>OGMF01001184.1_pt1 | contig 26615 bp, 19 predicted proteins | sample 1572921 | NCBI WGS metagenome assembly OGMF01 (sample SAMEA2581919, study PRJEB24529) | metagenome | biome: Human gut stool | place: China | collected 2011 | reverse complement strand
TTCATTACGCTGTTTCTCCTTTTCCCAAAAACCTTTGGTTTTCGGGAGCCCTGAGTGATGTACGCCTATTTCTTTTGCCCCAAAATGGGGCTTCAGCAAAAAGAGCTTCAGCAAAATGCGATTTCTTTTTGCTGAAGCCCTTTTTTAATGTTTTTGTTTTTTATGTTTGTTATAAATCCAAAATGCCGCGATTGACAGAACGGAGCAGAACACCGTCAGCAGAAATGCTGCGATAAATTCCGGAGACGCAGGATTTGTGATATTTTTCCCGACAAGCGTTGCCGGAACAATGCCCGGAAGCGTCCCTAAAACGCTTGCCGAAACGTATGACAAATACGGGAACTCAAGCGCGCCGAGATAAAGGCTGATAAGATCGCACGGCAGGCAGCTTACAACGCGCAGAAAAAACGGAAGAAAAAACCGATGGCTGCGCTGCTCCGAAAACAGCTCGGCAACGTCCGCACCGGAAAAAATGCCGCGTTTCTTTTTGCCCTCTGCCGCTTTCCGCTTTTCTCGGAGCGCAATTTTTGCTTCAACAAAACGAACCGCGTCCGCTCCCGATATCCGCCCGATTACATACGGAACGGTGCAGCACAGCGCTGTTCCGAGGCAATTAATCAAAAGCGCCGCAGCGGGAGGGAACAAAAATCCCGAAAGAATATGCAGCACAACAATCGGAAACACAACCGTTAGACTTTTCGCCATAAAAAGCAGCAGCACAAAAACCGCTGCGCGGAAAACGCTTTTCGGGCTGCGTGAGAGAAGCGTATCCACGGAAAAAGATTTGAAATTAATCAAGGCATATATAATAATAATCAGATATATAATCAGCGGTGCATATTTTACAAGCCGCCTTTTTTTATTCATTTAAAACACCTCTTCCAGCTTCCCAAGCAGGCGGCAGATAACCGCCGCCGTTTCCGCGCGCGTAATCTGCGCGGAAGGGAGGAAAAGACCTGCGTCGGTTCCGTTGATAATTCCAAGCTCAACGCTTTGCCCGACAGCCTTTTTTGCCCATTCCGGGATAAAATCGCTGTCATAAAATCTGAAAGACGAAACCGCAGCATTTTCAAGGCTGCATTTTTCATATGCACGCATAATCATAACTGCCGCTTCGCTGCGCGTTATTGTGCGGTTCGGTTCAAAGCTGTTTTCCGAAACTCCGCTTACAATTCCTGCGGAGAAAAGCGCTCCGATATATCCGCGGTACAAGCTTTCCTCCGAAACATCGGTGAAGCTGCACTTCTGCGGAGCGGCTGAAAGACCGAGCGCAATGCTGAGCATTTTTGCAAATTCGCAGCGCAGAACCGCGCTTTCCGGTTCAAAAGCCGTTTCGCTTCGTCCGTTCACAATTCCGGCGTTCTTTAATAAGCCTATATATTCCTCCGCCCAGTGGGAGCGGAGATCATCAAAGCCCGCATCGGAAGCGTTTCCGAGCTTCACCGGCTTGAACACAGGCGCTTTAGGCTCGTCCGGCTTTGGTTTTACGAACGGCGCATCCGATGATCCCCCGCCGCCGTCAAAGGTGATATACTGCGGCATGCAGCGAACCGGAGTCCCTGTGAAGCCCGTAAGCGCACAAATCGGCGCAACCTCAAAAAGAACGTATTTCCCTGCAAAATCGGTGTCAAAGTATATATATTTTCCGCGCGTTGAAAGCGGTGCGTATTCCCCTGCCGCCGAATCGGAAACAAACCATGTTATAACGCAGGCGGACGCGTCGGAATTTCCCGAAACATTGTTGAAGAATGAGAAATCAGCCTCCGCCGACCCGTTCACGGAAAAATTACCGCTCATCGAAGCGCCCGAAACGCTTACGATTGCCTTTTTCAAAGCAACATTGTCAAGGCTCACGGAAAACGGCGCTCCGCCGTCCGCCTGGAAATACAAGATAAGCCGCCCGACCGCGGAATTTTCCGCAAGAAACAGCTCCGTAACGCTTCTTTTCGCACCCGCTTCAAATTGTGCAAGCGGCGAAAGACCGCCGTCGGTGTCTTCAAGAAATGCCGTCACAGTCACATCGGACGATGCGGAAATATCCGCCGTGAAAACATATGCATAATTCTCTATAAGTCGCATATACGAATTATTAAGCAGCATAAAATATGAATCATCGCACGTTACCTGCGCATATTTGCTGCTGCCGTCGTCATTAATCGCAAAGCTGCAGCCCGACGGGGACGATGCCATCCACCATTCGTTCACGGCTTTCTTTTCAAAGCCGCCGTCACCAACATAGTCGGAGCTGATGACAACCGTCACCTCCCCGGCGACAGTATCATCGCCGTAAAAAACAGCACGGAAAACATATTCTCCCTCGGCAGTGTCGGGAAAAACCGAAAGCGTTCCGGAGCTTTCTTCAAATTCCGGGAAAGCCGCCGCCTGAGATGATGAAAGCAGCTCCTCCGACGGTTCAAAGCTGAGAGCGCACTCTGCGCCGTCAATCACGTTTCCGAGCTGGTCGCGGACGAATGCGGAAAGCGTATATGTTGTGTCAATATCCGGGAGAGCGATATTTCCCGGTGCGTGAAGTGAAACAAACGCCGGACGAAGAATCTCGGAGCAAAGGCGAACATCATCGATATAAACCGTGCAGTCATACCTCTGCCGTATATTAAGGACGATATTGTAAATACCGCTGCTTTCGGGAGAAAACGCAGCCGTTATGCTTTTTTTCTCCGATGAAATATTACTGATATTGAAATAAACCGTGCCGTCCGATTCCGAAGCGGAATTTTGGATAACCGATGACGAGGCTTCGGGTGCGGTGCCCCTCGCCGTCATATGCAGCACATAAACCGCTCCGCCCACAAGCAGCTGCGGAGTATTATACGTAAGCGTGGTATAATAGCTTCCGCCCTCATAACCGTCAGTATCCGCTGTCAGCCATGTGTTTCCGCCGCTGTCCGCGTATGCCCCGACGGATGAACCGCCTGTCCAGTAATCGGACGGTGGCGCAGCTTCAAAATCCGCATTTTCAATAAGATTATCGGTCAGTTCAACACTGATTGAAGCCGGCGACAGCTCCGCGGAGGTATCGAGCGCGCAGTCAACCCGCACCGTGCTTCCGCTTTTTGCGTTTTCACTGACGGTCAGTGTAAAATCCGAGGGATTGTACGCCGTTCCCTCACAGTCCGACGCCGTTGAATAAAGCTCACCGGGGCGCAGAAAACGCACCTCCGCACCCTCCGAGTCGTAAAGCGTGGGGGTATAGCGGATTTTGCTGCTGCCCGAAGCCGGAATCAGAACCTTTTCCTGACCGCGCAGCCTGAGCGATGACGGCACGGTTCCGCTTTCGGAAAGCGATATATCGTCAACAAAAAAGCCGATGCTCTCGTCCCCCTTTTCAAACTGGAACGAGAGGTTACATTCCCTTGTTTCCGAGGAATAAAACCGAACTGAAAACAGGCTGTATTTACTGCCGCTGCCGCTGACTTTCACAATCACTGTGTCAGACCCTTCGGCGCGGCTCACGGAAGCATGAGGTTTTCCCGATGTTTCGGCACACGGGTTCATAACGCGCCCGGAAAGAGTATAAATCTTCCCTTTTTCAAGGCTGACCCTGCCGTTATATTCAAGCACATGAGTTATAAGAGAATCGGAAACCTCACCGAACGGATTGCACAAGGCATACCCGAAGCTGCCGGAAAAAGCCGCGTTTTCATCGGCTGCTCCGCCCGACCATTCCTCAGCCCCGTTCTCAAAATCGCCGCCCGCGAGCAGCTCTGCCGAAAAAACCGTCACGGGAACATGCATTGAAATCATTATTAAAATGAAAAAAACAACCTTTTTAATGCCCGAAGCCATTCGGCGCCACTCCTTACAGTTTTGTAATATTATTATACAACTTTAATTGCGGATTGTCTACCGAATACAAGAATTGTTCATAAAAAAAAGCGCGGAAATGAGTGAATCGCGGCAAAAAACGGGCAAAAAACGTGCTTGAAAAAGGAAAGCGTATTGACATCGGCAATGTTTCCTATTATAATGAAATATATTAATATACATTGGTTATCGGGGAGGAGAACCCGAAAAAAAACAAAAAGAGGGGTAAAAAAATGTCTTATCTTGCTATTGATATCGGCGCGTCGAGCGGTCGTCACATGCTCGGAAAAACAGTGAACGGAAAGGTTGAGCTCAAGGAAATATACCGTTTTAAAAACGGTCCGAAGATGAAAAACGGGCATCTTTGCTGGAACGGCGAACAGCTTTTTTCGGATATTATTGCCGGAATGAAAAAATGCGGCGAAATGGGTGAAATTCCCGAAAGCGTTGCGATTGACTGCTTCGGAGTTGACTTTGTTCTGCTTGACGAAAACGACAAGCTTATCGGCGACACCGTTTCCTACCGTGACGGCAGAACCGAAAACATCCGCGGGGAGGTTTTCAATATTATAAGCGAAAAGGAGCTTTTCAAGCTTACGGGCATTGCATCGCAGCCGTTCAACACAATTTATCAGCTCTATGCGCTTAAAAAGGAAAGTCCCGAATATTTCGAAAAGGCAAAAACATATCTCATGCTGCCCGAATATTTCAATTTCAGACTGACGGGCGTTAAAATGAACGAGTTTACAAATGCGTCCACAACGCAGCTTGTAAGCGCAAAAACGCGTGAGTATGACAAGGAAATAATTGAAAAGCTCGGTCTTCCTTTCGGAATTTTCGGAAAGCTTCACATGCCTTCAACGGTTGTCGGCGAGCTTTTGCCCGAAATCCGCGAGCAGGTCGGCTACAACTGCAAGGTTGTGCTTGCGGCAAGCCACGACACAGGCTCGGCAGTTATGACCGTTCCCAATGAGGAAGGCGCGATTTACATAAGCAGCGGCACATGGTCGCTGATGGGTGTGCTTCTTAAAAATCCGAACTGCACCGATGAAGCGGAAAAGGCAGGCTTCACGAACGAGGGCGCTTATAACGGCGATGTTCGTTTTCTTAAAAATATTACCGGCTTTTGGATTGTGCAGCAGCTCCGCGAGCAGATTCCGATTGCCGAGGGCTTCGGCGAAATGTGCGTAATGGCGGAAAAGTCCGGCTATGACACTCCGCTCGATGTGAACAGCGAGCTTCTGTTCTCGCCCGAAAACATGGAGCAGGCAGTGCTTCGCCAGCTTGAAATTCAGGGCGCTCCCAAGCCGAAAAACGTTGCTCAGCTTCTCGCCTCGGTATATCACGGTATGGCAAAGAGCTATCACGACACTGTTATCGAGCTTGAAAAAATCACTAAAAAAACCTACGACACGATATATATCATCGGCGGCGGCAGTCAGAACACGCTTGTAAACCGCCTTACGGAGGAGTATACGGGCAAAAAGGTTGTTGCCGGTGAAATCGAAGCTACCGCGATCGGAAATATTATGGCGCAGGAAGCCGTAAAATAAACTGGAACTGTTTGCGAGGAAGTTAATTATGGATTTTAAGAATATCGGCAAAGAATACCGCCCGATTCCGTTCTGGTCGTGGAACGAAAAGCTGAACACGGATGAAACAGCGCGCCAGATCGGGATTATGGACAGGGCAGGCTTGGGCGGATATTTCATGCATGCACGCGGAGGACTTCAAACGCCTTACATGGGTGAGGAATGGTTTGAAAATATTTCCGTCGGAATCGAAGAGGGCAGAAAGCGCGGTATGCAGGCTTGGGCATATGATGAAAACGGCTGGCCGAGCGGCTTCGGCAGCGGCAGCGTAAACGGCAGAGGGCTTGACTATCAGCAAAAATATCTCCGCTGCGAATCGGGCGACAAAACAAACGACCGCACGATTGTGACAAAGGACGGATACCATTTTTATTATGATGTGAACCCGTACTATGTTGACACGCTTGACCAAAAGGTTACGCATTGCTTCATTGAAGATATTTACGAGCCGTACTATAAAAGATACGGAAACACTTTCTGCGGATTTTTCACGGACGAACCGCAGATTTCAAGAAACGGGATTCCGTGGAGCTTTATTCTTCCGGAAGAATATAAGAAGGAATACGGCGACGAGCTGCTCGATAAGCTTCTCGAGCTGTTCCGCCCCGTCGGTGATTACGAGGTAACGCGCGTCAGATTCTGGCGGCTTGTGACGAAGCTGTTTTCGGAGAATTTCGTAAAGCCGCTGTACGACTGGTGCACGGAGCGCGGTCTCGGCTTCACGGGGCATCTTGTATGCGAAGAAACGCTTGAATCACAGCTCACCTGCAACGGCGCGTGTATGCCGCATTACGAATATTTCACAATGCCGGGCATGGACTGGCTCGGGCGCGATATAACAGAATGCCTGACGCCGCTTGCAGTGTCCTCGGTTGCTCATCAGACGGGCAAGAAGGAAATTCTGTCCGAAACGTATGCTCTTTGCGGACACAACACCGGATTTGACGAGCTTAAAAGCATCGCCCAGTGGCAGATGGTGAACGGAATCACAAAGCTCTGTCAGCACCTTGAAGGATATTCCCTGCGCGGACTTCGCAAGCGCGACTATCCTCCGGCAATGTACTGCCAGCAGCCGTGGTGGGAGGAATATTCTGTTTTCAACGATTCAATGTCACGCATCGGTATGCTTCTCAGCGAGGGCGAGGTTCATTTCGACACGCTTCTGCTGCACAACCAGTCAACCGCCTGGGCGCTATATGACAGTTCGCCTGACTGCAAGGCGGAAATCATGGAATATAACAACGCGCTGCTGTCGGCTTACCGCACCTTACAGCAAAAGCATGTTCTGTTCCACTTCGGTGATGAAATAATCCTTGAACGTCACGGCAGAGTTGAGGGTAATACTCTCGTTATCGGAACGCAGCGCTACACGAAAATAGTAATTCCGCCGCACAAGCTGCTGCTACAAAGCACCGAAAAGCTGCTTGAGCAATTCACTGCGGCAGGCGGAATTGTGACAACCGCCGATAAGGTTGAAGATGCGGGCGTTTGCTCCTCCCCGATGATTACATACACCAAGCGCGAATTTGACGGATTTAATATTCTCTATTTCATAAACAACAACAATGAAGCTGTCACCGCAAGCTTTGACCGCGGAAGCAAAATGCTTGATATTGCAACCGGTGAAACGCTTCCGTTTTACGGAACTTATAAGTTTGACCCTTACGGCAGCCTTGTGCTGATTGACGACGGGCTTGCATTCCCGAAAAAGGGCTTTGAAAAGCAGCTTCGTCCGCTTTCGCTCTCCGGTTCGTGGCAGATAACCGCGCAGACGCTCAATACCCTTACGCTTGACACGTGCAGGGTTTATGTTGACGGCGAGCTTTACAGCGAAAAGGAAAACGCGTGCGATGTGACGCACATTGCGCTCGGGCTTAAGCGTGCGGCGCGCATAAAATGCGAATTTGAGTTTGACGCTGCCGCCGTGCCGGAGGAAGCTTACCTTGTGTGCGAAACGCCGCAAAGCTTCGACATCCGCATAAACGGAGAACAAAAGGATTTGCGCGATGTCGGTTACTTTGCCGACAGCTCCTTCCGCAAGCTGGCAATTGACGGACTTTTGCACGAGGGAACGAACACCGTTTCACTCGAAACGTTTTTCAGCCCGTCGCCGCAGATATACGATGATATCGAAAAATCACTTTTGTTTGAAAGCGAGAAAAACAAGCTGACCTTTGATATTGAGTTTGAATCGATATACATTGCAGGCAATTTCTCGGTGAAAGCCGGCTCGGAATTTAAAAAGCTCCCGAGGAATGCGCTTCGCTGCGCGGGACCGTTTATGATTGACAAGCCTGTTGAGAAAATTTCGCTTGCAAATATCGAGCAGCAGGGTTATCCGTTTTTCAGCGGCCGACTCACGGTTACAAAAACCTTTGACCTTCCCGATGAAAACTACGGGGTATATTTCTCCAAAAAAGGCGTAAATGCAGTTGATATTACTGTAAACGGCGAAAAATTCGCTCCCGTTCTCTGGGCGCCGTTTGCCTGCGATATCTCATCGGCGCTGCATAAGGGAACAAACACGGTTGAAATCACGCTTGTGAACAATCTCCGCAACCTTCTCGGACCGCATCATCTGCCCGAGGGCGAATCGTACAGGGTGTGCCCCGTTCATTTCTACAGACGCGGATGCGTTTGGACGAACATGCAGGAACGCGGATGGAACGATGAATACTGCCTGGTTGAGTTCGGAATTGAAGAAGCGGACAACGCTTAGCTGTCCGGGGCTGTGACTTTAGCCACAGCCCCTATTTTTTCATGAAAAACGTTATTTCCGCACGGTTTAGCAAAATCGCCGTGTTTTTTCGGCAAAAGCGTTGACAATCCGCGGAATAATTGATATAATACTGCGTGGACGATGGCGTTCATCCTTGTGAGGCTGAACGCCCTTTTTGAATGGAGGAGATATGTGCCATGTATACGAAAAGCGATGTTCTCGATTACGTTGAGATGGAGGATGTTAAGTTTATCCGCCTTGCATTTTGCGATGTGTTCGGAAAGCAGCGCAATATTTCCGTGCTGTCAAGCGAGCTCGGGCGTGCGTTTGACACGGGTATTTCGATTGACGCATCGGCAATCAGGGGCTTCACAGATGAAGCGCACTCAGATCTGCTTCTGCACCCCGACCCCTCCACTCTGACAGTTATTCCGTGGCGCCCGACGCATTGCAGAGTTGCGAGAATGTTCTGCGACATTACATATCCCGACGGAACACCCTATGAAAAGGATTCGCGGCATATACTGCGCACCGCGGAAAAAGCGGCGGAAAAGCTCGGAATCAATTGCCTTTTCAGTTCGGAATTTGAATTTTATCTTTTCAAAACCGATGAGTACGGCAACACAACTGACATACCGTTTGACAATGCCGGATATATGGACATTGCGCCCGAGGATCGCGGCGAAAACGTGCGCCGCGAAATATGCCTTAATCTTGAAAGCATGGGAATCCGCCCGGAATCCTCGCATCATGAGGAAGGCCCGGGGCAAAATGAGATTGACTTCCGCTTTGCCTCCCCCCTTGCCGCAGCGGACAACGCCGTAACCTTCCGTTCGGTTGTAAAAACGGCAGCGCTCCGAAACGGAGTCACGGCTTCATTTATGCCGAAGCCGATTAAGGATAAGCCGGGGAGCGGAATGCACATTAATATTTCCGTGAAAGGGACTGAAGAAAAAGCGGAGGAATACTTCATGGCAGGCGTTATGAAGCATATCCGTGAGATAACGGCTTTTCTCAATCCGATGAAAAGCTCTTATGACAGATTCGGCGAGCACAAAGCGCCGAAGTATGTTTCATGGTCGCGCGAGAACCGCTCGCAGCTTATACGCATTCCGGCGGCGGACGGCGAATACAGACGCTTTGAGCTGCGTTCGCCCGATCCGAGCGCGAATGTTTATCTGGCATATGCGCTTCTGCTTTACTCGGGAATTGACGGAATCAGGAGCAGGATTGCGCTTCCGGAGCCGTGCGACATGAATCTTTTCAGTGCGCCCGAAAGCGTGACGGATAAGCTTGAAAGGCTGCCGCAGTCGCTTGACGAGGCTGTCAAGCTTGCGCTTGACAGCGGCTTTGTGAGCGGCATAATTCCGAAATCGATAACCGAGTGCATTGCGGAAAACGAGTGAGAGGGGCATTGCTTATGATCAGCGAAAGGCATCCCGTAAGCATACTTGTTGTTTCCTCTGCGGCAAAAAGCCGCGACTTTTTCAGCGATACCTTTTCCGCAGCAAGCTCGGATGAAATATTTTTTGCTCAGAATGCCGGTGAAGCGCGGCGGTTTCTCAGCCGCGAGGCTGTGGACATTGTGCTTATCAATGCGCCGCTGACCGATGATTCCGGTCCGCACCTTGCAATGGACATTGCACAGGACGCGGAAACGGGCGTTATCCTGCTTGTGAAAAACGAGCTTTACGAGCAGGCGGCTTATCAGGTGGAGGATTACGGAATTTATACCGTGTCAAAGCCGACAAGCAGACAGATAATTATTCAGACGGCGCGGCTTGTGGCGGCAACCCGTATGCGGCTTCGGAAATACGAAAAGAAAACCGCGTCGCTTCAGGCAAAAATGGAGGAAATACGGATTGTAAACCATGCGAAATGGGTTCTTATAAGAAATCTCGGACTGTCGGAGGACAGTGCGCATAAAACCATAGAAAAACAGGCGATGAATACCCGCTCCAGCAAGCGCGAGGTTGCGGAGCAGATTATAAAAACATATCAGAATTAGGGAGTGAATGGGATGACTAAATATATCTTTGTTACCGGCGGAGTTGTATCGGGGCTCGGGAAAGGCATAACGGCGGCGTCATTGGGCAGGCTGCTTAAGGCGCGCGGTCTTAAGGTTGCGGCGCAGAAGCTTGACCCTTACATAAACGTGGATCCCGGCACAATGAGTCCGTATCAGCACGGCGAGGTTTATGTTACGGAGGACGGTGCGGAAACCGACCTTGACCTTGGGCACTATGAAAGGTTTATTGACGAAAACCTCAACAAATTTTCAAATCTTACAACGGGAAAGGTATATTCAAACGTTATCAACAAGGAACGCCGCGGAGAATATCTCGGCAGCACCGTTCAGACCATTCCTCACATAACAAATGAAATAAAAGAATTTATATACAACGTCGGCAAGAAAAGTGACGCGGATGTTGTTATCACCGAAATCGGCGGCACCACGGGTGACATTGAAAGCCAGCCGTTCCTCGAAGCTATCCGTCAGGTCGGTCACGAGGTCGGCGCAGGAAACGCGGTTTATATCCATGTCACGCTCGTGCCCTATCTCCGCGCTTCGGGCGAGCATAAGTCAAAGCCCACGCAGCACTCTGTCAAGGAGCTTCAGGGAATGGGAGTTACGCCGAACATCATCGTTCTGCGCTGCGATGAGCATATTGAGGATAAGAGCATATTCGAAAAAATTGCTCATTTCTGCAATGTTGAGCCGGACTGCGTTATCGAAAACGTGACTATTCCCGTACTGTACGAAGCCCCGCTCATGCTTGAGGAATCGGGATTTTCCGACATTGTGTGCCGCAAGCTCAATATTGACGCAAAGCGCGGCGATCTCGGCGAGTGGGAGGAGCTTATAAAGAAAATCAACAGCCGCACAAAATCGGTTTGCATCGCGCTTGTCGGCAAATATGTGCAGCTGCACGACGCATATCTGTCGGTTGCCGAAGCGCTGCGCCATGCAGGCTATGAATACGGAACAAAAATCGATATTGACTGGATTGATTCCGAAACCATTACCGAAGATAATTACCGTGATTTGCTTTCGTCGGCAGACGGCATACTCATTCCCGGCGGCTTCGGCAACCGCGGAATCGAGGGAAAAATCCTTGCCGCAAAATATGCGCGCGAGAACAAGATTCCGTACCTCGGAATATGTCTCGGTATGCAAATCGCCGTTATTGAATATGCAAGAAACGTTCTGAAACTCAAGGACGCAAACTCGCGCGAGTTTGACGAGCTCAGCCGCAACAAGGTTATTGACTTCATGCCCGGACAGAACGATGAGATAGACAAGGGCGGCACGCTCCGCCTCGGAAGCTATCCGTGCCACATTGCAAGCGGCACATTTATGGACGAGTGCTATCACTCAACAATCATTAACGAACGCCACCGCCACCGCTATGAGTTCAACAACGAGTACCGCGACGAGCTGAGCAAGGCAGGGCTGATTATCAGCGGGACATCTCCGGACGGCAGACTTGTTGAAACCGTTGAAATAGCCGACAGCCCGTTCTTTGTGGGCGTTCAGTTCCACCCCGAATTCAAAAGCCGCCCGAACCGTCCGCATCCGCTTTTCCTCGGACTTATCCGCGCGGCGCTTGAACATAAAGAAAGCAAGTAAATTTGAAAGGATGATGTAAATGTTAACTGCAATTGTCGGAATTAACTGGGGCGATGAAGGTAAGGGAAGAATGGTTGACCTTCTCAGCGAAAAGTATGACGTTGTTGCGCGATATCAGGGCGGCAACAATGCCGGGCACACCGTTATAAACGAAAAGGGGAAATTCGTGCTTAATCTGCTTCCTTCGGGAATACTGCGCGGCGACACCGTGAACGTTATGGGTCCGGGAATGGTAATTGACCTTGAACATCTTTTCGGCGAGGTTCAGCGCCTGCGCGATGGCGGCATTGAAATCACGCCCGATCACCTTAAAATCAGCGACCGCGCAACAATCTGCATGCCTTATCACAAGCTGCTTGACTGCCTTGAGGAGGATCGCCTTGGCGATGCAAAATTCGGCTCGACAAGGCGCGGAATCTCACCCGTGTATTCCGACAAATATATGAAAAAGGCATTCAAAATGGGCGACCTTCTTCAGATGGGCGAGGTTAAGGCAAAGCTCCCGTCTGTTGTGGAGTGGAAAAACCTGACCGTGTGCGGCGGCTACAAGCATGAACCGATCACGGCTGAAGCAATGTACGAATGGCTTGAAAAATACGGACTTCCGTTCAAGGATTATATCTGCGACACAACTCAGTACCTTAAAAAGGCGGATGATGAGGGCAAATCGATAATGTTTGAAGCACAGCTCGGCGCTCTGCGCGACATTGATTTCGGTATATACCCCTACACATCGGCTTCATCCACGATTGCCGCATATGCGCCCATCGGCAGCGGTATCCCGTTTAAAAAGCTCAGCAAAACCATCGGTATTATGAAAGCATATTCCACATGCGTCGGCGAAGGTCCTTTCACCTGCGAGCTGTTCGGCGATGAAGCTGACAGGCTCAGAGAAGCCGGCGGAGAGTTCGGCGCGGCAACAGGCAGACCGAGAAGAGTCGGCGGTTTTGATATTCCGGCGTCAAAGTACGGTGTGCTGATGCAGGGCGCGGACGAAATCGCGCTTACAAAGCTCGATGTGCTTTCGTATCTCGATAAAATTCCCGTTTGCGTAAAATACGATGTTGCCGGTGAGCTTACGGACATTTTTCCGTCCGGGGAGGCGCTTAAGAACGCAAAGCCCGTTTACGAATATGTTGACGGCTGGAAGTGTGATATTTCGGGCTGCCGCACGTTTGACGAGCTTCCCGAAAACGCAAAGAAATACATTCTCTATATTCAGAAAATGACAGACTGCAAGATCAAGTATGTTTCTGTCGGCGCAAAGCGTGAAGAATATCTTGTTATGGAATAAGGGGCGATTTTCCTATGAAGCTGAATTTCACCAAAATGCACGGCTGCGGAAATGATTACATCTACTTCGACTGCTTTGAGCATATGCCGGAGGATCCCGGCGCTCTCTCGGTTAAGCTTTCCAACCGTCATTTCAGCGTCGGCGGCGACGGCATTGTTCTTATATGCCCGTCCGGCTGCGCCGACGCGAAAATGCGCATGTTCAATATTGACGGCAGCGAGGGCAAAATGTGCGGCAATGCAATCCGCTGCGTTGGGAAATATCTGCATGATATACGCGGCGTTGATAAAACAACGCTCACAATCGAAACGCTCAGCGGAATCAAAAAGCTTGAGCTGACGGTTAAGGACGGAAAAACAGAATCCGTTTCGGTTAATATGGGCGCGCCGATTCTGGAGGGGGAGAAAATCCCGACAACCTTTAAAGGAGAAACGGTTGTCGCGCAGCCGCTTGAGGTCTGCGGAAAGGTCTACAGCGTGACATGCGTTTCCATGGGCAATCCGCACTGCATTGTGTTCACGGACGAGGTTCGGGAGCTTCCGCTTGAAAAAATCGGACCGGAATTTGAAAATAACGGCGCGTTTCCGCAAAGGGTAAACACGGAGTTTGTGAGAGTTATCGATAAAAACACGCTTGAAATGCGCGTTTGGGAGCGCGGCAGCGGTGAAACGCTTGCCTGCGGAACAGGCGCGTGCGCAAGCGTTGTGGCAGCTGTTTTAAACGGCTTCTGCGATAAAGGCAGCGAGGTTTGCGTTAAGCTCATCGGCGGCGAGCTTAACATAACATATTATGATGACAGAGTAATAATGCGCGGCGGCGCGGAGGTTGCGTTTACGGGCGCCGTTGAAGTGTGAGGAGGGTGCACAGTGTTAAATTCAAACTACGGAAATCTTAAGGAAAGCTATCTTTTCTCTGATATAGCAAGGCGGGTAAGCGAGTTTTCGGAAAAAAATCCCGACAGAAGAATTATAAAAATGGGCATCGGCGATGTGACGCGTCCGCTCTGCAAAGCTGTTACGGAGGCACTAAAAAAAGCTTCCGATGAAATGGGCACGGCGGAGGGCTTCCACGGCTACGGACCCGAGCAGGGCTATGCGTTCCTCCGCGACGCGGTGCGCGATTACTACAAAAAATACGGGGTTTCCGTTGACAGCAACGAAATTTTCATTTCGGACGGTGCAAAAAGCGATGTCGGAAACATTCTCGACATTTTCAGCCGCAGCACAACCGTTCTTGTCCCCGATCCCGTCTACCCCGTTTACGTTGATACGAATACAATGGACGGCAGAAAAATCTCCTATATGAATGCGACGGAGCAAAACGGCTTTCTTCCGCTTCCCGAGGAAGGTATAAACGCCGATTTGATTTATCTTTGCTCGCCCAACAATCCTACGGGCGCAGTGTATAACAGAGCTCAGCTGCGCGAATGGGTCAATTTTGCAAACAGGAACGGCAGCGTTATCCTTTTCGATTCGGCTTATGAATCGTTCGTAAGCGATGAATCGCTCCCCCACTCCATTTTTGAGATTGAGGGCGCAAAAAGCTGCGCGATAGAATTTTGCTCACTTTCCAAAACTGCCGGATTCACGGGCACACGCTGCGGCTACACCGTTATCTGCGATGAGCTTGTGCGTGACGGCAAAAAGCTTTCAAAGCTGTGGCTTCGCCGGCAGACAACGAAATTCAACGGCGTTTCGTACATTGTTCAGCGCGGCGCGGAGGCAGTGTTCACCGAGGAAGGTCAGAGGCAGATTCACGAAAACATAGCGGCTTACAAAAAAAATGCCGCCCTTATGGCGGAAACGCTCACAGAGCTTTCAATTCCGTTCACCGGGGGGCTTAATTCCCCGTATATATGGATGCAGTGCCCCAACGGCATGGATTCGTGGACGTTTTTCGATTATCTGCTCAATGAAACAGGCATTGTCGGCACTCCCGGCAGCGGCTTCGGCAAAAACGGCGAGGGATTCTTCCGCCTGACGGCGTTTTCAACCTATGAAAACACTGCCGAAGCAATGAAGCTTTTAAAGCAGCTCCTGAAAAAGTAAAAACCGTACTGTAACAAAAAACAGGGCATATCGGTCAATCCGCGCAACGGATTTTCTGATATGCTCTGTTCTTTCTTCAAGCTTATATTGCGGCAAAATCACTTTTTTGATTTTTTCGCAGGCTTTGCTTCAGCCGCCGCTTTCTTTTTCTCAGCCTTTGCAGCGGTTTTCTTCGGAGCTGCTTTTTTAGCTTCCTCCGTTTTGATTTCGTCAGCCTTTTTCGCGATTTTTTCCTTTATTGTCGAAACCGTCTTTTTCGCTGTTGCCGATGCTTTTTTTGCTGCCGCGGGTTTCTTTTCCGCCTTCTTTTCAAAGATTGCAAAAAGAGCGTTTGCCGCCGCGGAATCGCCCTCAAGCATAAGTATGCCGTCCTCCATGCTCTCCGCAGCCGTTTTTTCACCCTTAACAAGCTTTTCAAGCTCATCGCCCGAAATTAAAACCTTTGCGTCACGGTCATAATATTCATAAGGCTCGACAGACGGAACACCGCCGCTGATTTCAACGTAAAACGCACCCTCGCCCTCGCCGTAAATATCAAACTCAACCGCAACATGATTTTTTACCGATGCAGTTTTGCTCTTTTTTACGTTCTTTTTCATAAATTCAACAATTGCCTCGTATGTCATGTGTTTTCCTCCTCCCTGTCTATCATTTTAATTATATGATTCTTTTATAGATATTATGCCACCTTTCCCCTATGCAATGCAACCTTTTTATTTTCTTTATTGCGTCTTTTATTCATAATTCCTATCATTTTGGCTGCAGCGCAAATCTCCGCCTCCGTTTTTACAGATTTTTCACCGATTTTTTCCGACAATTTTTTATAAAATTTGTTGCTTTAATACAAAAAGTATGCTAATATAAAATCATATAGGAAGGGGGAAGATAGAAATGAAAAAAAATTTTCTGTCTGTTATTTTAACACTCGGTTTAATCGTCATGAGCTTTGTTCCGTGTGCGATTGCCGCAACAACTTTTTCCGACGTTCTTTCGCCGGATCACGACTGGGCGTCGAAGCAAATTAAAGAAATGACCGATCTCGGTATAATAAAGGGTTATACGGACGGCACTTTCCGCCCGGACAAATCCATCAGCAAAATAGAAGCGCTGCTTCTTTTCTCGCGCGCGGCAGGCTATTCAAATGACGAGTACGCGGCAATAAAGGATTTTGCGGCTTCAAAATACGAAGCAGTGATTTCCTCGATTAATCTCGGCAATTATTCAAGCTTTTCACCGGAGCTTGCGTTTGCACTGTACAAAAACATTCTCGGCGACGATGAGCTTGTAAGGTATCTCGATGAAAAAGCATATTCCGAGGATTTCCCGCGCTCAGACGCAGCAATTCTCCTTGCAAATCTCATGGGCGCAGACGTTAAGAAGGCAAACACCTCATCGCTTAAGTTTGCGGACGTGAAGGACATTCCCGAAAAGGCTCTTCCCTATGTTGCATATGTGGTTGAAGAGGGACTTATGAACGGTGTTGAGCAAAAGGACGGCACAGTTAATTTTGACGCTGACAAGCCTCTCAGCCGTGCACAGGTTTCCGTGCTGCTTTACAGAATTATCGACAAGCTTGACATGAGTGTTGAATCCGGCATTGTTACAAAGGCAGACGCTGACAACGGTATTCTTGAGTTCACAAACAGTGACAAAAAGGAAAAGAGCTATGTTGTGCCCGAAAGTGCAAATATACTCATTGACGGCGCTGCTGCAAAGCTCGGCGACATTTCCAAGGAAAGCAAGGTCGTTGTTGTCCGCCACGGCAGAGATATTTTCTCTGTTGAAGCGCTCAGCCCATCTTCAAACGAAACGGTTAAGGGTACGGTAACGGCAACAGCTTCCAAGGCAACATACGTTAAGCTGACGCTTAAGCTTGACAGCACAGGGGAGGAAAAGACTTACTACTCCAAGAGCGCCGATGATTTCGAGGTAACAAATAACGGCGTTGCCGATAAATTCTCATCAATCAAGCTTAACGACTATGTTGTTGTCAAGCTGCTTGATTCCGCAATCGTTTCGATTGACAAGCAGACAAGCGAAGCCACCGTTCAGGGTGTTGTTGAGGACATTGCACTTGACGACCCGATGACGATAACCGTTGTCACGACTGACGAAACAACGGACAAGGAAACCTCCTCAGAGTATACGGTTGATGAGGACGTTTCGGTTCGCAGAGACGGCGAAAGAGTAACGATGCGTGAGCTGCTTATCGGCGATAAGGTTGTTCTCACGGTGACAAAGGGCGCTGTTTCCAAAATTGTTGCAACAAGCTCAAAATCAACCGTTACGGGTTCGATTTCTTCAATCACAATCTCCTCGCAGTCAAAAATCGCTCTCACATCGAACGGAAAGACCACTGAATATCCGATTTCAATGGGAACGGAATATGTTGTGGGAGGCAATAAGGGTTCGATATATGACCTTCGTCTCGGAAACGTTGTAACGCTTTCGCTTTCAGGTTCAACAGTGACAAAGGTTGACCAGACAACCTCCGCAAGCGCAACAACAAAGTCAGGCACAATCGAAAGCTCGAACACTTCTTACGGATATATCAATATCACAACATCTGACGGAAGCTCCGAGCAGATATTCGCTTCCAAGTCGGGCGGTTCAATCAGCTCGAAGATTATTGACGGCGAAACAGGTAAGGATATATTGTTCAAAAACCTTAAAAAGGGTGATTTCATAATTGCAACCGGAGCTTATTCCGACGGTGCGTTTATCGCAAAAACCATCGTTGTAACACCTGCGGCAGAATAAATCAATAAATAAACACTGCTGCGGCACATGCCGCAGCAGTGTTTATTTATTGATTTCGGGATTGCATATCTCGTTTATAACCTCCCATGCGTCATCGCGCCCCATGCCCGTCTGCGCGCTGAACGGAATCATAATATCCTCATCCGTAAGATTAAGCGTGTAGTATATTTCGTCAAGATGGTCATTAAGTTTGGTTTTTGCAAGCTTATCGCACTTTGTCGCTATCACAAGCGCAAAACCGTGACGGCGGCGGATATATCCGAGCATTGTCAAATCATCGGCTGTCGGCTTATGGCGCGCGTCCACCAAAAGAGCCGTACACACAAGCGTTTCACGCGTGTTGAGATATGTTTCAATCATCGCGCCCCACTTCTTCTTCTCCGCCTTGCTTACCTGCGCATATCCGTAACCCGGCAGATCGACAAAATTGATTGAATCGTCAATATTATAGAAATTTATCGTTGCGGTCTTTCCCGGCTTTGAGCTTGTCCGCGCAAGGCTTTTCCTGTTTAACAGCTTGTTGATAAACGAGCTTTTGCCAACGTTGCTGCGCCCCGCAAAAGCAATGTCGGGAAAATCAGTTTCGGGATACTGCTTCGGGTCAACCGCCGAAACAGTGAGTGAAACATTATGAATATTCATGTACGGCGCTCCTTTCATTTTCGGCGCGGAAAACCGCCTGCTCCTTCTTCGGCATCAGCGCAAGCGCAAAAACCTCTTCGCAGCGCGTTACGGGGTGGAAAATTATTTTATCCCGAACCTCCACGGGGATTTCCTCCAAATCCTTAACGTTTTCCTGCGGAATTATTATTTCCCTTATTCCGAGGCGATATGCCCCGAGTGTTTTTTCCTTAAGTCCGCCTATCGGCAAAACTCTGCCGCGCAGCGATATTTCGCCCGTCATGGCAATTGTGCATCTTACGGGCTTTTCCGAAAGTGCGCTTGCAACCGCCGTTGCAACTGTTATCCCGGCGCTCGGTCCGTCCTTCGGAACGGCGCCCTCGGGGAAATGAATATGTATGTCCCTATTTTTATAAAACATCGGGTCAATGCCGAGCTGTGCGGCAAGGCTTCTGACAAAGCTCACGGCTGTTTCCGCCGATTCCTTCATAACATCGCCGAGCTTTCCCGTCAGCTTGATTTTGCCGCTGCCGTCAAGCGCAAGCGCCTCGCATTTAAGCACCTCTCCGCCGACGCTTGTCCATGCAAGCCCGTTCACAAGACCGATCTGCGGCTTTTTCTCCGCAAGGTCATCCGTATAGCGAGCTGCCCCGAGATATTCCGATATATTTTTGTCGGTAACCGATTTTACCGCTGCGTCTCCGGCAACGGTCTTTGCGGCAGCCTGCCTGCAAACGGCGGCAATTTCGCGCTCAAGTTTGCGCACGCCGGCTTCGCGCGTGTAGCCGCGGATTATTTTTTCAACTGCCCCGGATGTGAATCTGACATCCTTTTTCGAAAGTCCATGCCTTTCAAGCTCTTTCGGAATAAGATGCTTTTCGGCAATCGCGAGCTTTTCCTGCTCGGTATAGCTTGCCATTTCGATTATCTCTAATCTGTCATACAGCGGCGCAGGAATCGTTTCGGCATTATTCGCCGTTGCTATAAACATAACCTTGGAAAGGTCAACGCCCGTTTCCATGAAATTATCGCGGAAGGAGCTGTTCTGCTCCCCGTCGAGAACCTCCAGAAGCGCAGACGACGGATCTCCCTTATAATCCGAACCGAGCTTATCAATTTCATCAAGCAGGATAAGCGGGTCGCTCGTTTTCGCACGGGTAAGAGCATTGATAATTCTTCCCGGCATTGCGCCGATATATGTCTTTCTGTGACCGCGGATTTCAGCCTCGTCACGCACACCGCCGAGACTTATGCGCACATATTCGCGCCCTGCCGCGCGCGCAATCGACCGCGCAACGCTTGTTTTGCCCACTCCGGGCGCTCCGAGCAGGCAGAGTATGCTTCCGGACGGTCTGTCGGTAAGCTTGAACACCGAAAGCTGCTCGATAATCCTCTTTTTCACCTTTTCCATGCCGCAGTGATCCTCATCAAGGATGCGGCGCGATTTTTTTATGTCGGGCGGATTTGCATTGTATATCCCCCACGGGAAATCGCACATCACCTCAAGATAGTGGCGCGAGATGGCGCTCTCGGGGGATGTCGGCGGCAGCCTTTCAAAGTTTTTCAATTCATAAAGCGCCTTTTCGCGTGCTTCCTCCGTCATCGCTGCGCTGTCAATTTTATCGCGGAACATATCGGCTTCAGAAAATTCATCCTCGCCAAGCTCCGCACGGATTGCCTTAAGCTGCTCGCGCAGATAGTAGTCGTGGTTGTTATCGTCCATCTGCTCTTTAACGCGGTTTGCGATAACATTCTCCATTTCAAGAATTTTAACCTCGCTCGCCATAATATCGACAAGCTTCTCAAACCGCTGCTTAACGTTCGTTGTTTCAAGAATTATCTGCTTATCCTCAAGCCTGCGCAGAAGATTGCCTGCAATCGCGTCCGCAAGGGAGGACGGGTCATCCTCCGGCAGCGACTTCTGAAGCGTTTCCGCCGAAAGCTGAGAGTTAAGCGATATGAAATCGTTTATCAGCGAATGTATTCTGTGCAGAAACGCCGCATATTCCTCGGGCGACAGGTTTCTGCTGCTGCTGTTTTTGCTCTCGATGAGGGCTTCGTAAAACTCCTCCGTTTCAAGCGGCGGAATTATTCTGCCGCGCGACATGCCCTCGGCAAGAATGCGCACGCCGCCCTCGTGCAGACGCACCATCTGCTTGATCCTTGCAATTGTGCCGAAGCCGTAAATATCGTCCTCCGCCGGCTCGTCAAGCGCTGCGTCCTTCTGCGCCGCAAGGAAAACATATCCGTTGGCGGCAACCGCTTGCTCGATTGCCGCTATGCTTTTTTTCCGCGCCACATCGAAATGAAATGTCATTTTCGGGAAAACAATAAATCCGCGCACGGGAATAATGGGTAAAAACTGTTTTTTGTTTGCCATAGATTTTCGTCCTTATTTTATATTGGAAATATATTCGTTGTATTTATCCGTGTAGGAAATGGAATATTTGCTGAAAATACTGTCAAGCGCCTTGTTGTACTCCCCGGATGCAAGCGACTTCTTGATTGAATCGGCTTTATTTTTAACATCGTCCCTGCTTATCTTATATCTGTAGATAATATGATAACCGTACGAGGTTTTAACCGGTTCGGTTGTGTAGCTGTTTTCCTTGAGCGCAAATGCCGCGTCCTCAAATTCCTTTACCATTTCACCCTTTGTGAGGAAATAGCCTTCATCGGGCTGACCGGGATCTGTGCCGGATTCCTTAACCGCGTCGTCAAACGATTTGCCTTTTTTCAGCTGCGCGATAATATCCTTCGCCGTCTGTTCATCCGCAACAAGAATATGCTTTGCATGCACATAATTTGCAGTGTATTCCTTATAAAGCTCATCGTCGGTATATGTCTTTTCATTTGCAGCATTGTAAATGCTTTCGGCATACTTGTTCGCAACGGTTGCAACGCGCATAAGATTTCTGACGGTTTCGTCATCGGTTGCAGAATCGGCAAGCATTTTCTTGTATTCTTCATCGCTTGCGAACGATTTATAGTAGCTGTTCCAGTCGCTTTCAATATCCGAATCGGAAACGGCAAATTTACTGTCCTTTGCCGCGGCATTAAGTGCAAAATACTGTTCAATCTGACCCGATGCGGACTCCGCAAGCATTTTTGCAGCCGGCTGCGACTGAATCGTCATTTCCTGAAGGTTTGAATCCGCGCTGTAGTTATCGGCATATCTCTGCAAAACGCCCGAACGGCTGCTCTGCGCTATGAAATAATTGTAAACCGAGCCTTTTACCGCCTGATTTCCGACATTTGCAAGCGTTTCCGCCTTGTAGCTGTCCATAACCGACGCGTCGGGAGTAAATTCCTTTGCCTGCTGCTGCGGCTTTTCGCCGATATAAACAGTGTTCGTTTCGCCGTCCCAGTCAACGCTCTGACCAAGCGCCCCGGCAACCGCGCGCACGGGGAGATATGTTGTCCCGTCAATGATAAACGGTTCAACGGTGTTTCCGTTCGCGTCCTTCGGCGTAACCTCCGCCCCGTTTATAACAAGCTTAATGTTGTTGTAAACCGCGTTCACGGTTTTTTCAAGATTCTGCGCGAAAACGGCAGATGTGCAGATGAGCGACGCTGCCGCCGCACCGATTACGAATCCCTTTATGTTTTCCTTGTTAATCAAAGCTGTTTCCCTCTTTCTTATAATATTTTTTCATTTTATCATACTGCGGCTGTGTTGTCAAACCGTCAGTTATTTTCAAGCCTGTTAAAATTCATGTACCCGAGAACGTTGATTCCCGAATCGTCAAGATACACCTGCTCATACTTATATTCAAGCTTAAGCGCTTCCATGCTTTGGCGGTGCAGCACCGGAAGATACACAACGTTTTTATAGGAAAGCATCGGGTAATACATATTATCGGACGTAAATTCCTTGCCGTCAATCGTTATTTTTCCCTTATAAATCGTGGCTTTTTCACTTTTCCCCTCTCCGAGGGTATTTCCGCCGAGCTTCGGCTCTGTAAACTGCGCACCGCCGGTTAAAACAAGCCCCGTTTCCTCGCTCCAGTCGCAGCTTATGCCCATAGCGCGGCACCCTGTATATGTAAGAGGAATATAGGAATAACCGAGATAGTTTATGAACGGATATTCAAGGTCCTTATTGTCATACTCTCTGCCGTTCAGCTTCAGAAGGTTTTCGCTGCGCACGATTTCATATTCCTTGTCCGCATGGTTTTCCATATACTTATACGAAAATGCATCGACAATATTGCCCTTTGTGTCGATATGACCTATCTTATGAAAATCGTGATAGTGATACCCCGTTTCGGCAGCCTTTTCTTCAACCGTGGCTATTCCGTCCTTAAAATCCGAACAGCTGTTGTATATAAGCGGAATAACCTCGTTTCCGTCACGGTCGACATATCCGCAGTACATTCCGTCCGCACCGCCGCCCGTTGTTACCCATGCAAGCCCGTCGTGAAACGAGCCTATCTGAAAATATTTCGGTTCAACAACAATATTCCAGTTTTCATCAAAATATCCGTCATGCGTGCTTTGATGCTCATCACGCACCGTAAAACGTGCGCGCCCGTCAACGGGTGCTTCAATATAGGCATACTTAGGTTCAACGATAAAATTTCCGTTCACGTCCAGAACGCCGTATTTATCATTATACAAATACCCGTGAAGAAGCGTTCTCCCCTGCGCGGTTGAAACAATTTTGCAGCCGTTTGCAAGCGTTTCCTCACTGTAAAACTTCATTTCCTCTGCATGAACCGCCGTTGCCATAATCACCGCTGACAAAAGCGCAATTGCTTTTTTCATACAATTCCCCTCCTTATGCTTTTATTATACAGTATTTTCCGCATTGGGTCAACATGAAAAGCGGCAAAATTTTTCACACAAAAATCATACCTTGGCATGATGACAAATCCCCGAAAAAGTGATATACTGATAACAATTGCAACAGAGGTGATTTTGATGAGCGGCATAACCGTTATTAACAGTTCAATAGAAAAAAGTTCCGCAGCTTTGCGAAAAGCGGAAGAATACTTTTGCTTGCCGCCCCGTGCGGCTTCGGCAAAACAACGCTTTCGCCGCTTGAAGAAGCATTTTCCGGGAAGCCCGATAAATTTTATCGGCGCGTTATAAAGGCAGCGCGCGTGCAGGCAGTGTACTATCCCGATTTTCTTAAGCCGCGCAGCAGTCACATTCTTCAAAAGCTCGGTGCAAGCCGCCGTTCCGAAGCAAAAACAATTGCCGAAAAGCTGCATATTATCTGAAGGTGATGTTAAAAAAGCAAGGGCTGTTTAAACAGCCCTTGCTTTGTGCGTGCATTGATTCTCTTCTTGCGTATTCTCGTCCTGACCGACTTTATCGATTGATTTCGAGCGATTGCTGAGCGTGACCTCAATTTCCTTTTCCTTATATTCGCTGCCGCTCGGGATCTGAACCGTTACCTTAACCTTTTCACCTGATTTGTAATACGTGAGTCTATCCTGAAGCTGTTCGATAGAACTCATGGAATATCCGTCAAAAGCTGTGATGACATAGCCCTTTTGAATACCGGCTTTTTCAGCTGCAAGCCCCTTTGTGACGGAGTTTACGAAAACACCCGTCGGGATACCGTACGCCTGCGAAGCCGAAGATGAAACTGTTGCGCCCGTTATTCCGAGGAAGCCCTGCTTTTTCTCGTCAACAACGCTTCTTGTTTTCTTCACCATAAGCTCGTCTATAATATTTCCGACGTCGCTTATCGGGATTGCATATCCCATGCCCTCAACTCCGTTTGCCGCAATTTTAACTGAATTGATTCCGATTACCTCGCCCGACATGTTCAGAAGTGCGCCGCCGCTGTTGCCGGGGTTAATTGCCGCGTCCGTCTGAATAAACGAATTTGTAACATTGCCGGACTTGCTTCCGTCCGTGCTTTCCATGGATATTTTCCTGTTTGTCGCGCTGATATATCCGACAGTCGTTGACTGCCCGTAGCCGAGCGCATTGCCGATTGCGATGACCTGGTCGCCCGCTTTAAGCTTGGAAGAATCCCCGATTGTTGCAACCTTAACCTCGGAGAGAACATCCTCGGGAATATCCTTAAGAGCAACTGCGATAACCGCAAGATCCTTGTCCGAGTTATATCCCTTTACCGTTGCGGACGGAATTGACGCGTTCGCGTCAAGCTCGGAGCTGTCACCTGCAAGCTCGCCTCTGAGGTCACTCTGCGCGTTCTGCGATTCAAGCTTGCTTTCAACAGAGCTGAAGATTACCGAAAGCGCCTTTGAATTTGCCACAACGTGATAGTTTGTGACGATAAGCAGCTCGCTGTCATTCTTTCCGATAACAATACCGCTGCCGGTACTTGTGCTTTCCTGCGAATATGTTCCGAAGAATGTCATAACATCGGAAACGCTTCTGTTCGTTATTGCAACGATTGAAGGCATACAGGCTGAAACTATTTCCGAAACGCTGCCCTCGGTATTCGTTTTTCCGCTGCCCTTTTTAAGCGCAACGTCTGTTGTTCCGATCGACACCTTCGACAAAACCAGCTTTGTTGAAAGGCTGTTTGCAAAGCCGAATGCCGAGCCTGCCACAATGCCGCCGACAAGCGCCAGCGCGATAATGCGCGGAAAGCGGCGTTTCGATTTTGCCGAAACGCGCTGCGTCACCGTGAAGCCGGAATTTTTGTGCGCTTCTTCCTTTTCCTGTTCGTGCTCCGCTGCAAAGCCCGCATTCATGCGCTCCCGAAGATCCTCCGCCGTCGGATTTGCGCTGTGCGGAACGCTTTCCTCCGCTTGCCGCTCGCCTGCGCCCACCGTACGTTCTGCTTCTGCCGCACTGTCCTCATGGGAAAATTCACTTACACCGCCGCCGTTTTCTATTTCATCGATTCTTTCGTCATTTTCCCGTTCAGAACCGTTGTTGTTTTCAAATTCCGTGTTCATAGCTTCTTCCTCCTTGCTTTTGTTAACTCTATAATACAATATATTTTAGGACAAAAAATAATCAAATTATTAACAATTTATAAACATTGCGGAGTTTGATGAACGCAAACAGCATATTTTAACTGTTTTACGGTCGCGCAAAGATAAGAAAGAGGTTGAATTTCCCCGAAAAATGTGCTATTATGCCTATCAGGTGATGAATTTGAAATTTTTAAATCAGTTTCTTATAATAATATCCGTTTCCTTTGCCGGCGAGGTGCTGCATGTAGTTCTGCCGCTGCCCGTTCCGGCAAGCATTTACGGGCTGATGCTCATGCTCGGGCTGCTGTTTTCGGGAATTGTAACGCCGGAAAGGATTTCCGAAACAAGCTCGTTTCTGCTTGAATCAATGCCCGTGATGTTCGTTCCGGCAGGCGCAGGGGTGATTACCATGTGGGGAACAATCCTTCCCATATTTGCTCCGATGATTGTTATAATGACGGTCGGCACGGTTGTTGTGATGGCTGTTTCGGGACTTGTGACGCAGGGCGTTATCTGCGCGGCAAAAGCGCGCAGCAAGGAGGCATAGATATGAAGGACATGATTTGCAGCTCCGTTTTTTTCGGCGCAGCGTTCACAATTGCGGCATATTTCATCGGAGTTTGGCTGCAAAAGCGGCGCGGATTCCGTTGGCTGAATCCGCTTGTAACATCGATTGCGATTGTCAGCGCGGCGCTTGTGCTTTTTAAAATTGATTACGGTGAATATTGTGACGGAGCGGATATTGTCAGTTATCTGCTCACGCCTGCAACGGTGTGCCTTGCCGTGCCGCTTTACGAACGGATAAACGACTTGAAGCAAAACGCCGCCGCAATTGCCGCAGGCATAATTGCCGGAGTTATAACAAGCGGCTTGTTTGTGCTTGCCGTCACGCTTATATTCGGGCTTAGCCGCGAAATGTATGCTTCGCTTCTTCCGAAATCGGTGACAACGGCAATCGGAATCGGAATTTCCGAGGAAATCGGAGGAATTGCGGCAATTACCACCATTTCGATTATTATAACCGGCATTTTCGGAAATATGGTGTGCGAAAGAATCTGCGCACTGTTTAAAATAACAAACCCCGTTGCAAAGGGTGTTGCCATCGGAACAAGCTGCCACGCCTGCGGAACGGCAAAAGCGCTTGAAATCGGCAAAACCGAGGGTGCAATCAGCGGACTGGCAACAGCCGTTGCCGGGCTTATCACCGTTGCGGCGGC
>OGMF01001178.1_pt1 | contig 26717 bp, 20 predicted proteins | sample 1572921 | NCBI WGS metagenome assembly OGMF01 (sample SAMEA2581919, study PRJEB24529) | metagenome | biome: Human gut stool | place: China | collected 2011 | reverse complement strand
CGGGGGTGCAAAGCAACCCCGACTGCGTTTTGTTTGTAGATTTTAAACCAATTTAACTCCGCAAAGTTGTAAAACTACGCCTACGATTGCGGCGAAAAAGAAATAATATAACGGGTTTTTCTTAAATTTGAACGATAGTGCAAACAAGCAAATGAATAAGATTAGTGCCGGCATGCTTGTTACGTTATCTTTAAAAAATCCTGCGCCTACTGCTGCTAAAAGTCCACAACCTGCAGGTTTTAGAGAATATAAAACCGCCTTAACCCAAAAATTATCTTTGAAGGTTTTTAAAACTTTTGAAATTGCAACAACAAACAAGAATGACGGAAAGATTAAGGCTAAAGTTGCAACGATACCACCAATTATTCCGTAGGTTTGGAAACCTGCAAAAGTTGCCATGTTCGCACCTACAGGACCTGGAGTAATCATTGATATTGCAATCATGTTGGTTAATTGTTCTGTTGAATACCAACCGTAAGTGTGTACAAGTTGATATAAGAATGGCATGGTTGCATACCCCCCGCCAACGGAGAAAACGCCAATCTTAAAAAATTCTATTATAAGGTGTACTAATGTCATCATTTTTCACACCTCTTTAGGATTAATTTGTATGAAACGCCTATTATAATAGAACTTATTATTGCTAATACTGGTGAAAATTTAAAAAAGAATGATGCTGAAAAACAGCCTAAAAAAATTATCCAAGACATTATGTCTGTCAAACTATTTTTCCACATTTCTTTGATTGTAAGGTAAACTAGAATAATTACCGCAATGCCTACGCCCCAAAAAACGCTTTGAATGAAAGAAATTTTCAATAAATAATCAACGATTAATGCAATTATTAAAATTGAAATAATTGGTGATGTGATAATTCCCAAAAGCGCTGTTGCAGCGCCTCTTTTTCCACGTAATTTATAGCCAACAAAAGCGGAAATGTTTGCAGCAATGATTCCTGGAATACTTTGACTTATTGCATAAAAATCAACAAGTTCTTCGTTTGTAATCCAATGACGTTTGTCAATAATGCTTTGTTGAATAAGCGGTACAATAACGTAACCACCGCCTAAAAGCTGAATTCCAAGTAAAAAGAATTCAATATATAAATCTTTTAAACGTACCTTCATGATTAAATTATATAATAAAGTTAAAATTAAATCTTGAAAAAAAGATTTTTTTTGATAGAATAGAGTTATAAAAAAAGAAAAAGTGCGTGTAGCCCAGCTGGCTGTTGGAGCTTTTACAAGGTAAAAGGACAACGTAAGTTAAATAAAGCTCTATCTAGCGAGGAAACACGAAAATAAACTAAATATATGCGCGTGTAGCCCAGCTGGATAGAGCGTTTGGCTACGAACCAAAAGGTCGGGGGTTCGAATCCCTCCACGCGTAAGTTTTAAAACTCTCAAGTTCATCTTGGGAGTTTTTTAGTGGAGACATTCGAACCCTACGGGTTCTACCTCTCAAAAACGATTATTAATCGTTTTTTCGGCAGAGTCTCCACGCGTAAATTAAAAAGACTTCTCATCAGAGGAGTCTTTTTAGCGTACAGGGTTCTGTTCTACAGTTACACATGCAGTTTGATAAAAAGTTTCAAATGGTTTCATCGCAAAGCTTTTACTATGTTTAAAACTTAACAAAATTCGGTTAAGATTTTAACAAAATGCTTAATTTTCTTAAAATTTTCAATGATGTTAACATTTAGTTTTAAAACTCATTATTTTTTGTTAAAATTTAGTCAAATTTCTAGACCTAAATGTTGAGAATTAGTTTTATGTTGAAAAATATTAATTATGTTAATAAATTGGAATATTTGATATTTTTTTATTATAATAATGTCACGGAGGTGTGATTTGCTAAATTATGTTGAACCTAAAGAAGAAAAAACAGATAACTTTTCATCTTTAGAGGTAATTGATTGGCGAGATATAGTGTTTTCTCACCCTGAAAGAACTGTCAATTTGGCTACTTTATTTAGTGGTATTGGTTCTATTGAACAAGCTTTTAAACGATTAAAAATTAAACATAACATCGTTTTTGCTGGTGATATTGATCCTTTTGTAAAACAAAGTTATTTTGCTAATTATAAAATAAATGAAGAAGATTGGCATGATGATGTAACTAAATTTTCTGCCGTTAAATATAAAAATAAAGTTGATTTATTGGTAGGTGGCAGTCCTTGTCAAGCATTTTCAATGGTCGGAAAAAGAAAGGGGCTAGAGGATACTCGTGGAACCTTGTTTTATGATTTTGCAAGAGTTGTTAGCGAATCTCAACCGAAAGTTTTTATATATGAAAATGTTAAAGGTCTTTTGAATCACGATGGCGGAAAAACATGGGATGTTGTTCAGTCTGTTTTCCATTCTTTGGGCTATAAACTTTTTACAAAAGTTTTGAATAGTAAAGATTATGGTATACCACAACATAGAGAGCGAATTATAGTAGTAGGGTTTAAAGATAATGATGTAGACTTTACTTTTCCAACTGCAATTCCGTTAACAAGAACAATGCAAGATTTTTTAGAAGACTATACAGATTCTAAATATTATTTAAAAGAAAAAGGTATTAAATTTGTAACTAGTACAAAAAATAAAATAAAACGATATACTCAAATAAATGGCAATATTGCTTTGTGTCAAAAAGCCAATCAACAATTTAATTGGCATGGTGATTTTGTATTTGAAGAGCAAAAAAATGATGAGTTTGATGAGTTTACTTTTGATGTGTCAAAAGTCGAAGAGAAATATTATCTTTCAGATAAAATAAAAAAATATGTGCTAGCAGGTGGAACAAAAAACTTTAAAACAAGCAAAGAAACTGATTTAAAAGTAGCGCGACCATTATTGCAGACTATGCATAAAATGCATAGGGCGGGTGTTGATAACTATGTAACCCACAACAAAGGAAGAATAAGAAAGTTAACACCAAGAGAATGTTTAAGACTAATGGGTTTCAAAGATGATTTTAAAATCGTTGTTAGTGACACCCAAATGTATAGACAGGCAGGCAATAGCATAGTTTCTGATGTTTTAATTGCGGTTTTAAAACAAATGGATATAACAAAATATGGTAGATAATAAAATTGTTATAGTTGGTATTGAATATAAAATAATAGATACAATGGAACGAATGACAGTTCCGGATTGCTTTGTTGTTTCTGCTAATAAAATTGGTTCAGGGCACGGTGAAGCAAAATTTTATATTAAATCACGAAATAATAAACAAATTTTTGATTTTTTTGGAAGTGATAATTTTAATGTAAAATGTTTTATAAAAAAAGATGATCTGCAAAAATACATGCAAGACGTAAAAGAAGAATATTTAAATCCCGATCAAAATTATCAAAAAAAAACAGAATTTCCTCAACTTTGGAAAAAACGAATTGATTTAATTAACAAATTAAATGACATAGAGTACTTTAATTTATCTGCTCAAAATCAAATCATAGGTGAGCGTTTTTATGTTAATTCAGATAAAAATTTAAAGAACAATAGACCTTTGCATATTGGTTACCAAATATTAAGAGAAGTTTCGTTGCCTAAGATAACATATTTGGCTGCAATAAAGCTACAAGATATGCAAGGTAATATGATATTTTATTTTAGGTTATTTGTAGATTATTTCTCTGAAAGTGAAAATAAAAATACATTAGCGAAACAAATGGATGAAATCGAAAGATTAAATTCAACCGATGAAGAAAAATTACAGTTAGCAAAAGCACGGATTGGACAAGGAAAATATAGACAAAAATTATTAGAATTATGTCCTTGTTGTCCAGTTACCTTGGTATCAGATGATAGGCTCTTAATTGCTAGCCACATTAAGCCATGGGCAAAATCTAACCCGAATGAAAAAATTGATCCACTAAACGGTTTTATGTTTACTCCTAATATAGATTGGTTATTTGATAAGGGTTTTATTACATTTACCAATGATAAAAAAATGTTAATTTCGCCTTGGTTATCAAAAATGACTTGTTCTAGATTAAATATTATTCCTAATAAAAAATATGATTTATTGCCAGTAGATGGAAGAGAATGTTATTTGGAGTATCATCGTAAAGAAATATTTAAAGCATAATTTATTTAAATGTTCTAATTGTATTTTTAATTACATTTGCTATGGAATTGCCAACTTCTCTACATATATCTCTCGCAAAACTTGACATTTAGTCAACTTTTGCTCGGCAGAGTCTCCACGCCTAAGTTTTAAAACTCCCAAAAAAATTGGGAGTTTTTTATTATTGTTGCCAAGTTACACCATATAGTTGAAGCAATTCATTAATGTCTTGTGTGTTACCGCTTTGAAGTACGTCTTCTGTACTTACATAGTCTTTTGTGTTCAACCAAGTTGTAACATTTTCTTTTATAGTGTTAATTTGGTCAATTGTAAAGTAAGAATTATCATTTGTATTAACTTTTTCAATTTGACCTTTACCAAAATAATTTTCAATTTGAACCAATTTATCTGTCGGTAATTGTTCCGTTTCACCAAATTCAGCCAAGATTTCATCAAGTTTAGTTGAGTCAAATAAGAACAAATCCGATGTGTTTGTATCATCAAAGATATTATTTTGTTGTGCCACATTGAAGAAAATACCAACAGAATCTCTTCCTGCATTGATATTAACAACATCATTATCTCCAGAGGTATCAGTAATTTTTGTTGCACCTAAACCAATGTTGTAAGTATCATTACCGTCGCCACCGTTTGCTTCAGTGAAGTATTTTGACTCAGCATAGATTGTATCATCACCTGTTCCGCCAAACAGATAATCGTAACGAGAATTTTCATCACCATGCAATTCGTCGTTACCTGCATCGCCGTACAAGTAATTAAAATCACCACTTCCGCCGTACAACTCGTCATCACCGGCACCACCATATATCATATCGCTACCGTCGTTACCATAAATGGTATCGTTTCCGGCTCCGCCATATAATGTGTCATTATATTTTCCGCCAATAATTGAATCATTTCCTGCACCGCCATCAACCGTAACTGCACCTTTATTGTCAGATGTAATTACGTCATTATAAACAGTACCGTCAGTTCTCTTTTTAGCATCTGCCGTAATATTTACCATATTTTGATTAATCAAGTCAGACAATTTTGTTGTAACTTGAAGGTTCGGATCATTTGGATCTTTTGTTTTTATGTATTTAACAGAAGTTGTACTGTTGTTTTTGATGTAAGAATCAATATATACATAATCAAAATTTCTTGAACCATAATTTATAATAAGACTTCCTGAAGCCTTGTCATAAACAAAGTTCAAATCATCAGCAGTCATATCTACAAATTCTAAAGTATCTGTACCGCTACCGGAATAAATAGTATCTCTGCCGTCGCCGTCATTGAAAATAAATGTATTTTGACCTGCATCACCATACAATTTATCGTTATCTAAACCGCCAACGATTGTATCATCGCCTGTACCACCTTTAATTATATCATTTCCGGCACCGCCATATAATTCATCATCATCTCTGCCACCGTCAATATAATCATTACCAGCACCGCCTTGAATTACATCATAACCGTCGCCACCATTAAGAGTATCTGCTTGCGTTCCGCCTGTGATAATATCACTCATTTTTGAGCCAGTTAAATTGTTCTTTTTATTTATAGCCCCAATAATTTCAATTGGTGCTAAATCTTTAATATCAACAGTTGTTTTTTTACCGTCAAAATATCCGATAATAGTATTAACAGAACCATTACCCTTGAAGTAAGAGGCAATTGTTACAGAGTCAACCATATTTCCTGCTTGACCATAGTAGATAATTAAATCATTGCCGTTTTTAACAAATCTAAAGTTGCTTGCTAAATCAAGATTGCCAAAATCTAAAATATCATGTCCTGCACCTGAATAAATAATGTCGTTTCCATCACCAACACTGAAATGGAAGGTATTAACTCCGGCATCACCATACAAATGGTCGTTACCTGTTCCACCTTCTATGTAATCGTCACCGTCTCCGCCATGAATTATATCATTACCATTTCCGCCGAATAAAGAATCATTATCAGCACCGCCGTCAATATAATCATTGCCGTCGCCACCATAAATTGTATCTCTGCCGTCGTTTCCATACAATTTGTCGTTGCTCATTCCGCCGTCAATATAATCATGACCGCTTCCGCCTGAAATTGTATCTGCTAAATTACCGCCAATAATACTATCATTATAAGCTGTACCTGATAAAGAATTTTTTCTATTTTGAATACCGTCCATTGAAATAAATTTGCCGTCTTCAGCCAACAATTCAATTAACAGTTTAGTGTTGTTCTTATCAGGGCCAACTTGAACATATTTTACAGATGAAGATTTTGCAAAATATTTGTCTAAAATAACTTTATCGTATTCATTATTTTCATTATAATAAATTACCAAGTTACCGCCATTATTAGTAAATTTCAGTTTACTAAAATCTGCAATATCATCAAATATTAACGTATCAGTACCTTTTCCTGAATATACGGTGTCTTGAGCATCACCGTTTGCGAAGTGAATATAACTTTCATTAGCATCGCCGTAAATTTTATCATCACCCTTGCCACCGTAAATAGTGTCATTACCGTTACCACCATGAATTATGTCATTACCTTCTTCACCGTAAAGTAAATCATCACCGTTTCCGCCGTCAATATAGTCATTACCTTGACCGCCATGAATTTCATCATTATCGTTTTCGCCATAAATATAGTCATTTCCGACACCGCCGTAAATTGTATCATTACCGTTTCCGCCGTAAATTTTATCGTTTCCGCCAAGATAACTTGTTAAATCATCTGTATCACCGTAAATCAAGTCATTACCATTGCCACCATTAATAAAGTCATGACCAAGTCCACCTTGAACAGTGTCTTTGCCGTCACCTGCTGAAATAGTGTCATTGTAGTTTCCGCCTAAAATGCTATCATTTAAGAAAGTTCCATTTAATTTATTTTTTGATGTTAAAGAACCTTTTGAATGCAACGGCATTATAGTTTCTGTACCTGTATTATCAACAAAAACAATTTGTCCGTCTTTTTCACTAATTTTATATGATTTATTTTCTTTATCTAATATCGTTGTAAATGAAGTTTTACCTCTTAATTTAAAGTAATCTGCGACGGTAACACTATTAGTATATACGCCATTTGAATCTTTTTGTCTGATTACAAGATTATTTCTAGAGTCATTAAAGAATTCTAAATCACTTAATTTTGCATCTTTAAACACAAAAGTATCAGAACCTTTGCCAGAATATATAGTATCATCCCCGTCATATGCATTGAAAATAAAGGAATTTTCGCCACCTTCACCATACAGTTTATCGTTGCCTTTTCCGCCTACGATAACATCGTCACTATTACCGCCATTGATAATATCATGACCTAAACCGCCGTCAATTGTGTCATTGCCGTCGCCACCAAAAATTGTGTCGTTAGCGTTTCCACCAACAATATTATCGTGCAAGAATGTACCGTTAATTTTATTCTTCCTCGATTGATTTCCTGTAATTTCAACTTTTAAATCAGAATCAGACAAAATTTTATGAGAACCATCTGTTGTGATAATTTCTTTTACTGATGAATATTTATTTTTGAAATAATTAGCAACCGTAATTGAGTCATTCGCATCACCATAGCCAATAATTAAATTATTGCCACTTCTATAGAATTTCAAATCAGCAAATTCATCATCAATATTCAAAATATCATAACCTCGACCTGAATATACTATATCTCTGCCATCGCCATTGGCAAATTGTAAAGTATTTGTGCCTGCTTCTCCATACAAGCGGTCGTTTCCTGCACCACCTTTGATAGTATCATCACCTATACCGCCATAAATTAAATCATTTCCGACACTTCCAAGAATAGAATCGTTTCCGTCGCCACCATAGATTTTTTGATTTAATCCTGTTGCAGTCAATACGTCATTTTCATTTGAACCTTTTATATTTTTATTTGAAGACGTTATATCACGTGAAATCGCATTTTCATTATAAAAATCTTTCAAATTGATAACAGTGCCATCTTCAAATTGTGCAAACATATTTACAACACCATTCGTTTTAAAGTAGTTTGCAATAACTATTCTATCATTTGAACCGTAATCAAGAACTAAATTATTTGAAATTCTTGAAACAGTTACATCATCTTTATTTGCATCTTTGAACAACAAAGTATCTTTGCCATTTCCGATATAAACAGTATCTATTCCGCTACCGGTAGAAAATTCAAAAGTATTATTTCCTGCATTACCTGCTAAACGGTCGTTACCTGCGCCACCGATAATGTAATCATCACCGTTGCCACCATTGATAACATCGTCTCCTAAGCCACCTTCAATAGTGTCATTGCCGTCACCACCGTTGATTGTATCATTATAAATTCCACCTATAATGCTATCGTTTAAGAATGTTCCGCCAATATTATTTTTATATGTTTGATTTCCAACAATATCAACATAAAGTTTGCTATCATTTAAAATCTTATGAGTTCCATCATTTGTTTCCAAATCTTTTACAGAAGAATTTTTGTTTCTAAAGTAATTTGCAATCGTAACAGTATTTTCTTTACCTGCATTTTCGTAAGTTATAATTAAATTTGAGCCATTTCTTGTGAATTTCAAATCACTTAAATCTAAGTCCTTGAAATTTAAAATATCATAACCTCGACCGCCATAAACAGTGTCGTATCCATCATAATCGGTTATATTGAAATACATAGTATTTACACCATTTTCACCGTATAATTTATCATTACCGTAACCGCCATAAATACTATCATTACCGTTTCCGCCTTTGATAATATCGTTATCATCATAAGTACCATAAGAACCACTTGGAGATTCCATATCACCATAAATTACATCATTACCATTTCCGCCTAAAATGTAATCGTTGCCTTTGCCACCCATAATTGTATCATTGCCGTCGCCACCGTTAATTGTGTCATTATAATATCCGCCAATAATAGAATCTTTCATGTATGTACCTGCAATATTATTTCTAAAGCCTTTATTGCCTTCGAATAATACAGTTATTTCAGGTTGAATATTGTGTTCTGTACCATTTTTGTCTACAATTTTTTTGATAGAAGTTTTTGAATTTCTTACATAATTTGCAAGAGTAACGGTATCGCCTAAATCGTTATATTGAATAATTAAATCATTACCGGAACGAATGAATTTCATATCATCAAATTCAGCAGTTGTGAAATTCAAAATATCATAACCTTTTCCGGAGTAAACCGTATCATTTCCGTCGCCATCTGCAAAGTAGAAATTGTTTGTTCCGGAAACGCCGTATAATCTGTCATCTCCTGTTCCGCCGTAAATTTCGTCGTCACCATTACCGCCATAAATTATATCGTCATTTTCTCCGCCGTACAAAGTATCGTTACCGTTTCCGCCATCTATATAGTCGTTACCATTACCGCCTTTTACAACGTCGTTTCCGTTATCACCATATAATTTATCATCGCCGTCGCCACCGTCAATTGTATCATTTCCGTTTCCGCCACGTAATGTATCTGCCAAATTTCCGCCTGTAATATCGTCATTATTGTAACTACCTGTTAAATTATTTTTAACATCTTTTTGAGCAACAACAGTTAACACTTTGTCTGTCATATATGCTCGTAAATCGGCAACTTTTATAATATCTTGACCATGTGCATCTTGTCCCTCAACAGTTTTTATTGTTTTAACAGAAACTCTGCCTTTTAATCTGAAATAATCCTTGATTGTAACTGAGTTATTTTCTTTCAAAGCAACGGTATTACCATATTTGATAATCAAATCATTTCCGTTTTGGAAGAATGCTAAATCATCATATTTTGCATTATCAAATACTAAAATATCAGTACCTTTGCCTGAAATAATTGTATCGTTATTCAACAAGTGCATATCCGAATCAGGATTTTCTACAGATTCAAAGTGGAATGTATTTTCGCCGGCTTCACCATACAATAAATCACTTCCGTTACCGCCATAAATTGTATCATCACCGTTACCGCCGTAAATTGTATCTCTATCATCACCGCCGTATAACAAGTCATTACCATTACCGCCGTAGATTAAATCCTCTCTAACACCGCCAATAATCGTATCATTGCCGTTTCCACCGTTATAAATATTTCCTGTGAATTCTGGTTCATTACCACCTATAATTAAATCGTTATAAATAGAACCAGTAATGTTGTTAACTCTATTTTCTGGAGCTTCAATTCCGATAACAGTATCACTATCATTAATGATGAAGTTCATATCTCTTCTGATAATTTCATCTTCGCCAGTTTTATACAAGCCTTCAATTCTATAGATAGATTTTCGAACTTTTGTATTGAAATAGTCTTTGATTGTTACTGAATCTGTAAAATTACCTTCACCATCAACATTTCCATATCTAATAATTAAATCATTTGAATATGGATATTTTTCATATTTTAATTTTGAAAACTCAAAATCTTCAAAAATAATAGTATCATTACCTTTTCCGGCAAGAATTGTATCATTTCCATCACCGGCTTTGAAGTAAATTTTATTTTCTCCATCACCACCGCTTAAAATATCATCGCCTTTTCCGCCATGAAGTTCATTATTCCCTGCTTCGCCATACAATTCATCATTGCCATTGCCACCATATAAAACATCGTCACCAACACCGCCATGCAATACATCGTCACCGTCATTGCCGTTGATTGTATCGTTTCCAGCGTTACCATAAATGGTATCTTTGTTAGCACTACCGTCAATATTTTCGCCTAAGAATGAACCATTTAATTCATTGTCGTATTTTGTGTCAGCTTCCATTGTTAAATCATCTAACAAATTACCAATATGGTAAGATTTTCCTGTTGAATCAACTAAATTTTTGACTGAAGATGCACCATTGTTTTTGAAGTAATCATCAAGTGTAATTGATAAATTATTTGCTGTATCACGAATAATCAAATTACCTTTATTATCATTTATAAATTTTAAAGAACCTAAAGTTGAATCTTTTAGAATGATAGTGTCATTGCCTTTTCCAGAGAAAATAGTATCGTTACCGTCACCAGCGTTAAAGATGAATTGGTTATCACCTTCTTCTCCGTACAATTTATCTTTTCCTGTTCCGCCGATAATTATATCGTTACCGCTTCCTCCGTGGATTTCATCGTTACCGGCACCGCCTATGATATAATCTTCTCCCTCACCGCCGAAAATAGTATCATTACCGTCACCACCGTTAATAGAGTCATTACCTTTGCCGCCATTGATTGAATCAGCTAAGTTTCCACCTGTGATTGTATCTGACAAATTTGAACCATTTAGTTCATTTTTTTCATTGGCTGAACCATTGATTACAAAACCTGAAAGTTGATTTTTTATTGTAAATCTTTCATTATTTTTATCAACAATATATTTTACAGAACTTGTTAAATTTTCGTCTTTTAAATAATCGACAATTGTAACTGTACTATCTGGATTTGTAGAATTCATACCATATTTGATAATTAAGTTATCACCGTCAAAAGTGAAGGTTAAATCATCGTATGAAACTCCTCTAAATACAAGAGCATCAGTACCTTGACCAGAGTATACAACGTCGTTTCCGTCACCTACAATTGATTGGCTACCGTCATCATTAGTTATTGTGTTATTTGCATTAAATACAATTGTATTATTACCGGCTTCGCCATAAATTGTATCATCACCTAAACCTGCTTCAATGTAATCGTCATAGGTTTCACCTTCGATTTCTTGTTCAAATGGAGTATTTTCATCAAAGCTATCGCCATAGATTAAATCATTACCACCATAAGAAATAATTGTATCGCTACCGGCAGCACCATAAATTGTATCATCATAAACATTATCAGCAGGAGCTGTAATATTATCGTCTAAGAACGTACCATGAACGAGAGTTGCAGAATCTTCATTAAACTTGATAGGAATATTACCAGTCAATAACTCTTGTAATGTTTTTGAAGAACCTGAACTATCCTGAATCTCTGAAACTAAGAAGTGATTATTTGCTTTAAAATAGTCCTTGATAGTAAGAGTTTCCGGAGTACCCTCATCGTCTGGCTTATCTGGATTTTTCACTTTGTTATAAGTTATAACTAAATTCATATCATCTTTTTCATATTGCAAATCGTCAAAAGCAACATCAGTAAAAATCAATTTATCCTTGCCACTTGTACCTAAAATAATTGTATCGTTTCCGCAAGTTTTGCTGAATACGTAAGTGTCATTTCCGGCTCCGCCTTGTAAGACGTCATTACCAGCACCACCAATTAGAGTATCATTGCCATTACCACCAATTAGAGAATCATCTCCTTCTCCACCGTCAAGTAAATCATTACCGTTACCACCGTCTAATGTGTCGTTTCCGTCTTTACCATAAATGGTGTCATTGCCACCTAGACCATTTAAAATGTTATCAGAATTATTACCTGTAATAATATTGTCTGAATTATTGCCTGTTGCATTTAGTTTATTTGCCCAACCTTTAATATCTTCAAGTGTAACGTTCATTTGTGTTACACCATTCCAATAATCCGTATGGTTAGAGGTAATAAATTTCATTAAGGTTTCATTTGAAACAAATGAAAAACCAACATTAGGGTTTCCTGTATCTTGAACGTAGAATCCAACGTTTTTTCCGTCTTTGTCAGTTACAACACCCAAAAGTGTAATAGCATGACCAGCATATTCATCACTTTCATAATCTGGCCATAAGTATCTTGCGTCACCACCCGCAATAACTGCTTTCCCAGCTTTGACAGCATCAATAAGATTATTTAAAATATCTTCTTCTTTATATTTAGCTGAAAAATAGTCATTCCATTCACTAGTAACATATTCGTTTATAACTTTTTGCAAGACTTTAGCTTCTATTGCCGCTGCAATTATGTCATCTAGCATATCAAGAGCCTTATCTGTTTCTCCTGAATCAAGATAAGCATTATATTGATCAATTAATGCATTATATTCATCTGCTGCTTTGTCATAATCATCACAATAATTTTTTAAAGTTGTATCTGTAACCCTTTTTTTTGAATACCAAACATTACCTTCTTCAGCGTAATCACCGATACTACCCGATTCTAATCCCTTTGCTTTTAAAAGTTCTTTTCTTTGTTCGTAAACTGTTGCACCATCTTCTAAGTTTAACTTTCCAAAAGGAATAGTATCTACACCATAAGTATCTTCTTCACCTGTTGTTGGTGAAGTGTATTTGTTTGTAATAGCCCATAAAGTAAATTCATTTTCGTCTTTTATTTGGTCTTTAATATCATATTTGCCTGCAATAGCCAAAATATTTAAACAAGATTCAATACCACAATTGTTGTACTGTTGCTCTTTATCCAATATCTATTTTGCAGGTGCGCCATAAATGTTATAACTATCATTTTTTGAAAGACTTGAATCTATTTCACTACCTTTTTTAACAATGGCATCACTTGAATCCAGTAAAGTAATATTATTTACTCCTTTTATATTCAAACCATTTATATCAACAGTAGAACTAACTGTCTTGTTGTCTATTGATATGTTTAAGCCACTTGCATTATTACTGTATTGTGCCATTATTTTAACCTTCTTATATATACTGATACTTCTCTCCATAATATCAAATTGTTTTTTAATAAATCAATTATTTAATTATTATTTACATATTTTTATATGTTATGTTGTATTTATTATTAAAAATATATAAAAAATCCGAGAAATTTAATTTCTCGGATTTCTATTTTTATTAAAACATCATTTTTTCTGGGTGTTTTGGTAAGTGTTTAGGTAAACCTTCACCGTTTTTAAAATTCTTTTTTTGTTCTTTTTTTACTTTTTCTTGTTTTTGTTCGTTGTTTGTGCTTAATTCAGACGTTTTGTTAGTTTCTTTCACGATTTTTTCCTTATTTGTATTTAATGATTTATCTTTTTGTGTTGAACAAGCGTTAACTATTGTTGCACTCAAGGTTATTGCTATTGCTAAAACTAATATTTTTTTTATCATTACTTTCCCTTTTTATATTTGTTTTATTTGATTTTATGTTTTATTACCTTCGTTGTCAATACTGAAACAATTAGTCCAAATAGCATTAGCATTGGGTAAAACATACCTTTTAGTATCATAAATGAACTTACGCCAATTGATGCAGCCAAGTTTGTAGCAATCAATATTTGAGCGCCGTAAGGAATCATACCTTGAACAACGCAAGAGGTTGTATCTAGCAAACTAGCTGTTCTTGTTGGGTTAACTCCATATTTTTCTGATAATTCTTTTGCGATAGAACCTGATGTAATAATTGCAACCGTATTATTTGCGGTAAATAAGTTTATAATACCTACCAAAAAACAAATCCCCATTTCGCAAGTTTTATTATCTTTAATCCAACGACCTGTTTCTTTAATAATGTAGCTAATTCCGCCATTATATCTAACCATTAATAACAAACCGCCTGCAAGCATTGCAACGATAAGAGTTGAAGCCATACTTGTTGTTCCATCACCAATATAGCCAAATGCATCAAAAAGATTGAACATTCCGTAATATATTCCAATAATCGTATTCAAAATTGTACCAAAAAGAAGTAAAAACATTACATTAACTCCAGAAATACCAAGAATTAAAAGTAAAATATATGGGCTTACTTTTATATAATTTTGAAGGTTTAATGTAATTTCTGATACGGCAGAATTTGAACTTGCAAAAATTGGTAAAGAATACAAAATAAGACATAAAATTGCTGGAATTGTAATAATTTTTAAGTTATAAAACATTTCATCTCTGATTTCAACATTTTGTGTACGGCTTGCCGCAATCTTTGTATCAGAAATTAAAGACATATTGTCACCAAACATTGCTCCGCCAACAGTTGCCCCAAGAACAAACGAAGGGTTTATGCCAAAAGTTTGAGAAATTGAAACAGCAATTGGAATAATTGCAGCAATAGTTCCACAAGAAGTACCAATCGCAAGTGAAATCAAAGCAGAGATTACAAACAAACCTAACACCATAAATCTTGCAGGAATTAGTTGTTGGGCAATATCGACAGCAGCCTCAACTCCACCAACAGCAGTTGCACTTGCCGTAAAAGCTCCAGCAAGAATGAATATCAAGCACATTATCATAATGTCCTTGTTGCCCATACCAAGAGCAAATATTTCAATTTTCTTATGAAGTTTTTCCTTATGATTTAAAATTAATGCAGTTGCAGAGGAAATTATAAATGCAACGGTCATTGGAACTTTTGAAAAGTCTTTTGTCCATAAAGAAAATCCAAAATAGAAAATTACAAAAACAATAAAAGGAATGATTGCCTTAAAACTTGAGTCTCGCCATTGAATATTTTCTTCAGTATTACTCACAAGATTTCCTTTCCAACTTTTCTAGATTTCTTTAAGCAAATTTTCTACAACCGAACTTGAAACTTTTGCAATTTCATCTTCGCTAAATGTATAACTTTCTGTTGCGTTGTTATCTGCTAAATCTGATATCGCCCTAATTACAACAAATGGAATGTTATTAGCATTAGAAGTTTGAGCAATCGCACAGCCTTCCATTTCAACTGCGGTTGCGTTAAATAGATTATGAATTTCTTTTTTGCGCTCTAAATCAGAAATAAATGAATCGCCAGATGCAATAATTCCCTTGTGAAATTTAACCTTTTCGTCAGATATTCTTTCTAATTTAGCCATTAAGCCTTCATCTGAATTAAAATAAGTCGGTTTATCAGATTCAATTCCTGTGCACAAATAACCCTTAGCATAGCCAAAAGCTGTAACATCAAAATCATATTGAACTAATTTTTCACCAACAACTATTTCTCCAACTTTTAAATTTTCTGCTATACCACCAGCAATGCCTGTATTAATAATATAGTCAGGGTTAAATTTGTCAATAATATATTGAGTGCATAAAGCTGCATTTACTTTACCTATACCGCTTTTTACAAGAACAATTTTGTGTCCGCAAAAAGTTCCTAAGTTGATTTGCAAATTACAATGTTTTATTTCTTCAAGGTTTTCAAGTTTTTGCTTTAATGCTGAAACTTCACAATCCATCGCACCAATAATGCCAATCGTAAGATTATTGCTCATAGCGCATTTTCTCCACAGTCCAATTTTTTAAAACTTCGGACATATCTTTCGCAATTTTTTTAGCGCCTTCTAAGTCATGTTCTAAATAGTTTCCACACTCAATTTTATTAGTTCCTGGAATTTTACCTGTAAAATCTTTTATAAAATTTAAACTTTCTCTAAACAAATCTAAGGCTTCTTGATGTGAAATTTTATCTCTAACTAAGAAATAAAAACCTGTTCTGCAACCCATTGGACCAACATATACAATATCTTCAGAATATTTGCTATTTCTTGCATAAGTTGCAAAAAGATGTTCAAAAGTGTGCATTGAGGCATTCTCTAAATAATCATTTTCCGGATTATTTGGGCGTTTCATTCTTATATCATAAGTTACAACATCTCCATCAATCCTTGAGATGTACATACCTTTTTGTAAAATATTGTGATTAACTTTAAAACTTTCAATCGTTTTCATGGCAAATCCTCCAACTTATACACAATATTAATATAAACAAGAAGATTTTTACAGTTAAACTATTTAAGATCTTCTGCGGTGAGATTTTTTTAACATTTTTTGTTGGTATTTTTCATCAAATTGGAATTGATAACCTTCTTTATATCCTTTGGTAATTGCTTTTGAAAATCTTTTTCTTGTTTTCCAATAAGAAGTATGAGCCGCCGCAAAAGTTCGCCAACTTAAAGTTCTTGAATAATCATAGAAAAAACCTTCTTCATTTTCAAAAGTCATATTTGTCATTTTTTGAATTTCTTCGTTTGTGTAATTTACGCCATTTGGAAATCCTAATGGGTCATCAGCATAATTTACAGTCAAAAAGAAGAAATCTCTTTCAATCAAATATTTATACATCAAGTGTGTAAGTTTACTTGACTCTAAGTTTTTATCTGCCATATCTGAATAAAATAGAGGTATTGGACTTGCATAATTGACAACACCAATTATAGAGCCCTCAGGAGCACAATATTTATTTGTGTAATCATCAATTTTTAAATAACCTTTTTTAAATTCTTCTTTGTTTTTGTTAATAAAAGTTGTTCCTAATGCGGAGTAATCGAGAACGTCAGAACCTACAATTGATAACAAACAGGCATTTTTTCTTGGATTTTTTCTGACAAATTTTAACAAATCCTCATCAATACCTTTATCAATCAAATATTCTTCAATATTCAAATAAGGTATTTTGTTAAACAAATATTCCATTGTAATAAATGAGCCCGCTGAATAACCAAACAAAACAACTTTTTTACCTTGTGCCGTTTGATTTTTTATTGTTATATCCAAATCTTGAATAATCGGAATCATATTATGTGTTTTTTGAACCCAAATTGCATCATGAAGACAATCTGCGATTGTATTTCTTACAAAAAATGCAATAATTGGACTAATTGAACGCAAAAGGTTTGCTTTTTCCTTCATAAACATCAAGTCATTTTGGCTTTTGTCTCCCCAAAAGAAGATTGTTGGATTTTCATCAATAACGTAAGATCCATTATTAAGTAAATGTTTATAAGTAAATTTATCTTTTTCTATTTGATTTTTAAGTGTGGGATGAAATTTCTTTATCCCACTTAAAAACCAATTTCTCATTTTTGCATTATTATTGTTTGAACCGTTTAGGTAAACAAAACTTAAATTTGTAGTTGCGAAGCAAGAACATTGCATAAATAATATCAAAAGTAATAATACAGTTATTTTTTTCATAAACTAAATTTCTTTTCTTTCAAAAAAATTGTCCTTGCAAACATCTTTTTTGTTTGCCAACGCTCCGCATTTTGTGCACGCCAAAATTTCACCAGAACTATCAATTGGCATGTAAATGTGTTCGCACTTTTCGTAATCTTCAATAAATTCGGGCGAATCATCTGTTGCATCGTATTGTTTAATGCACTTTTCTTCTTCAAGAACTTTTGGTTCAACGTATGTTTTGTACCAATATTTTTTAATAAATTCAAATATGAACATATTGATATTATATTATAAATCAAATCCTAAAGGTAATAATTCATCAATTGTGTGAACTTCTGGTTGACCATTTTCATCTTCAAGAATAATCTCAATACCCTTGTCAGAACGAAAATCATTCATAACTTGTCTACAAACCCCACAAGGTGCGCAACGCTTCATTTTTGGTCCATAAATTGCAACCGCTACAATTTTTCTTTCACCATTAACAATTGCGTTAACAATTGCACTACGTTCAGCACAAATAGTTGCACCAAAAGATGAGTTTTCAACATTTGTTCCAATGTATGTTTTGCCACTTTCCATTAAAACACATGCACCTACTGGAAAATTTGAATAAGGTGAATAGCTGTTTTCACTTGCTTTTTTAGCTTTTTCTAACAATTCATTGTAGTCCATTTATTAACTCCTTTTTAATAATTAGCACACTAAATAATAATATGTTATAATCTTAGCATGAAAAAATTTATAAGTCTTATTTTATTTTTATTTTTAATATGTTCAGGTCGCTGTTGGGCAGCCCAATACAATGTTTTAGTGCTACCAACAAGCATTTTTGAAGAATATACAGATTATATGGTATTTCCAAAATCTGCTGATATTATTGCAATGGATATTGTAAATATTTACAATTCTCACCCTCAAATGTCAGCTGTACAACTTTATCAAATTAAAAATGCTCTTAATCAGCCTGCAAACAAATATTTTAAGCGTGAAGTTGTAAAAATGTTGCATAATTACGATGTAAATTATTCAATTGATTTTAATACTGTACAAAAATTAGCAAGCAGATTTAAAACAAAACAAGTGCTTTTAATCTCTTGCCAGATGGATACTCAAAACTATATTACACGTAGAACCCTTTGGGATTTTTTAAATATTCCAGGTGCAACTGTAATTGATCCAGCTTATAGACTTACTTCTCAAATTACATTAATAGATGCAAATAATCAAATAATTTTATGGCAAGAAAATTATCACAAATTGATTAGCTCTCGTGAAAATAGAATTATGACACAGGCTTATTCACCTTCAAGCGAACAGTTGGAAAAGGTTAAAAGATATTCAACAAAATTCTTATCCCCTCAAGTTGTTCAAGAAACTCAATTAGCCTTGATGAAAATTGACCAATATCAAGACTTAAATTTACGTCCAAATATTGTTAAGCCGACTGCGGTTTCAATAGACAAATTCAAAATAGATGGTCGTAGAGCTTCAGTAAGAAGTACTCGTTATGTAAAAGCAGAAACAAAAAAGGCTGCTCGTAACCTTGCAAAAGAAACAAAGGCTTTGAATGCTAAAGCAAAAGCTAACATAAAAGAATTTCAAAATACTCAAGCTGAAAAGCAAATGCTTAAAGCGAAAGAAGATGCACTTCCACTAGAAGATAAAATTAAAAAAGCTCAAGATGAACAAAGGGCAAAACTTGAAGCTAAATATGAAAAAGAACGTATTCGTCTTGAAAAGAAACAAGAACGAGAGCAAATAAAAGCTGCTAAAAAGGCAGTAACTGTTCAAATGCAAGAAGAACACGCACAAAAACAAGTTCAAAAAATACAAGTTCAAACACAAGAACAAGTAAAAACAAAAGAAGTTAAGAAAAATATTCAACCAATTAATCAGGAAAAAGTTCAAAAACAAAAAGACAAAAAGCCAAATAAAACAAAAAATGCTAAGGTTGATATTGAAGTTAAAGAAGTAATTCAAAATACTCCAAACATTTCAACACCTGTTGATGTAATAAAAAATGAACAAAAACTTGTCCCTATAATCAGAACAAAACCTGTTTTGAGAGAAATTGATTATACAATTAATGACATTTAATAAGTTATTTTTCTGGGCAGACTTTGTCTGTAACTTTTATAATGTGCCAACCAAATTGTGTTTGTACAGGTTCGGAAATTTCTCCTTTTTCCATAGAAAATGCCGTATCTTCAAATTCTTTAACCATTTTTCCTCGTCTGAAATAACCCAAATCTCCGCCATTGCGTTTTGATGGGCATTGAGAAAAGCCTGCAGCAACATCTTCAAATGGTAAGCCTTTTTCTACGTATTTACGCATTAATTTTGCATCTGACTCTGTTTTTACCAGTATATGGCTAGCTCTTACGGCTGTACATTCTTGCGCAGATACGGGCATTAGTGAAAAAATACTTAGTGCAAAAAATGAAATTAAAAGTTTTTTCATTATTAAAGTTCCTTAAAATTTTCTAAAATTCCTATTAAGCATAATTTAATATGTGCATAATTCAATCCACCCTGAAAAAATACCGCATAAGGTGGTCTAATTGGACCGTCAGCAGAAAGCTCAATTGTAGAACCTTCAATGAAAGTACCTCCAGCCATAATAACTTCGTCTTCATATCCTGGAATTAACTCAGGAATTGGAGTTACGTAGGCATTAATTGGTGAAAGTGCTTGAACTGTTTGACAAAACTTGATTAATGCCTCTTTGTGATTGAAAGTAATTGTTTGAATAATATCAGTTCTTTTATCATGATATTTTGGAGTTGAGATATATCCCATGTCTTCAAAGACTTTAGCAGCAAGGGTTAGACCTTTTAGAACATCTGAAACAATTGATGGTGCCATAAAGAAACCTTGAAATATTAATCGGTGTTGGTTTAACATTGCACCAGCTTCTGCACCAACACCTGGTGCTGTAAGTCTTATCGCTGCGGCATCTACAAGCTCTGCTTTACCTGCAATGTAACCCCCTGTTTCAACAATTCCACCACCTGGATTTTTGATTAATGAACCACCCATAAGGTCTGCGCCAACTTCTAATGGCTCTTTTTTCTCTGTAAATTCGCCATAGCAATTGTCTACAAAGCAAATACAGTTAGGATTTTTAGATTTTACAACTTTACAAATTCGTTCAATAACGTCTATTGTAAGCGATTTTCTAGTTTCGTAACCTCTTGAGCGTTGGATTGTAACCATAGTCACAGAGTCATCAATTTTCTTTTCAAGGGCTTCAAAATCAATGTCAGTACCGTTTAAAAGAGGAACTTCATCATATAAAACACCGTTACCAATTAGGGAATTTCTTTTACTAAGTTCACAACCTGTAAGTCCGATAACTTCTCTCATTGTGTCATAAGGAGTTCCTGCAACTGAAACTAATTTGTCGCCGGCATGCAAGTTTCCAAACAAAGCGCAAGCAAGAGTGTGAGTGCCTGTTGCAAAGTGGGTTCTAACGATAGCTTTTTCAGCACCAAAGGTTTGTGCATAAACTTTGTCTAAAACTTCTCTGCCTAAATCGTCGTGTCCGTAGCCTGAAACAGTGTAAAAATGTTCTGGTGCTACTTTATTATCATAAAATGCTTTCAAAACTTTTGCTTGATTAAAATCTCTGATTTCATCAATGTATTCAAATTCTGCTTTAACGGCATTTTCAGCCTTTTTAATTTCTTCTTGTGCGTTCATTACTAATTCCTCTTTTTATAAAATTTTAGCATAAATATCGGATAATAGAGGAATTTAAAAAGTTAAAATAAAGCGTTAAGTTGATAATATGAAAAAATATATCTTAGCAATTATTTTACTTGTTTTTGTCAGCAAAACTTTTGCCGATAACTACAACCTGCAATACTACGACAATTACGACATAAAATCTGGTGAAGAAAAAACTTTATTTATACTTGATTTTTCAAATAGTATGAACGAATTTTTGCATAACGAAAGAAAAATTGATGTAATGCTAAAAACTATGCGAGAAATTTTACCGAAGATAAATCCGCAAAACAAAGTTGGAATGAGGGCTTACGGTTATAGAATGGGATTTACGCCTTATGATAGCTGTAAAGCGTCAAAATTGATGATTCCAATTGAAAAGGGAGGTTCTGCTCTAATTTCAAAACAAATAGAAAAAACTCGTGCAATGGGAATGACTCCGATAACTTATTCTTTGAAACAGGCGTTATATAAGGATTTACTTAATTATCAAGGTAAAAAACACATAATTTTATTGACTGACGGCGGAGAAAATTGTGATGAAAGTCCATGTACATTTATAGTTAGAGAGATAAAGAACCAACCAAACTTAAAAATTGATGTAATTGCGTATGACGTGCGAGAAGGCGATGATATCTCACAATTACAATGTGTAGCGCTTGTAACAAGAGGACAATTTTATACTGCAAAAACTGCCGGAGAACTTGCAAACAGCCTAAATCAATCACTGAGCATCTCAAAAGATGTCGATGCAAAAATCATACCTAGATAAATTATTATCTAGGGTTTACAAATCTACCAGCATAAGTTTTGTCTTCTTTATAACAATCAAAAAGCATTTGTTGCCAAATTACTGAGTCGTTGCTATCCTTAACCATTTGCCAAATTTTACCTGTTTTTGTATCTAATAAAAATTGATCACCTCTAAAAGTGGGATTTTGATATATAACGTATCGTCCTTCATTAACTTGTGTTGCTTGGTCAGCATAACAACAATTTGCAATAAATAAAATACTAAATATTACTAATAGCTTTTTCATTACAATACCTCTTTCATTAAAAGATTAACATAAAATTATATTTTTTTAATTATCTCTTAAACTTTTGTTTAATGCTTTTATTAATTTAGTTTTTTCATTACTTCCTTTTGTGCTTAATCGTAAAAGTTGTAAATTATATTTTGAAAATATATTGTTTTTTAATTCATCTCTTTTTGATTGCTTTGTTCCTAATTGATGATATTTTATTCCATCAACTTCTATTGCAAGTATCGGTTGTTTATCAATAAAGTTATAGATTAAAAAGTCAACATGTGTCCAATCATTAAAAGCATATTTCATTTCTTTTTCGGTCATCAATGTTTTATCTCGAATAATCATTTTTAATGGAACATGAACTGCAACACTTAAATTTTTAAATTTTTGCATATCTAAAACATCATCAATTATGGAATACATTAAATTTTCACTATCATATTGAGATATTTTTTGATACTTTCTTAATAATTTTTTTCTTTCTTCTGCGTAACATTTATAAAGTAGGTCAAAAACAGAGTAAGTACTACTTTGTTTTATGTCAAAATTATTATAATCAATATAATTTATCAACTCGTTTATTATTGAATCTTTTCTTTCTTCATTTCCATTTATTACAACTATTAGTTGTTCTATTGCTCTTGAAATTGCAACATTAATTCTATTGGGATTGTCTGTAAAATTGCTAATTTGGTTATCAACAGTAGATAAAATAATGACTTTATTTTCTTGTCCTTGAAATTTATCAACAGTATCTGCTTTTATTTTTGTTCCTTTAAATTGTTCTTGTAAAATATTTGTTTGATTTCTGTAAGGAGTAACAATACCTACTGAATTATCATTTATATTCAAATTTTCATTAGGTATAATTTCTTCTTTAATAACATCTATTTGTCGTTGATTTACATTATTAACTGCATAATTACCCTGTGTTGTTCTATAAACAATTAAAGGAGTTCTTTCGCTATGAATATCGCTTAATATAATCAATTCATTATTATAAAATCTTTTGTTGCAAAATCCAATAATTTTTGGATGACAGCGATAATGCTCTTTTAATAAAGTTTTGGGTATATTATAAAAAAGTTCATTTACTGTTGAAAGTAAGCAATGATTTTTATATCTATAAATTTCGGGTATTTCATATTTTTTAAATATTTTATCGCTAATTCTTGCCTTATCACTTTTGACGACATTTGGTAATTGTTTTAAATCCCCAACAATAACAGCTTTTTTAGCACAAGAAAGTGCTAAAGCCCCTGTGCATAAATCAACTTGAGAAGCTTCGTCAACTATTACATAATCATACATGACGTTGTTTGCTAAACAATTTCTTAAAGAATAAGTTGTACTTAAAATAACGGGATAGTCTTCTATGAATTTCTCAGATTTATTTTCAATATCTCTTGTGTCAGAATAAATATTTCTTTTTTTGTTTAGATATTTTTTAGCTAATTTGGCTTTAAAAATTTTGGCAGATAATTCAGAATAATCTTTCATTTTATCTTTAAAATTGAATTTTTCTAAATTTTCTGACAAATTTTGTACATTGTTTTTTAATTGTTTGATTTTAATTTCATAAAATTTTTGTTGACATAGCGCAATTAAATATTCTCGTTCATATTTTTCCAATAGTTTTTGTGCTAATTTTCTCTCTTTAGAATAAATTCCTAAAAAAGTTAATAGTTGCTTTATAATACGCACGAAATAATTATCTATCTTATAATTTTCAATTTCAAAAAGGTAGCTCAATTCAAGAGCTTTTTCTATTTTATTAATTTCAAGGATTTCACTTGGAGGTAATTCAACATTGAAAGTATCTAAATAAATTTTATGATGTTTATTTTCAACCTCTAATTCTGATAACTCTTGAGTGTATGTTGATAATTTTTCTTGTTCCTGAAGTTTTTCTTGCAAGTTTTTATAGTTAAATTTTAATGTAGCAATTAAATCTTTAATTTCTTTTTCTGTTAATTGCCAATCTTCAATATCTGGAATATTTTTTTGTGCATCAAGAAATTCCTGTTTATTTTTAGTACTACCTAAAAAAGCAGCAATGAAATCAACATTATATTTTTTTAATTTATCTAAAACATTCTGAATTGCGGCATTATTGCTAGATACAACAGCAACACTTTCTTTTTGCATTACTGCATTTGCAATAATATTTAGAATGGTTTGAGTTTTACCCGTTCCTGGAGGACCTTCAATTATTGATAACTTATTTTCTAATGCATTTTCAGTTGCAGTTTTTTGGCTTATGTTAAATCCAAAAGGGTAAACGATGTAATTCTCATCTTCAACTGATGAAGAAATTAATCTAAAAAAAGAACCAAATAAATCCTTGCTTTTCTTTTTTACTACTAATTTGATTTTTCCTGATAGAAAATTATATAATATTGTTTTAGGGTTTACTTTTTCGACTTTTTTATAATTTTTAGATAAAATATTGATTTCTTTCCCGTCAGGAGTTTCGTAGTATAAACCGATTTTTTCAGCAATTTCTCTAAAATAATTAAGTAAATTTTCTGCATTTTTCTCTTCTTGAGTTATTTCTATAAAACGAACATTTTTTGAATCATAAAGATATGGTTTAGGCTTTTCATTAAAAAATATAATAACTTTATTTTTAGATATTTTGTACTTCAATACATCAGATGTGCAATCTTTACCGTTTAAAAATATTCTTTTGTTTTGTATTGATTCGTTCATGAGATTCTATTTTATAATCTTGCCGAAGGCTTTGCCGTCTTTAATTTCTGTGATTTTCACTTTTTGGGTTGTATTGATTAAATTTCTATCATCTGAATTTAGAAGAACTGTGATATAGTTTTCGCTCATTCCTTTTAACACGTTTAAGTGTTTATCTAAATGCTTTTCTATAAGCACATTATGAACTGTTCCGACATTTTTTTCTAAAAATTCTTTTGTCTTTTGTGCTGAAATTTTTTTAATCGCTGTTGCTCGTTCTTCCTTAACTTTGTCAGGCAAATGACCTTGCATTTTTTCTGCTTGAGTACCCTTTCTAATTGAATAAGGAAAAGTATGAATAGCCGTTAAGCCAGATTTTTCTAGGTTTTTAAGGGTTGTTTCAAAATCCTCTTGTGTTTCGCCTACAAATCCAGCAATAACGTCGCTTCCTAAAAATGGAAGTTCAAAAAGTTTATTAATTTTTTCAATTTGTTCTAAATAATCTTCAACTTTATAGCGTCTGTTCATTCGTTCTAAAGTCCTATTGCAAGCTGATTGTAGAGACAAATGAAAATGAGGACAGAACTGTTTAGATTGAGACAAAAAGTCTAAAAGTTCGTCTGTAATCTCATTTGGGTAAAGTGAACCCAAGCGATAACGAACATTTGTGTTGGCTTCGACCTTTTTTAACAGGTCAAGAATAGTTTTTCCCCACTCTTTGCCCCATTGACCGATATGAATTCCTGTAAAAATTACCTCTTTGAAACCATGTTTTTCAAAAGATTTAATTTGGTCAATAATGAAATCACTTTTTGCGGAACGAGATTTTCCTCTTGCAAACGGTATAATGCAATAAGCACAACGGTTATCACAACCGTCTTGAATTTTTAAACTTGCACGAGTTTTTGTTGTGTCAATCAATACAGCCTCGTGAAAGTCTGTCATATTCATAATATCGCCAACTTCGCAATCTTCATTTTTTTGCAAAAATTCGACAATATTTAATTTTTCATTATTACCTAAAACAAAATCTACAAAATCATATTCAAGCAATTTATCTCTCTCAATTTGCGCAACACAGCCAGTAATAAGTGTTTTAATATTTTCGTTTGTATGTTTTGCGTGTCTTAGCAAATAAAGTGCCTCATCATCAGATTTATGAGTTACAGAGCAAGAATTTAATATATAAAGGTCTGCATCTTTTATTTCGCTAACTTTTTCAAGGCCCGCATTAATAAGATTTTCTTCAATAATTGCGCCTTCAAATTGATTTGATTTACAGCCCATAGATTTTAATAAAAATGTTTTCATAGGTTAATTATAGCCTAAAAATGTTAAAAAAAAGAGTCCAAATGGACTCAATTAAGAATAGCTGGAAGTATGAAAAAGATTTAATTATATTTAACAACAAGGGTGTTCTTTTTCCTATACCAAAATGGCTACATGTTGAGGGTAATATAAAAGCGCACCATATTGTCCAAGTGGC
>OGMF01001149.1_pt1 | contig 27228 bp, 27 predicted proteins | sample 1572921 | NCBI WGS metagenome assembly OGMF01 (sample SAMEA2581919, study PRJEB24529) | metagenome | biome: Human gut stool | place: China | collected 2011 | reverse complement strand
GATGTCCGGCAGACTACATCCTTTGAGTTGCAAAAGAAGTATTATGAGTATTTCGTTATCAAGCACCCTCACTGGACGCTCGTTAAGATCTACGCTGACGAAGGCATCTCCGGCACTTCTCTGAATAAGCGAGAGCAGTTTCTTCAGATGATTTCCGACGCGAAGCGCGGAAAAATCGACATGATAATCACAAAGAGCGTTTCCCGTTTCGCCCGCAATATCTATGACTTTATCGGTATAGTCCGAGATCTTGCCGAACGCAATCCGCCTGTCGGAGTCTTCTTTGAAAGTGAGGGGATTTTTTCACTGAATGATGACTCACAGCTTGCATTGTCTTTCCAAGCCACAATGGCCGAGGAAGAGTCACACACACGAAGCAGGTCGATGGAAACATCTCTGCGTATGCGGTTGGACAATGGTATCCCTCTGACTCCAAAACTGCTCGGGTATATGCATGATGCTGACGGAACACTGATTCCGAATCCAGATGAAGCGCCTACGGTTAAACTTGCATTCTATATGTATCTGTACGGCTATTCATCACAGCAGATTGCCGATGCTTTCAATGCTCTCGGACGCAAGTCCTATTTGGGAAATATCAACTGGACTTCCAACGGTATAGTTCAAATACTACGCAATGAACGACATTGCGGTGATGTCCTCACTCGCAAAACCTTTACGCCAAACTTCCGTACCCATAAGGCAAAGAAAAACAGAGGTCAAAGACCGCAAAGCCGATATCGCAATCATCACCCCGGCATCGTTTCCCGCGACGATTATATTGCGGTTCAGAGAATGCTTGATAACGCAAAGTACGGAAACAAGTCTATCCTTCCCGAAATTCGCGTTGTAGAAGACGGCGTCCTCAAAGGTTTCGTCACCATTAATCCCCGATGGGCAGGATTCAAAGAGGGAGACTACTACCTGGCTTCCAAAAGCGTGTATTCATCTCCCGAGGAAGAACCGCATCCGGAGGAAGAAATTCAGTTTGAGGTGGAAGCAGGTGACTTTGATCTACGCGGTTTTGAAATAGCCCGCGGCGAGTTCTTCGATGCTCCGCGTCAGCCTCACGCCATTATTTATCATAAGTTTATCAAATTCAGTACCGCGTGTGTCCGGAAATTCGGCACACAGAATTATATTGAGATTTTGATAAATCCCATTAGCCGAAAACTTGCGATTCGACCGACCACCAAAGAAAACCGTAATAGTGTCATGGCGTCAAAGCCGGAGAAAGGCATCCTATATCCACGGTTAATCCCAACCGCTGCTTTCAGTGAGACGATGTTCAACCTTCTTGGTTGGAACATCGAATACAAATACCGCATTTTAGGCACTCTCTATGAGCAGGATGGCGTAGTTGCCTATATCTTTGATACCGTTGACTCCGAGGCATATTTCAAACCTAATGTGCTTTCTAAAGAAAACGGCGAAGAAGACTGTACAAATGTGCAGCCGTTGATGCCCTCCGGAAAGCGCATTCGTGCAATTCCTGAATCATGGACAAGTTCCTTTGGTAAGCAGTTCTATGCACAGGAGAAGTCCGTAACGGAACTTCAGCGGCAGAGCGAGGAAGATTGGATGCTTCGTTTGGAGGGCCAACTTTTCGAGACCGGAAACAAGCTCCATGTGACGGCATTTGAAGAACTCAAAAGTTTTATCACGCAGGAATTGCAGGGCGTAGATATTCAGGAGGTAGTTTATGAATGATATTACTGAGCAAAGGACAATGACAGAGGCCTTTGCTCCCCCGGCGGACTCAGAGCTGCACAAAATTCCGGTATTGAAAGACGAAGAAGAATTGATTGAAATGAGCACGGACTTCAACCTGGAGGAATTCCAGGTTGTCCGCAGAGAGTTCTTTGCTCATATTCGTGAGCCTGCGGTTACATTCAATAACCGCAAATTCTATGTGAATTCAGCTTGCCTGACCAAGTTTCCGCACACAGACTATGTCCAGGCGCTGATCAATCCTCATACTAAGATTTTGGCTCTCCGTCCCTGTGGTGAGAATGAACGAGGGTCGTTCCAGTGGTGTTCAATCGGTCAAGACAAAAGGAAGCCGAGGCAAACAACATGTACGCTGTTCTTCCTGAAAATGTTTGACATGATGGATTGGAATCCCGATCACCGCTATAAGATGCTCGGGAATATCATCCGCGCTAATGGCGAATACCTGATAGCATTTGATTTAACATCCACCGAGGTGTATCAGCGTACATATGATGCGGAAGGTGCTAAATCAACGGCATCAAGGATGCCGGTATATCCGATTGGTTGGCAGAACCAATTCGGTATGACATTAAATGAGCACAAGCAGTCTATGCTCGTGAACATATTCGATGGCTATGCCATCTACTCAATCAAGGAAAATAAGGCAGTTCGGCAAAGTCCGACAGCAACTGTGACTGCCGACACAGTTGCACTGCCGGAAGGAGAAATAAATCATGAGCGAACAGACTCGACAACAAGTGACTATAGCGGTTGACTTAAAAAAATACCGTATTCGCATTCATCGTAGCACACTGACTTTGCTCGGGACACCCAAGTATGTTCAGTTCCTTGTCAGCCCTTCAGCTATGATGCTTGCTATCCAAGGAACGGACAAGAGAACAAATTATACTCATCGTGTAAATTTGGCTGCGCTGCATCCGGATAACTCCTACGAAATTTACAGCACCTCATTTGTCAATAAACTTTGCTCCTTGGTGGAAGGATTAGATAGCGCTTACGCATACAGACTGACCGGAGAGATTATAGCAGAAGAAAATGCAGGCGTTTTTCCACTCAGTTCTCTCCATAAAATTGATGGATTGGAGGAGCGATAATGGAGTTGAAACGGCTGAAAATAGACGAAGAATTCAGACATTTAATCCGTCCGCTGCGGCACAGAGAGTTTTTACAACTCGAGCAGAATATTATAAATGACGGCTGTCGTGACCCTATCGTTGTATGGCATGACACCATTGTGGACGGTCATAACCGTTATGAAATTTGTATGCGCCACAGCATCCCATTTGATACAAAGGATATGGAATTTGAGTGCCGAGAGGCTGCTGTCGCCTGGATATGTGCCAATCAACTCGGAAGAAGAAACATTACCGAAGAGACTCGCAAGTTCCTTATTGGTATGCAGTACGAGAATGAAAAATTGGTTACCCGAATTCGCAATAAAATAGGGAGAAATCAGCACACCCTGGATATATCCACGATGGACGAAGAGGATGCGGACAAGGCTTGCCGCCATTGGACGGCACAGAGAATTGCCGAGGATAATAATGTGTCGGCTGCCACTGTGCAGAAGTATGCCATATTCACGAGAGCGTTAGAAGAAATCGGAAAGAAAGAGCCGAAATTAGTGCCCAAGATTCTTTCGGGGCAGTACAAGATTGCCCATAAGCATGTGTTGGAAATGGCGGAACTAAATCCGCAGGATCTTCGGCGAATCAATCGGAAGATTGATCGAAATCCTGCTGAGTTTATGCATTACAAAGCCACGCGACCGGTTGTGCAAGGGAATAAAACAGTTTATTCCGAGGGAGATATTTCCACGGGGCCTTCCGTGAAGGATATGCCCGAGTATGATCCGGATGCGGAAATCAGCAGTCTGACTCTAACGATTCCTTCACGTAAGAGCTCTACTGAACGGGCAAAGAATACGGCAGACCTCACCATCGTTTCTCCCCAGGCTAAAGGTGACTTGGCACAGGCTTTGCGTGAGCTGCGAAATACGATAGCGGATATGCTGTCGGAAGTGGAGGATATATAACATGGATGATTATTCGCCGTTTGTGCCGAATGTTCATTTCGAGAAAATTCCAATCAAAAACCTGGTTTCGAACCAGGATTATCAACGGAATCTGTCGCAGGCGCGTATTGAGAAAACGGCAGAAAACTTCGATCTGTTTCAAATTAATCCCGTAAAGGTCAGCCGAAGAGACGGGATCAATTATGTTTTTAACGGGCAGCATACCATTGAAATTGTTGCACTTGCTTCCGGCTCTCGCGAAACTCCGGTATGGTGCATGATCTATGATGATCTGTGCTATGAACATGAAGCCGATATCTTTGCCAATCAGATGAAATTCGCAAAGAACCTTGCGCCTTTTGAAATTTTCGTAGCGAACTTGGAGGCTAAGAACCAAGAACAGCTTATGATTCGAGATTTGGTGGAGTCTTACGGTTTGAAAATATCTGCCAAGAGAGCGCCGGGGCACATCTGTGCTGTATCCACTTTGGAGGCTATTTACTCCAAATACGGATACCAGGTTCTCAACCGTGTTCTTCGCCTGATCATCGGCACATGGGAGGGAGACTCCAATTCTTTCTCCGCCAACATTATGAATGCAGTTACCAAGCTTTGCGTGGTGTATAAAGATCAGTTAAAGGATGAGGTGTTCAGCGAGAAACTCGGTGCTGTTTCCATTAAGCAACTGACTCGTACCGCCAGGGATCGCCGGAAGGGGTCAATGGGCTTTGCCGAAGCGATGCTTTTAGAATATAACGGAAAAAGGAAAAGTAATGCGGGCAAACTATTCATGAACAAACTCTATGCTCGGGATGTTTCTCTCTGGATTGAACCGGACGAAAATGAGGATTTTGACGATTCCGAAGCCTTTGAGAATTTCGCTATCGGACAGCTTGGCGAAGATGAAGAAAGCGATAATAACGAAAGCAATGATTAATAGAGTCAGCGAATAAGCAACTACGGCTTATTCGCTGCTTGCTGTTTTTATTTTTCGAGGTATTCTTCAAGTTCATATCCGCCGCCAAGTATGATTTGCAGTCTGCCGTCATGGTAGACTTTTATACATTCTACCATCTGCCGGACGATTGAGTCATCATAGGTATCTTTATTTTCTTTTCGTTTGTCAATGGTGTTCTGGATTTCCTTAATCCGCGCTTGAAGTTCTCCGTCCTCACTTTCACTTTCTCTAATTGCCGTGATGCGCCCCGAGAGTTGCTCGATTTGCATGGAGATGTTTTTGAACTCATCTTCATAGTCCTCGGCATCACTATCTTCCTGAACGCTCAGTGTTACAAGGTCAAGCATACGCTTATTAAGGGCATCGATTCTTCTTTCGAGCAGATCGATTTCATCTGAGCCGCCGTTGATTCCTATGGCTTCCCCGATGGTGGATTTCATCAGCATTAGGTAGGTGGATTCGTCTTCGATATTGAATCGATTTAAGGCTCTTACAATGGCTCTTTGCAGTGCCTGCTCATCGACGGTGATGGAGTCGGCGCAGTATTTCTTGCCATAGTCAAGGCGGCTCATGCATCGCCACACGATTCTGTGCTTGCCTCGGATGTTCCATGTTACTCTTTTGTACCTGCTCCCGCACTCTCCGCACATCATTACTTCTGTGAGCGCATATTTGGAATACTTCCCCGAAGCAGTCAGAGCCGTCTTCCTTGACTGTGGTAACAATGTTTTCCGTCTGGCGGTTTCTTCTTGTACCTTGTTGAATTTCTCACGGGTGACGATTGCAGGGTGGCTGTTTTCTACGAGCCACATGGGTGCTTCACCTTCGTTGGCTTTTCGCTTTTTTGAGATTGGGTCAAGTGTCACCGTTTTTTGCAGGATGGCATCTCCGCAATATTTCTCATTTTTCAACATTCGGATAATCATTGATTTACTGAAGTTCAGTTTTTTGCCGGGAATTTCAATGTTTTCGCCTTGCAGGATTTCGGAGATTTCATCGGTGGACTTGCCGGAGAGGTACATATCGAACACTCTTTGCACTATTGCTGCTTCCGATGGGACGATTTCGGGGTTCCCGTCCTCGCCTTTCTTGTAGCCGAGCATTCGGTTATACATAAATATGGGTCTGCCTTCTTCGAAGTTCTTTCGGTGCGTCCAAGTAATATTCTTGCTGATGCTTTCGGATTCGGATTGTGCGAATCCTGCGTATATGACAAGGTACAATTCGCTATCACTTTTCAGCGTATCGATGTTCTGTTCCTCAAAGTAGATGCCCACGCCGATTTCTTTGAGTGACCTGACATAGTCAAGGCAATCCACGGTATTTCGTGCGAATCGCGATACTGATTTTGTTATGATCATATCGATTTTACCCTTGTGGCAGTCATCTATCATCTTTTGGAATTGAGGTCTTTTGTCTGCTCTCGTACCTGAGATGCCCTCATCAGCATATAGCCCTGCGAACTCCCACTCCTTATTTGAAGCAATCATTTCGGTATACACCTTCATCTGATTGGTATAGGATGTGAGTTGTTCCTCGCTGTCGGTAGACACTCTGCAGTATGCTGCAACTCGCTTTTGACGATGTTGCGCCTTGTCTACTATGAAGGATTTCTTCGGTTCGATGAGGGTGATTGTTTTCTTTGGAATTTTGGTTACTGCCATTATTCATTCTCTCCTTCGGTGATTTCTGTCCCTACCTTGGTGTAGAGTCTGACTTTCCACGAACTTGAGAGTGTGACATAGTCTACAAGGTCGGAGAAGTAATCGCAATTAAAGTTTTCCTGGGGTTTCATCATTGAGGCTCGTTTTCTTGCAATTTGAGCGACAATCATTTTCTTTGCCTGGGTTTCTTTATATAACTGACTTGCGATGTCACTAACCTTTTCGACAATGTATTCCTCGCTCGGGTATTCCTTCTCGAGTTCGGTATCCACTTGCCGTTGCAGGCTTGCGACCGTCGGGGAGTCAACTATCCTTATCTTGGGCTTTGGTATCAGCAGTTCGCTGTTTTCGATAATGCGGTTCATGAGAATGGCGATTTTCTGCAGAAGGTCGCCGTCGCTGATGCGCAGTCTCTTTCCGCACTCTGCATTTTGGCAGGTCCAGCTTTCATTGATTTGTCGTTTCGAGCAGACTCTGCGTAGCATCGGGCTTCCGCAATCGGCGCATTTGACTCTGTTGCGGAGCAGGGCGATGCCTTCACATTCTCTTTGTACGGTATTGCGTTGCCGTGCGGCTTTCATGGATACCGCACCCTCGTATGTATCTTCATCGATGATTGGGTCGTATTCTTCGTCACCGATGTACTTTGCGTTGTCGATAATTCTTGCAATTCTCGCTTTATCCCATGTATCCGTTTTCTCGGTATAGGGTATTTTCCTCTGCGTAAGGCTCTCCGCTATTTCTTTGAGGGAAGCACCCTTGATGTACTCATCAAAGATTTCTCGGATAATTTCGGCTTCGGTGTGTTCAATCACCGTTCGCCCTTCACGGATGGTATATCCGTATGGAATAAAGCGTGTCTTTTTCATTGCGGTTTCTCCTATATCAATTCAGTGAATTTCAGTCCACCGAGCAGAGTGACGGTCAATTCATCTGCGTTATTGAGTGCCATTCCTACGATAATTTCCTCGAAAAGCTTCTCATCGAACTCATCCAAGGGTTCTTCTATTTCGTCAATCAGAGATTTTAGTTTCCGCACATCTTGGAGCATTGTAAGTATTCGGGACTCGAATTGATCCCGCCGATCTTCTTTGAGTGTGCAGAGCTGCTTTTGCATCTCTCTGACTTGGGACTGATGTATTTCGGGGGCAAGATATCCTTTTGATCGAAGCTCATTCAGTTTTAGAATTGTGGCGTTTATCTCCGCAATCTTCTGACTGATCTGCATCGCCGTTTTGTTATTTCGCTTGTATTTCTGTGTTGCGCTTTCAAGCTTGGCGATGACTTGACCAAGGATGTTCTCTTGCCCGAATCGTAGCTTATTCACCACTGATAGGAAACCGTCATAGATTCGTTCTTCGCTGTAGTAGTTGGAATTGCATGATTTTGTGTTTTCCTCATGCTTGGCGCAGACCCATTTGACTCCACCGCTCCGAATCTTTCGGCGATAGAAAGAGCCGCATTCGGTACATCGAATGCGGCTCGTAAGGGGGTAGGTATTGAATGTTATTGATTTGGTGAACTGCTCTTTTCGCTTTTGGAGGAGGACTTGTGCTTTATCAAAAGTTTCTTTCTCGATAATGGAAGCGTGTGTGCCGGTGGCATAGTACATATCTTCTTCGCCGCGGTTCTTGGATTGCTTGAACGGCACGGTCGTATCACGGTATGTTTTCTGATAGTGGCAGTCTCCGATATACCTTTCGTTGGAGAGCATATAGGAGATTTTAGTGGATTTCCATTTTTCCTTGCCGTTCTTGGTGGGGATGCCTCGCTCGGTCAGAACTTTTGCAATTTCCGTTGTAGACATACCATTCAGATAGGAGCGGAAGATCCATCGCACGGTATCGGCCTCGGGAGGATACTCCACAAGCTGCTTGTTTTCAAGTCTGAATCCGTATGGTGCGTTACTGTCTACATAGATGCCAAGTTCCATTCGTTTGACGATGGAGAGGCGTTGATTTTGCGAAATCGCTTTGGATTCCTCTTGAGCGATTGCGGTGAAGGTATTGAGCAGCATCTCATCGCCGAGGGACTGAGTATTGATGCCTTCTTTCTCAAAGATTATGCCGACACCGAGAAGTTTCAGCTTTCTCACATACTCCAAGGCTTCTTTTACATTTCGCGCGAACCGGGACACCGATTTTGTGATAATGAGGTCCAGTTGATGTAATTCGCACATGCGGATCATCCGTTGGAACTCGGGGCGATTTTTGGCTTTCATGCCGCTGATACCTTCATCGGCGAAAATCTCAACCATGTTCCACTCGTTCTTTTTCTTCTTTGCAAGCCTGGTGTAATAATCAATTTGAGTTGCGTATGAGTTTAGCTGATCCGCAGAAGAGGAGGAAACTCGACAGTAGGCTGCCACCTGCACTAACTTGATTCCTTGCCTTGATATCGGGGATATCAGCATCGGCTTTGCCATCGTTTTCTCTCCTTTCCTTGGTGGGGAGGTTGCGCATACATTTTATGCGCAACCTCTTTTCAACACAACATTATATCCATAGAACCGCACAAGTCCAGCGAAATCTTGATATTTTTCAAACTTTTCAGTCTGCGAGTATAATGAAAGAGCGCCACCTTTGCGGATAGCGCTCTCTGCCAGTATTATTCGTGTTATGCGAGACTTTCAAGGAAGTCAATCGCCTCGTATACAGTGGAAAAAGTCAGACAGCTTGTGCATAGCCATCTGTTTCTCTCATCTGTGTCATCAAGCCCCGGCAAACCGTCTTGCAGAAGGAATGATACGGTTTGTTTTGCATTGGTAACGGCGGTAGGATAATGTTCGGCAATTTTTGCGGTCGAAACAAAGTCACCCTTTTGGTATGTCGGCTCTTTGCGCACAAGTCTTGTCAGCATTTCCTTTTTCTCTGCTTCGGTCTGAACGGGAGGCGCAAACATTTCGTAATGGAGCATCAGCCAATACTCAATACATCCGGATGTCATCAAAAGACGAACTTTTATGTTTGGTCTTTTGCGAAGTCTGCGGAGCCGTTTTATGATCTCAAGCCTGCTGTCCCACTTTGGTATATCCTTTGTTTCAACATCAAAGAAAAACCAAATTTCATCGGTTTCCTCTGTGTAATCGCTGTATCTTTTATCCTTTTTGAATTTGCTGTCCGCTTCTTCAAATAGATTCGTTGAGCAATGGAATTTGAAAGCCACGACATCCGAGAATTTCTTTTTCAAAAAATCCATATATGCCCGTTCGCTTTCGCCTTCACAAAAGACAACAATGTAGGGCTTCTGTTTCCTTAATTGACGAGGCATTATTCCACCTCCTCAATTTCAATATCCGGAGTTGCACCGTACTTCCCGACAAGATATCCCTTTCGGATGTTATCCGTTGTCCTTGTTGCAAAATCACTGATGCTGTACAGTTCGGACGCACCATCGTTATTTCGCTTGTCTGCAAAATACAGTTGATCCTTACGCAACAGTTCCATATTCATCAGTTCTGTGTTGTGCGTAGTAAAGATAATCTGCGCACCATTTGGATTGCTGTTTTTGCTTTGGAATTTTGAGATGATATAATTCACGAGGACTGGGTGCAGTTCGCGTTCTATTTCATCAGCGAGTAATACACCGCCGTTCTGCAGTGCGGATTCTATTGCGGGTGCTAATGACATCAGTTTTCTTGTTCCGTCCGATTCGTCAGAAAGGTCCAGAGAATACAGAACTCGTTCTCCGTTTTTGTTTTCGCCCGGATGCTTTGCCTTTGCCGTAACTTCGCCCATTCTGAGTTTTACTTCAGAATTGTTTGATGTTTCGGACAAGGCATGCATGAATTGCGTAAGAGCTGCTTTGATGCCTTCGGGAACATTCGCAGGGAACGATTCGTCATCCTTGATTTCTTTACTGTCAAACTCAAATTGCATATCTTCTATGCCAAGGTCGGCAGTCTTAGCATATTCGGTTATGGCTTTTAGCATATTCTTGTCTTCCGAATATTCAAGAAGCTGTCTTGGGATATCTGTATAATTCCGTGAGAAGAATATGCAGTCTCTGAACCAACGCATTGCGCCGATGCAGGCAGCGTCATTCATTGTGCAGGCTACCGAAAAAAACAACTGATTTGCAGCTACCATTTCACCGATCATGCTTCGCTTGGTTTTTTCTTCGGTAAAACTGAATTTCTGACCGTCCCTTAAGAAAACAACCGCTTTCTGTCCTTTGGGTGCATGATACAGATATTCACTGACAATTGATTCTCTTGTTGCAGAAAATCCGTACCAGTATTTAATCCCGTTTTGCACATAGATAAACTCGAATGAGGTCGGATCGGATTTAGAATAATCGTTCAAGCTAAACGGCATAACCGGTATTTCGGCTTTTTCGTGCTGAGTCCGCTGCGCATTTCGGATAAACTGTACCGCAAGCCAAAATGCCCTGATAACATTACTTTTGCCGCCGCCGTTTTTTCCGTAAATCGCAACTCCCGGAAGCAACTTCGTACTTTTCTCTTGAATCAAACAATTCTTGAAGGTGCCGAGTCCCGTCGCTTCCATAGAAAGTACGGCTTCATCTCGAAAAGATCTGTAGTTTTTAAATCTGAATTCAATCAGCATATATTACACCTCTGCTTTCTCAACTGTAGTATACCACATTTTTAAAAGAAATGCAACCAATAAAATCAATAAATTTGATTTTATCGTTTTGATTTTCTTTCGATATGGCTTGCTGCGAACAGCAGAGGTGCAAAATATGCCGTGCATTGCCGAATTATACTGATATCAATCCGCAATAAAAATATCGGCACCGGTAAGTTTCTTATAGTATTTTTTCGCTCTGCTGTACTCCTGGATACTGATTTTGCCGTCATCACGAAGGCTTTTCAGTATGGCGATAATCCGAAGGAAGTTTGCGGATTTGGTCTGTTTCTCTGCTATCATTTCCTGTTCTCCTTCTTTTCTCCGTAGTATTCTTCGTCCTTAACGCCTCTCATGAAGCTCTCAATTTCTTGAGCGGAGTCCACCTTGGGGAACTTATGAAGGGCTTGCCCGATTTTAACGGAGTAGGACTTCGAGATGGCTCTCGGGTCCAGGATGGACACGACACCGGTATCGCTTTCACAGCGAATGAGTCTGCCCACTCCCTGACGGAGTTTGATCAGCATATTGGGAGTGCAGTATCTGTCTATGAAATCTCCGACGCTGTCGCAGTTATTCTTCTTTTCTTCCATGAGAGCGCTTCTCATCGGGAATGGCAGCCGAACAATAATTACGGATGAAAGACAGTCACCTACACAGTCAACTCCTTCCCACATAGAGCCGGAAGCAAAAAGTATACCGTTCTTCGATTTTTTGAAATCGGTAATGGCATTTTTATTGCTGCGGGTCATGCAGATGGTATCGTATGCGGTCAGTCTGTCACGCAGAAGGTCGTGTACAAGGTTGAGCGTTTTATAGGATGTGAAGAGGATTGCCGTATGACCGTTTGTGGCTTTGATAATCCCATAAATCTCGTCGGCGATGGCTTTGAAATAGTCCTCGCTGTCGTTGTCCGGAGTGGGCATCCCCGTTGGAATGTACAGCCTTGTGTGGTTAGTGTAATCAAAAGGCGATTCTGTACGGGACTCCAAGAGCAGGCGATGCGGAATAAAGTCCAATCCGTTTTCCGCTTTGAAGTACTCAAAATCCGTTCCATCCGAGAGCGTACCGGAGGTCAGCACATGGCTCACATTTCTGTCCCAAATTTTACTCCGGAAAATGTTGTTGATATCCTTGGGGGTACTGCATAACGAGAGAAGCCCATTTTCATCCGTATCCAACCAAATGGTAGACTTACTTGTCTTATTGATAGCAGCAATCGCCGTTTTTAAGTAGCTGCCGGTTACGGGGATACCGTAATTGCGTTTGATCTTCATACCTTCGATTTTATCGATGAGGTACATAATCTTGTTGAGTTTGGCTGTCTGAAACACCGACAGAGAAATAATATTTCCTCGTTCTTCTTCGATGTCGCCGTGCTGCTTCTTGCGAAGGCTGTTGAACAGGGCATCGTTTTCCTTGATGATATTTGCGAGAAATTCTTTGTACTTATCCCTATTGGCCTTGGTTGAACAAAGAATTTTTACTGCATTTACATAGCGGGGGATGTCTTTTTCTCCGATTCTCTCGCCAAAGGTGTCTTCGGCCGCTTCTTTGAACTTATGCGCTTCATCCACGACCACAAAGCAACTCTCGCGCAGCAGAGGTGGATGGTCGTCTGTCTTCGTTTTTTGAGACATGAGGTACATATTATGGTTTGTAACTTGAAAGTCCAGGTCGGGAAGGTCGTACATCCGTTTAGCAAATTCGTTGTATGTACATTCCTTCTTTCGCGCGCAGCCTGCGCATGTACCCTTAATACAGATTCGGCTCTTAATCGCTCCGCTGAGGCGGTATCTGTCCAGGTCAATTCCTGCACGCAGATTGCTCATCTGCTCGAGTGTTTCAATGGTGGTCTTGTATTTTTCGGGATACATACGGATATTCTTGAGAAAGTCATCGAAACGATAACGGCAAAGGTAGTGTTCCTTGCCTTTGCGAAGCACCGCGGTCAGCGGACGCTCGATAATGTAATAGTCTAAGAGCATTTTGGACAGGTTGGGGATTTCACGCTCCACCAATGCTTTCTGCAATTCAATGCTCGAGGTGGTGATGGTTACGGGCAGGTTCTGCCTGTAAGTAATGCCGTTGTGGTGTTTGGCTACAATGGCTGCCACCAAATAAGAAAGAGTCTTGCCTGTTCCGACCTCCGCCTCACAGAGAGCAACCTGCTTTTCGGTAAAACCGATATACATCTTCTTTGCAAGAGCAATCTGTTCTTCCCGAATGTTATATCCGTTATTGGGGAGAACAACACGGAAGATTGAATCAATAACCGTGAGGGGATCGTCCGCAAAGCGATTGAGGTATCTTATGTCTCCGGTATATTTCACGGAGTAAAGAATATGGGGGATCAGCCGTTTGTAGGACGCTTCGGTGTAGAGATTGCCGGGGTTCTTGGTAATAACGAAAGAGGCGAGACCGGTGCTCATATTGATGGCAATATAATCCACCTTATGACGCAGGTTTGCGTGATAAATAATATATCGCTTTTCAAAAGTAAAATCGTAGGTGCCGCCTTTATGGGCTTTTCCCGCATTTTGGTATGCTTCAAAGGTTTCGTTGTCGCTATAAGTAATTTCAAACATTTCTAATGTCTCCTTGTTTCTTAGTGATTCAGATTTGTTTGAGCGACAGAATGGTATGCAGGAGCATTGCTGCTCCTGCACAGTAGTTCCATCGCTCAAACACAAATAATTCGTTATTGAGCTTTGGATTTAAGGATGTCGAGTATCTCGCAGCATATTTCCCCGCGGTCGGATTCGCAGTGGGGGAACGAGCATCATATATGGTGTAACAGACATGGTTTTCAGCCTGAAACAACATATCCCGCCTTCCGGCGAGCTGCTTTTTGCAGAAGTATCCTTAGTTCTCCACCGGAGACATGGCCAATCGAAATATGCTGTACCTCTTTCGACTCGGCGCAGAATGTATCGCTCATCCACTTGCGTGGAGTCATGGCGCTTCTGTCCGACAGCTTTCCTTTTACGGTCCGGTGAGTTTATACCTCGGCATCCTTTCGTTATTCGGTTTTCAAGGTGCAACAGAGGCTGTTTGAGTCCTCTCATTCCTTATTTGGGAAAAATCCAAAGGCTCACAACCAAAAATCAGAAAAATTTTTTCAGTTTCTCGAAAATGGCTCTCTTACGCTTGCTTACGGCCTGCTGTGTCATGCCGAGATGCTTGGCAATCTCTTTTTCGCTCATAGGGGATTTGGACAGATACAGGCAGTGGATGATACGGTATTCTTCTTTTGTGAGGGCTTGCAAAGCCTTTTTCAAAATTTCAAGGTCGAGGTCGTGCATCGCCTCGGCTTCCAAATCGACATCTTCGTCCGCAACAGTATCAAGCAGTTCGAGGTCATCCTCGCCGGGGACTGAAACAAGCGTGTTTGCGGACACAATTGTAATGTTCAGCTTAGTCATCACTTTGTAGCGATAACGATCCCGTTCCCGCTGTGCTGCACATGCCGTGATCATTTTGGGTTCTGCCTCAATTCCGATCTTGTTGCCGTTTTCATCAATGTCTACATGGAAGCATCTTGACCTTCCGTTTTCTGTCTTGAGGAAGTCATACAACGCCTTCCCTTCCAGCAGGGTGTATCTGATTTTTCCGTCCGTGGACAGATAAATGCCGTTATTGTCTTTGATATAGAATTTGGTACTCACTTTCGTAATCTCCTTAGATTTTTGAATTTTGGGTGAAATCAAAAATCGGAGATTACGGATATCCGGCTATGTAGCACTGCCACTTTTCCACTGCATCTTCTCCTTTGGGGTTCAGTACAGTGAAGAAGTCATGAAACAAATAATTTTCTTTTGGTATAAACACAAAGAGTCCTTTCCCGGGCAAGCCGAGGAAAGGACTCCAATTACCGTACAAGTATTTTTGCGCACAAAAAAAGCGCCGTACAAATCAAGACCAATAGACATGGTTTTCCATTCTATTCAGTCTCAACCTTGTACGGCGCTTGGAAATCACGGCCTTTCGACCGGCTCTGCTTGCACGAATTAAAGTCTGTTATTCAGTTGTTTTCGGCTTTCAATATATGCCGTCATAGATTTCGCTGTCGATTCCGTAGATATCATCTATCGAAATTGCGGTTTTATCGGTGAATATCAGCTTGCGCTCATATTCGTCAACACGCTTGATTACTCCGGTATGCGTCACATACTCTCCGCCGTTCTTTTTACTGTCCGGCTTGAAGTAGATCACGGATATTTCCGGCTGCTCATCGGACAGCGAAACGGCGTAATTCAGCTTATCGTTCAATGCGCTTATCGTACCGTATACGCTCGTCCGTCAGCCGTCCGGCTTCCTTTACCTGGTCGTCATATCCGGTCAGAGCCGCAAACGGAGAAAAAGACGCGGCACGGTTTATTCGCGGCATACGCTGCCGTGTTGTCAGCTCGTGATGCGGAAGATTTATTATATCCGCATACAGTTCTTCTGCTTTTTCGCTCACGCCTTATGACCTCCGACCTGTTCGTTGCGTTCCCAGGCTGTTGCACCCTCCTGAAAGTTCATACCTTTCAGAATAGCGTTCTTGCCGAACCGCTTCTTTATGCCGATAATCGTTTTCTGCATTTGTTTTTCCTGTTCAAGAGCCTGCCTTTCGGCTTGCTCTTTCTTTTCCTTTTCAACAGGGTCATCGAAAAGCGATATTTGCTCTGCAACGGTTTCGTTTTTTACATCACTTTCTCTGACAAGCTTGCAGGTAGCAACCGTAATACGGCGTACAAGCAAATCCTTGTTTATGATGCGGTCAAACAGATTCATCGTCGCTTCTGTTATGATGTGCGACGATGATGTCTTTTTCTCCAAATTTGCCGTGCCGTGCGCGTGTTTCGGTACTTTACGCCCGTAACGGTCGGTTGTAACCTCTCCGTGATACCTTGTGCCGATTTTCGGATCGGTCAGATTTTCTATGTCATACCCGATATCGAGCACAATCTGATCTGTTACGAGTCCCTTATCCACAAGGTCAAGCACATGTTGGTCAATCATTTCACGGACAATCAGCTTTGTTTTTTCGTAATTATACGGACATTTGAGCACCTGTCCCACGCTTAAACTGTTGGAGGACGGCTTGTACGCCTTTATATCGGCAATAGTTGTCGGCTCCCAACCCCAAGCGCGGTCTATAATCAGTTCCGCATTAACTCCGAACAGCTTAAACAGCTTTGCCTCGTCATAATGCGAACAGCGGGCAACATCGCCCATAGTATACATATAGTTCGCTTCAAGTTTTTTGGCAATACCGCTGCCGAGCATCCAAAAGTCCGTCAGCGGCTTATGTGTCCAAAGCTCTTTGCGGTATGACATCTCATCAAGCTCGGCAATACGGACGCCGTTTTCGTCGGCAGGCATTTTCTTCGCGGTGATATCCATTGCGATTTTGGCAAGGTACATATTTGTACCGATGCCTGCCGTTGCGGTAATGCCGGTGGTTGCAAGCACATCATTTATCATTGTCTGTGCAAGTTCTCTCGCAGTGCATTTGTAGGTTGACAGATAATGTGTAAGGTCAATGAACACCTCATCTATGGAATACACATGGATATCCTCGGGAGCAATGTATTTGAGATAGATATTATAAATCCGAGTGCTGTATTCCATATAGTAAGCCATTCTCGGCGGCGCAGCAATATAACTGAGAGCCAAGGAGGGGTTTCTTGCGAGCATGGCGGCGTTATACGATTCGCAATTGAGTTTATGATGCGGTGCATTGTATTTACGCTGTCGATTGATTTGCTCAACCTTTTGGATTACTTCAAACAGTCTTGCTCTGCCGGGGATACCGTAGGCTTTCAGCGACGGCGTAACCGCAAGGCAGATGGTTTTCTCGGTTCTTGTGACATCAGCCACCACAAGATTTGTGGTAAGCGGATCAAGCCCGCGCGTGACGCATTCCACCGAGGCATAAAAGCTCTTTAAGTCAATGCAAAGATAGGTTCTGTCCACTTTTATACCTCCGTTTCCTTATATCGCTCTTTGCAGATAAATCATATCTGTAAGCCTTACTCCGCATTCATAAATCGGGTGATCATAGTTGTCTATAAAAAAGTTCTTAATGCTGTGCGTTTTTACAAAACCGCATTTTTCATAAAACGGAACAGTCAACGGACTGTCGCCTGTACCTACCTGCAACACCGAATACTTTCCTTTATGCTTTTCGGCAATGTATTCCACCATTTTCTTTGCATAACCGTTTCGCTGAAATTCCGGCTCAGTTGCAATGTTCTTGATTTCAAGAATTCCGTTTCCTTCGTCAGTAACAATACACTCGCATTTCACACCGCCGTCCTCCAAAACATACATAGTGCCTCTGTCTATATACCGGTCTATCATGCTTTCTTGCTCATCGGCTAACAGAAGCAACGCAAGATAATCTTTTTTATTTTGTTTTACTTCTCGTATCTTCATAACCGTACACCTTTTTTAGCCTTTCTCACAATATACGGATTTATGAGTAAGATGTTTCTTTTTAACCGTCTGAAATAGGCGAGATTCAGCGGTTCCTCCAGCTTGCATTTGCGGCATTTCACATGGACATAACCGGAGGCTATCTCATAGACTTCTTCAAGCCGAAAACCGCATATAGGGCATTTGAGCGTTCTGCCCTTTAAGCTTTTCACTTCTTCGCGGGATTTCAGTATTATCTCTGCGACCTCCGGAGTAAGCTTGCCGTATCTGCTGTCATACAAAATCTCCGTTGTCATTTCGCACCTCCGAGCCGCAAACCGTTTTCCAAGTATACGGTCAAATCACGGGGCATCAGAAGCCCCAATGTTTTAAGCCGTATAACCAATGCTTGAAAGGATACGCCCATACAGTCTGCCATCTTGCGAAGCTTCAGCTTGTCCTCCGGGGCAAAGACATTCCAACCGTATACGGGCAATCCATTCTCGCATTTGTACTTTTTCATAACCTTTCGCAAAATAAATTGCGGCATAAGAAAAACCGACGAAAGCCTGTCGGCTTGCGTTTCGGAAAAAGACATCAATTCCTTTTGTTCTTTTATTGTATACACTCGCTCGGGATCAAATTCGTTATGAAAGCATCCGACATCCTGCATAGGATTTTGTTTTGCAATAACGCTGTGCGCGCCCTCATGTCCGAGTGTAAATCTGCGTCGGCTGCTTTCGTTTTCGTGGAGCAATACCTTGTCCATAACAACCGTTCCTTTCGGAAACACGACCTGTATTCGTTCCTCGTTACGGGAAACCCACAACGGTCGCTTTCCGTTGGAAAGAAAGGCAATCTTGTTCGGATCATCTTCCGCAATGTTTTCGTAAACAACGGTAAGTCCCAAATAATCCGTAACCAACCCTTCTATATCCACGCATAGGGCGTTATAGCGTTTGGTCTTTCGGAGATACTCTCTTACGATTGTTTCGCCGAGTTCTTCAAGCTCTCCGAATGAGATATAGCTTCTCAAGTGGTGTCCACCTCCGTCTGAATCGGCTCAACATACCATTTGCCGCCGATTCGGTATAGATATTTTTCCGCACATCCGATTAACACCGTGTAGCGAATTCCTTCATACTCATCTTCGGAGGTGCAGCAGTGAAGCGTTTTTCGGATATCAAAGGCTCTGCCGTCGTGCCAATAAATCCGTACCGGCTTTATTGCGCCGCCGACGAGCACCTGATAATCTACATTGACATATACCTTTTCCAAGGTTAGCACCTCCTGTTTACAGCTTAAAGTCCTTTGATAACATTCTGTGCAACGCCTTGGATTTGCAGGTCATAAACCTCAATGTCCTTATATCCCTTCGCTTTGTTGGCAGAGCGAAGAACGGCACAGTTCTTTTTCTTGTTCCAATAAAAGTATTTCAGATTGTTCAGCCCCTCAAAGAGAGCCACAACAATATCTCCCTCGTTTGCGTCTGTCTGCTTACGGACAACGATCCAATCGCCGTCCTCAATACCGGCGTCAACCATAGAATCGCCGTTTGCTTTGAGCAGAAAGAGGTCGCCCGTGCCGAACACGGTTTTCGGCAGCTTTACATATTCAAGTACCCGTTCTTCTTCGGGAAGTCCGATGCCGCAGGAAACAGAGCAGTTAAGAATAACCGCATTGTTTCCCGGATCGGTATATTTGCGCGTAACATCTGTTTTGATTTCAGAGCCGTCATAATCAATCATTCCGCGCTCAGCCATATCTTTTAAATATCTGTATACCGTTGCCCTCGTCACGCCGACAGCGCCGGCAATTTCGGAGGTGGAGGGGGACTTCCAATATTCGAGGTAGTATCCTTCTGCAAACTTTTTGATTTCACTCATAAGGTCAGTGTTTTTAGAACGCATTTTTTCGTCCTCCGTTCTATCTGATACAGCCTGTATCGGATAGACTTATTATAGCAGACTCATTTAGATTTTGCAATAGGTTTTCATAATCTCGTTCTGACATGTCGCTTCTGTTAGACAAGTAAAAAGCGCAACGGGATTTCCGTTGCGCTGATTTGTGCATTATAATGTTTTTGCCTGATAATATCACAGATTAAATCTTCGCCATTCTTCCAAAACTCCTTTGGCAATGGTTATCCCCATGTGATACTCTTAAGTTTTTCTGCAATAACACTTGTATCCGGTAACTCAGATACACCCATCACCTGCGTTAGATCAAATACTCTTGATCCCATTGGCGCACGAGGTGTTGTTTTTCTGAAATCTGTTTCATAGAATTTATCGACAAAGAAAAACCTTGTTTTTGTTAGGGAGTACCCGTAGTTTTTACCATCTTCAATTGCAATAGCGATGTCTCTTTTCTTGTTATCGTCTATTTCGCCTTTTTCGACCGAATAGGTTATCTCACCGTCTTCTTCTAATACAGCAGTAATTATATCAGTAATTCTTCCAATTGCCCTTACACTTTTCTCTTTATACAATCCGAGATAGTCATGCGCTCTGAATCCACGATCGATATCATCATAATAAAGTTTTTGCCTTATATTGAAATCAAAAGTTGTTCCCGCAAGCTGAACACGCATCCATTTCCACGAATCCGGCACGAGAATTAAACTATCATTATAACAGTAATTCAGATAGTCATCTAAAACATCTTGCATCTCATAGTCGCGGTCGTCAATAACACCCTGAACAGCTTCGGCAAGTAACTCGAAAGTTGTGTTAATGTGAATGACGGGGTAATCGTGATTTTCGTTATATTCTTGCAACTGTTCTTCGAACTTTGCTTTTTTATCCTTTGACATTAATTCTGGAGCAATAGTTATAAGTACTTTGTTTCTTTCTTCTTTGAAAGACTTCAAATGTCGCAACAGCTGATCCGAATAAAACCAGTCTGACATCTTGGTTTCGACAACAATTTTAAATCCTTCCTGAGTAATTGTAGCATCCGGAACGCTTTCTTCGCTCTTTTCCTGTAAAGTAAAAACGATTTCGGGTTCGAATCTATCAGAAAAATATTCGGATTTCAGAAATCTGAAAAATTTATCCGATGAATACGAGTAAAGCCGCGATAAAAGCAGCATTGTATTCGCCGTTGCTACATTTTCCTTTGAATGATATCTTTGAAAGTAATGTATTTTCATTGTATGTGCCTCTTTCAATCAATACAGTTTTTCGCCGCATCAATCATCTTACGGTATTTTTCTTTTACATCCTCGGGACCTTTGATTTTTACTTTACCCTCGAATCCGAAAAGCCAGCCGAAAAATACGTGGTTTACGGCTACATCGACAACCGCACGGAATGTTTCCATATCGTTTGCGTAGGTCTGAACACTTTCTCCGAATCGGTCAATAATTGCATCCATAACACAGTTGTCGCAAATAAGCTCAACCGTTTTCGTTCCACTGTTATACATACGAAAACTCGTATTGATATATCGGCTTATACTAAAATCAGCGGGCATTGGCATTGCATCAACTTCAAGAAGTGTCGGTGGTTTAATAATGCGATCCAGGCGGAAACTACCTATACCGCCATGCTTTTCAGAATAGCCGACAGTATAATAGTAATCGCCGTTCCAAATCAGATAATACGGACTAAAAACATATACTTCTCCATTGTGCTTTGCTGCTTTTTGCTTCCGAACATTGTAACAGAAATACTGAAATGAGATTTGTTTTCCGTTGTTGATAGCGGCATTCACAGCGTCCACTATGTAGTAAATATTTTCGTTACCTGCCTTGATCCTACCCTCCGGGATAATGTTTCTTTTCAGTTCATCGGCTTGACTGTTGCTTGCGAGTTTTGCGATTTTTGCAACGAGTTCCTTGCTCTTTTTCTCAGTGATAAACTTAGAGGAAGCGACCGCATCAATCAACAGCTTTAATTCCGGCAGGTCAAATTCACGAGAAATCATGTTATACATGATAGACTGTGATTTGGTGCTTTGAATATCCATCCCGTACTGCCTCAAAAGTTCAATATCAGAAGCGATTGTTGTTCTATAAGAATCAACTCCATACTTCTCTTTGAGCAGTTCTATCAATTGATTGGTTGAGAGTGTATGATCTTCGTCGGTCATCTCATATAGAATTTTAGCAAGATATAGCGGTCGTAATTTTGCGTTGTTATCCATAGGAGCACCCCCTTGTTTTTCTGATAAATGATAATTTAGCGGCTTAGTCACTGACGGTCGCTTGGCCGTTCATCAGCATGGGCAGCAACCAGTCACGAAGATTAACAAGTAATTCGTTTTCAAGTTTATTTTGTTCTTGTAAATAAATTAATTTGTTTAATTCTTGCAAGTAAAACATGTCGTTTGGTATAAATACAGGTATGTTTTCTACATCACTTTTCGTAATAAATTTTACAATCGAACCTGAAGAACGTGATTTAAAAGAATTTATCCTGTATAGGCTTGCTAAATATAATAAACCAAAATATTTTTTATCTGGAGTAAGAACGTATGTCCTTTGATACGCATTAAACTTTCCAGAATAATGTTTGACATTGAAATCTCCATTACCTGCTATAAGTACAGAAGATGAATCAAACACATACTCATCACACAACAATGGCGTATTTGAGCAAGTGAAGAATTTGTATTTCCCATTTGGTACAGAAAAATTGGCATCTTCTTTACCTGTAACAACGGTTGCAAGATTTTGAGCAATAGTGTATTCTCCGGAAAGTTTATGGGTTGCTGCTTTAGCCATCATATTTTCAAAAATCAGGCGCATTTGTTGCTCTAAATTATCATTTATCTTATTGTTGAGTGTAATTTTCTCGTCAATAACACTCAGTACCTTAGATATAGCCTTTTGAATTTGCATATCAGGCAAATCAATTTCTAATCGCTTCAATGTTTCTCCGGGAAGGTGTTTAATGGTGGTCTCTGTGAAAAACCGTCTGAGAGAATTATTTCTTCCAGATAAAAGAAACCAATAGTACAGATATTCAACATCAACCAAGTCTTTATTGGCTCTAATGCGATGTAATGCCTTCTGAATTTTCATGTTAGGAATTTCTTCGCGCCATATTGCACAACGACCGGGTTCGCCACCTTCGCACATAACAAGATCGCCATCTTTTACTCCGTATCGTTCACTTTCGTACTCTTCAAATCTCATAAGCGAGAGATTTTTTAAGTCGAAAGATCCCCAGCGAACATTTATGTTCGCAAGATATGGTTGATATTCCCCAGTATTCTTTTGTGCATCCAACATCTTGCCTAAACAAGATTCTGTGATTTCTTCCATTCTATATTTCATACTTTCCTCCATCAACCAATATACTTTCTGTGAGCAATTTTTACATTGCTCTGCTTGACCATAGCGTATTGCAAGGTTGTATCTATTCGCTGATGCCCAAGCAGCCGTTGTAGTTGTTCCACGGGCATACCTTTATCTATCGCCATTGTTGCCAGAGTTCGCCTAAACTTGTGTGGGTGAACCTTCGGCAAATTCAGCCTTTTGCCAAGCTCTCGCAGTCTGACCTCGACACCGCCGATTTTCAGGCGATTATACGGTGCTTTGAGGGAGACAAACAGAGCCGGATTATTGTCAATCCTTGATTGCAAATAGTTCTGCAAATGGATTTTGGCACGAGCATCAAAGTACACAATCCGCTCTTTGCTGCCTTTACCGAAAACCACACATTCTCGTTCCTCAAAGTTGATGTCATCACGGTTGAGCAGCACAAGTTCACCGACACGCATACCGGTGGAAGCGAGAATATCTATCAAAGCCAAATCCCGCAAGGTTTCGCAGTTGTCCCGCATGGTTTCTAACGCTTCATCGGTGTAAGTTTCCTTTATGGTGGTTGCAGATTTCACCTTGTGGATTCTGCGAACCGGTTTTTTCAATTTTCTTTAGCAAAATTCAAGCCAAGAAAAAAAGCTGGACAGTATTCTGCGGATATTGTCTATCGTTACCTTGCTTGAATTTTTTTCGGCTTGATAGCCGGTGAGATAGGAACGGAGGTCGTCTGTTGTAATGTGCGACACTCCTTTTCCTATCGCAACCAACATAGCATCTATTGTTTTTCTGTAGTACACCAAAGACTTTTCAGAACATCCCTCGATGCGTTTGGCTGAGAGGAACCCATTCACCAAATCTTGGTTTGTCGGCTCGCTCGGAGCTTTAGAATGGCTCTCAGCTATCTCATAACCCTCCATCACGACAAACAGCACTTGCCGAAGTTTGTCAGCTTGTGCGTTGTCGATATACGGCAACATTCTTTGAATAATGTCATTTGCAAAGTGATTTTTCATAGTCGCATCTCCTTGATTTTTTGCAGAGAATGACTACGGAGTGGCAGTCCCTTTGATTAACTCTTGCCACTCACAAGAGTTATTTTTAGTAGTATAAATGATAATTTACAGCAGCAACTCAAGCTGATGTATGACTATTGGTTTACCCAATTTGACTTTCCAAACGAAGACGGCAGTCCGTATCGTTCATCTGGCGGTCAGATGGTATCTGCAAATGGTGTATCTTACCCCATTCCTGCTGATTGGCAGGTAGAAACGGTTTTCAAGAACAGGCTATCTTCAATTATTAAACCTGGAGTAACGCCATTTGCAACCAAAACCTATTTAGCCACAGCAGAGGTCAATGGCACGAGCATTTCAACCGGAAATACAGTTGATTTTGAAACTCGTGAAAGTCGTGCCAATATGCAGCCCACAGAAAACAGCGTGTGGTTTGCCAAGATGAAAAAAAGTATCAAGCATCTTTATCTTAACCCCACTATGAAACCGCTGATAGAAGAATCAATCCTTTCAACAGGATTTTGCGGTTTACAATGCTCTGAATACTCCTTTGAATACATTGCATCCTTTATTGAGCACTCATACTTTGAAACTCTAAAGGATACACTTGCCCACGGAGCTACACAAGAAGCGGTGAACAATGATGATCTCGCAGGTATTGCACTTGTAATTCCACCGGATGAAGTTTTGAGCCTTTATCACGAAAGAACCAAGGGCATTTACACCCAAATGAGCAAAAATATCTGTGAAAACCAAGAACTCATTCGTTCCGGGTATTTGATGAGCTCGAACTCACTCGGCTCAACTTGCAGTGCATCCATATACTCCTGCGGGTTGATCTGTCCGGCGTTGAACAGGAACTGGTGCGTAGGGATGGAGAACAGCGGCTTTGTAAATTCCCGAATGGACGGAATCAAAAAGTCCTCGATATTCTGACTTGCCAGAATAACCGAGGAGTCCTTTTTGCGCACACGCTTCATACAGTTGCGCAGATATTCGATTGTAGTCATATTCGAGAGGAAGAGGTACAACTCGTCCACTGATGCCGCCGTGCTGCCTTTGCCGAGCAGTTCGTTGCTCATGAATGACAGGATATTGAACAGCATACAGTCCTTGAGTCGGCGGTTGGTATCCATAAGCCCTTTCACACCGAACACGAGGAAATTTGAGTCGGTAATGTTGGTGTGGCCGTTGAAGTATTTGCTTTCCGAGCCGACACACATGGAGTGGATGCCGAGACAGACCTCTTGGAGCGTTTCCTCTGTGTAGAGGTATTTGCGTTTTTTGTCATAGGCCATAAACTCTTCCTCGCACAGCTTATAGAAATCCTGCATGACCGGAAAGTCCGAAGGCTTTTTCATGCTGTAATCCGTACTGTCGGTGATACCGAAACGGGCATACAGCTTGGAGAGCAGGATTTCGATGGTGTCTATCTGCGCATCGGTAAAATCCTTGTAGCTGCGGAAAAAGTCTTTCAAAAAGGCAATGTGCTGCGAAAGTCGTGTCACTTTCTTGAACGCTTCGGGTGTAGTAGCGTCGATATCCTCAACGCTGTCTGTCCACGCTTTCGGCTCTAACGGATTGATGGTGTATTCGCCGGACATAAAATCAATATAGCAGCCGCCGAGCGCTTCGCACAGATCCTCATATTCTGATTCGGGGTCAAGACAAATAATGCGCTTGCCCGATTCACGGATGTTGGTGAGGATGAGTTTCAGAAGATAACTCTTGCCCTGACCGCTGTTGCCGAGAATGAGGATATTGCTTGTAGTCTTGTCCTCGGCTCTGCGGTCGAAGTCCACAAGGATATTCGTGCCGTACTTATCTCTGCCGATATATGAGCCGTGGGGGTCTGTTTTGCCTGAAAAATTAAACGGGTACATATTTGCGACCGAGGAGGCAGGCAGCACCCGTTCATACTGTGCGCCGAACTGATTTGCGCCCACGGGCAGAACAGAGAGAAAGCCCTCTTTCTGCCGCAAGGTCAGCCTATCAACGGAAATCTTGGAGCGGGTCAGTTCCATTGCGATGTCGCTCTGTAATTCCTTGAGTTTCTCCATGCTCTTGGCTTTCAGTTCGATGAACACCGAGCAGTGGAGCAGCGGCTCTTTGTTCTTGCGGAGATTGGCGAGCAGTTCAATTACATCCTGCAAGTTTCCCTCGGCCTCGATGGTTTCGTTCACATCGTTGCCGCCGCTTTTGAGACGGTTTCGGCGAGTGGCATTTTGAATAATTTTACGCTGTTCCATTGATTCCACCAATCGGTGGTAAATGCGAAGCGTCACGCCGTTGCGGTCGGCGAGCTGCGAGAGGATTGCCTGTTCCTCGGTGGACGGCGGATACTCACGGATCGCCCACACACAGCGGTAGCTGTCGCCGACTATATAATGATCGGATAAAAATTTGATGCTGCCGGGCAGGATCATGTCGAAGAAGTCCTTGGTGCGGATCTCCTCCACCTGCTCCGGCGTTAATACTTTCGGTTTTCTCTTAAACATGATTTTCTTCCTTTCTGCCGACAATTTAAGTTTCTGCGGCGATAATAAGCAACCTGCCATCCTTGCCCGATCCGTAACAGGTGGAGAGGATGAGCTGTCTGCCGTCCTCGGCGGAGATGCGGTTATACCATTCGTTCGAGATATTTGTTTTCAGCACCTCGGTTACGGTAAAGGTTTGCACGCCGTCTGCGGTTTCAAATTTCACGGTTCGGTGTGCGCTCAGAAAATCTTTGTCCACATATTTTTTGAGGTCTGCAAACATCGTGCCGTTTTTCATGTTATGACCGTAAATAATGAGGTTGGTGCTTTGAAGGTCGCACCGACCGTCAAGGAACGGCACTCCGCTTTGGCTGTATTTGCCGTAGAAGCTGCGGCGGAGATATTTCTGCGGATCGTGAGGGGTGTGCATAATGGGATAACTGATATTCGTGCCGTCAATGGAGAGCCACCCGATGCAGTCGGCGTTTTCTGTAATGAGAGCTTGTATATTGCGTTCTGCCGCAGGCCGCTCGGTCGGCTCTGATTCTGTCTGTGCGGCCGTGACCGTAGGCTCGGCGATTTGTGAGACGGCGGCAAAGTTCTCTTTTTCTTTCTGCCGTTCTTTTAACTCCGAATAGATATTTGCACCTGCAAGCACGGCAGCCGCCGACAGCAGAAGGCAGAAAATTATGAGGAAGGGCTTATTCCTCGTCCTCATCATCCGTCACCGTAAAAAACTGTTCACCGTCAATGTCGGGCATTGCTTCGCCCTGCATACTCGCATCGAAATAGAGAGCAAGGATGCGTTTGATCTCCGGCTTTTTAAGACGGTGTACCTCAAAGCCCTCGCCGGCGATCTTGCTTTCGATGCGGTTGGCGGTTTCAAAGACCTGTTTTTCTTTCTGCCCCTTAATTCGGGCAACAAAGAAAAACTGACGGGCGGTCGCCATTTCTACCTGAATGGTGTCGAGGAAGTCAATGTCCTTTTTGATGAGCTTCCTGACCTTTGCGTTTTCCTCAACTTCGAGGCGTTCGACCAAATAGGCTTTGTTATCGTCGAAGCATTCGGACGAGTCGGTGCAGACGATCTCAATGTCGGGCA
>OGMF01001140.1_pt1 | contig 27388 bp, 17 predicted proteins | sample 1572921 | NCBI WGS metagenome assembly OGMF01 (sample SAMEA2581919, study PRJEB24529) | metagenome | biome: Human gut stool | place: China | collected 2011 | reverse complement strand
CAACAAGTAAAATGTCCAACTTCCGTTGGGTAATCTGTGCGTTGCTTTTCATTGCCACCACAGTCAATTACATGGACCGCCAGGTTCTGTCATTAACATGGAAAGACTTCATCGCTCCAAAATTCCACTGGACTGATGACGACTACGGTACGATTACCGGTCTTTTCTCCATCTTCTATGCCATCGCCAACCTCTTTGCAGGTAAGTTCGTAGATTGGATGGGTACCAAGAAGGGTTATCTCATCGCCATCTTCGTATGGTCAACCGGTGCTGTGATGCACGCAGGTTGCGGTTGGGTAGCTATGCAGATCGAGGGTTACGATTCTATCGAGGCACTCCGCATGGTACAGGCTGGCAGTGATGCAGCTGTAGCTATCGCCACCATCAGTGTATGGTTGTTCCTCTTTTGTCGCTTGATTCTTGCTGTGGGTGAGGCAGGTAACTTCCCTGCAGCCATCAAGGTAACCGCTGAGTATTTCCCAAAGAAAGACCGTGCTTTCTCTACAGCCATCTTCAATAGTGGTGCATCTGTAGGTGCCTTGGCAGCACCAGCTACCATTCCGTTGTTGGCTCGCAGCATGGGCTGGGAGTGGGCTTTCATCATCATCGGTGTGCTCGGTTATGTATGGATGGGGCTCTGGATTTGGCTTTATGAGAAGCCTTCTCAGAGCAAGTATGTAAACAAGGCTGAGCTTACTTACATTGAGCAGGATGAAGATATGGAGAAGGTTGAGGCTGAGGCTGAGAAAGCTGAGACTGCAGAAGCTTCAGAGGAGAAGACTATCGGCTTCCTCAAGTGCTTCAGCTATCGCCAGACTTGGTCGTTCATCGTGGGTAAGTTGATGACCGATGGTGTATGGTGGTTCTTCCTCTTCTGGGCGCCAGCTTACTTCTCTGACCAGTATGGTTACTCTTCAGACTCTGGTATGGGTATTGCCCTCATCTTCACTCTTTATGCGATTGTTACGGTATTGAGTATTGGTGGCGGTTACTTGCCAACCTATTTTGTAGATAAGAAGGGTATGAATCCATATATCGGTAGAATGCGTGCGATGTTGATCTTCGCCTGCTTCCCATTGCTCGGTCTGATAGCTCAGCCTATGGGTGAGTACAGTGCATGGTGGCCAGCTATCATCATCGGTTTGCTCGGTGCGGGTCATCAGGCTTGGTCTGCCAATCTCTATTCTACCATCGGTGATATGTTCCCTAAGTCAACTGTGGCTACCATCACTGGTATTGGTGCCATGGCGGGTGGTATCGGTTCTTTCCTCATCAACAAGGGTTCTGGTATGCTCTTTACCTACGCAGAGGGTCAGGGTTCTGCCTTCACCTTCATGGGCTTCGATGGCAAGCCAGGTGCTTATATGATTGTATTCTGCATCTGTAGTGTGGCTTACCTCTTAGGCTGGTGTATCATGAAGGCATTGGTGCCTAAGTACAAGCCTATCGTCGTAGAGTAGTTGACGGTTGAAGGTTGATCGTGAACCGTTAAGATAAAATGTGTACTTGAGTACTAGTTTAATTGAAATTTATGATAGAAGCGCAGCGGACTATTTGCCCGTTGCGCTTTTTCTTTATTTTTGTAGGGTATTGGGCGTTTTTTATCCCTAAATTGCGCAAGAATAAATAAATTGGTTTAAAATATTTGTGCGTATAATTTTTTTTTGTAACTTTGCACAAAACTTAGTATATTACTTAAACTTAAAAAATAATGAAGAAAGCAGTTGTGGTTATAGCTTTACTCAGCCAGGCTCTGGGCTTGACTTATGCCGACGATCAGACCGGGACAAGGGGTATCGGACAGTATCCGGGACGCCCATCTCAGTTTACGGCTCCTCAAATGGTGAAGGATGATACCTATAGGAACATTGCCTTGAACCGTATGGTATATACTTCCTCGAATGCCGATTTCAATCTTACAGGTCATCTGGTAACAGATGGTATCATCACCAGCAAGGCTCCTTCCTTCCTGAGTGTAAGAACGAATGAAGGCGAGTTGTCCAACCGTGATAAGGAGAAGATGATTGATGGCAACACGGTCACCAGTCAGTATATCAAGGGCGAGAAGGCTTTTGCTGAGTTCAATTGGGAAGCCATGAAGGTAAACCTCAGAAACCTGAAGTTTACAGGTGAATTGGCTTACTATCAGGACAAGGCTACTAAGGGGTATGTGATTCGTGTGATGGGGTCACACAATGGTCAGAAATGGGAGGTTCTGGGAGAAGAGAAAGGCACCGGACTTCCTGGCGAGGCTACCAAACAGCAGGTAAGTTCCGACCCAAACAAGTTCCAGGATGTGGTGCGCCTGCCGCTCCGCAAGCTGAATGTTTCCATTCCTTTGAAGAAACCGGGCAACTACGAGCACGTACGCATCGAGTTTACTATGCCGGGTGCAGCGTGGTGGCGCGTCAAACTCATTGATAATACCACTTCATGGCGTCCTTCCATGCACTTCTCCAGTGTATGGAAGTCAGAATTGGCAAAGAATGCCCAGTGGCTCTATGTAGATTTGGGTACTGTGGCTGATTTCGATCAGGTGAATCTCTTCTGGGTCAACAAGGCTCGCCAGGGCAAGATTCAGGTTTCCAGTGATGCCAGAAACTGGAATGATATCGCTACCCTGGGTCAGCAGAAGCAGAAGGGCTTGACCGAGAAGGTGGCTTGCAAGGGGCATGGCAGATATGTGAGATTGCTGCTTACCCAGCCGGATGCTTCCGGTCGTTATGCCTTGTCAGAGATGCAGGTGATGGGTAAGGGTGGCTTGCGTGCCGAGGCAGCCAACACTTTGGCTTCTAAGAATGGCAAGCAGATGCTCAACCAGTGGCAGCTGCGCCGTGAGGGAAGTGATGCCTGGATCCAGGCTACCGTTCCTGGTACCGTGCTCACCAGTTATATGAATATCGGTGCGGTGCCTGATAACCGCTACGATGATAATATGCGACAGATTTCCGAGTCGTTCTTCAACTCTGATTTCTGGTATCGTACTACCATCAACCATCAGCCATCTGCCAACAAGAACCAGCATACCTATCTTAACTTCGATGGTATCAACTGGAAGGCAGATATCCTCCTGAATGGTGAGAAGATTGGCAGAATCGACGGTGCCTTTATCCGCTCTCGTATCGATGTGACCAAGAAGTTGAAGCCAGGTGCCAACAAACTCGAGGTGCATGTCATCAAGAATGCCCACTTCGGCGTGGTGAAGCAGAAAAATCTCCAGAATACCGACCTCAATGGTGGTGAGTTGGGTGCTGATAACCCAACCTTCCACGCATCTATCGGCTGGGACTGGATTACCAATACCCCAGGTCGTGAAATCGGTATCTGGAATGATGTCTATCTCACCCACGATAAGGGTGTGAGCGTTTCCGATCCGCTGGTAACATCTACTTTGAATCTGCCGGATACATTGGCAACCATGACTCCATCTGTCTTCCTGAAGAATGCAGATGCCGTGGCTAAGACCGTGAAGCTTTCCGGTTTTATCGGTAAGATCCAGTTCGAGCAGGAAGTTAGCCTGCTGCCAAACGAGAAGCGTGAGGTGGCTTTCGCTCCAGCTGATTATCCTCAGCTCAAGAACCAGTGCATGAATCTCTGGTGGCCTAACGGCTATGGTTCACCTTATTTATATGATGCCGGTTTCAAGGTATCTGACAAGGCTTCAGGCGAGGTAATCTCTGAGATCAACTATAAGGCGGGTATCCGCCAGATGAGCTATGCCGACCTGGATACCCAGACCAAGATCTACATCAATGGCAAGCGATTGAATCCATTGGGTGGTAACTGGGGATTCTCTGAGACCAACCTCAACTACCGTGGACGTGAATACGATACTGCCGTTCGCTACCATAAGGAGATGAACTACAATATGATTCGCGACTGGGTAGGTCAGATTGGTGATGAGGAACTGTATGAGGCATGCGATAAGTATGGTATCATGATCTGGCAGGACTTCTGGTTGGCTAATCCATGGGACGGACCGGATCCTGATGACGACAAGATGTTCCTCGAGAACTCTGCCGATTACATCTCCCGCATCCGCAGCCATGCTTGTATCGGTATCTATTGCGGTAGAAACGAGGGCTTCCCTCCTGCATCCATCGACAAGGTGCTGAGAGAGCAGGTGAAGGCGATTCATCCACAGTTGGGTTATATTCCTAGCTCTGCCGACCTGGGTGTGAGCGGTCATGGTCCTTACCAGATGAAGTCACCATCTTTCTACTTCGCTAACCAGAGCCATAAGCTGCATTCTGAGCGTGGTATGCCGAATGTGCCTACCTTCGAGTCTCTGAGCAGAATGATGGAACCGGAGCATCTGTGGCCACAGAGCGATGCCTGGGGGCAGCATGATTATACATTGAAAGGCGCCCAGGGTGGTGAGTCTTTCAACAGCATCATGGAGAAGCGTTATGGCAAGCCTCAGAGTGCTGAGCAGTTTACCAAGTTGGCACAGTGGCTTAACTATGATGGCTACCGTGCGATGTACGAGTCTTCTCAGCAGGACCGTCTTGGTCTGCTCATCTGGATGAGTCATGCCTGCTGGCCAAGCATGGTTTGGTGTACCTACGATTATTACTTCGAGCCAACTGCAGCATACTTTGGTGTGAAGAAGGCTTGCGAACCATTGCATATCCAGTACAACCCTGTGAAGAAGGTGGCCGAGGTAGTTAACTTCGCCGGTGGTGCCAAGAATGGCTTGGTTGCCAAGGCTCAGGTCTTTGATATGTACGGAAAGTTGATCAAGGAGGAGAGCAAGGAAGTGAATGTGGCAGAAGACCAGACTCTCGATGCCGTTAGCGTAAGCGAGCCGGATGAGGAGGTTTACTACATCAAGTTGACTCTGGAGCAGAACAACCAGGTGGTTTCAGACAACTTCTATGTGATGGGTAAGGAAGAGGACAATCTCCAGGCACTCTCTAAGTTGCCAAAGGCAGAGGTTGCAGTCAGCGGCAAGCGTTTCGTTCAGCAGGGCGAAGAGTGGGTTGGCGAGGTAGAGATCCGCAATACCGGCAATGTACCTGCCCTCTTGGTTCGCCTGAACCTGAAGGGTGGTGATGGTGAGCAGATTCTCCCTGTTATCTACAGCGATAACTATTTCAGTCTGATGCCGAACGAGTGCAAGACTATCAAGGTATCTTATCGTGATGAGGATGGCAGAGGTCAGGCTCCATACGTAGAGATTACAGGTTTCAATAAGTAAAACTGAAAGTAAAATAAAAAAGCGCATCAGCGAGATTAACTTGCTGATGCGCTTTTTTATTTATTTGAGGAATCCCTGCTGCTTGAGGGCATCGAGGAATCCGATGCTCATGGCTTCGCAATCCTTCTTGGTATATCGGATATCGGTGAAAACCTGGGCTAATGTTTCTACGTTGTTGATGCGTACAAACTCCTGGTTCTCTTCCAGTGCTTCCTTCTCGGCATAGAAGTCATCAATCTTTTCTGGGGTATAATCCTCGAAATGCTCGTTGTGGATGATGCTGCGCAATGGCAGACGGTCGCTCAGGGCAGGCTGCTCATCCGGCCATCCGATGGTAAGGGTAGCCACAGGCATTACCAGTTTCGGCAACTTCAGGGTGTCGATGATCATTTTCGGCATATACACCGTGGTGCCCAGGAAGCAGGTTCCCAGACCCGCCTCTTCTGCCAGATTGGTAAAGGTCTGCGTGAAGAGCAGTGCATCGGTAGCCGCATTCATGAACGAGAGGATGTTGTCGTATCCCGGGGTTCCCTTGCGGTTTTCTGCCCAGAGGGTAGTGCGGCGGTAGTCGGCACAGATGGTGAGTACCACAGGAGCGCCTGTCACCATCGGCTGGTTGAAGTGGGCAGGAGCCAAAGCCTTCTTTCCCTCTTCGCTGCGGGTTACCACTACGCTGTAGAGCTGCAGGTTTCCCATGGTAGGAGTACGCATCGCCTCTTCCAGCAACTGGTTCAAAAGTTCATCTGTTACCTCTCTGTCGGCATATTTGCGAATCGAGGTTCTTTTCTTGATTGATTCCATATCTTGTTTCTTTTTCTAATATCTTATGCAAAGATAATGAAAGTTTCCCAAAAAGAACACGGTTCTTTTACATTTTTTGCTTCATAATGCGCTTTTCGTGCGTTTTTTGATGAAATATCTGCTCAAACGTTTCATATTTTAGAAATATTGTTTTAATTTTGCAGCTAATTATTAAACGTTTAATATGGAATATACTGAAAATATGACCTTCGAAGAGGCGAGCCATGCCTTGATGAAAGATTTGAAGACCCGATTGGCTGACCTGCATGAGCATTTCGATGCGCAGAATGTCGATTGGAATAAGCTCCATCTGCCATTGGCGAAACTCGTTTCAGAAGAAACACAGAAATCGCTCGTTAGTCCGGAAGTGGTAGAGGTTCGACCTAAGGAATTGGAGTGCGATGTGGTAAGATACCAGAACAATAAGGAGAAATGGGTGGCTTTGGTCGGATTGCTCAATGGTCATCCCTACGAGATATTCACCGGTTTGCAGGATGAGGATGAAGGCATCATGCTCCCCAAGTCTGTCACCAAGGGTAAGATCATCAAGACGGTGCTCTCGGAAGGACAGAAGCGATATGATTTCCAGTTTGTCAACAAGCGTGGCTACAAGATTACCGTCGAAGGATTGAGCGAGAAGTTCAATCCCGAGTATTGGAACTATGCCAAGCTCATATCCGGCGTTCTGCGCTATCGTATGCCGGTTGCCCACGTCATCAAGCTGGTCAATCAGCTTCAGCTCACCTCCGAAACCCTCAACACCTGGCGGGTGGGCGTGGAAAGAGCCTTGAAGAAGTACCTCTATGAAGAAAATGGAATAGATAACTTGGAAAACGGAATAGATTATAAGGAGACTGAAGATGAAATTGATGAGCAGTAAGATATACCTCAGGAATGTGCGTTTCCACGCTTTCCATGGCGTATTGCCGCAGGAGGGAATCGTTGGCAACGATTATCTTGTCAACCTGGTGCTGGATTATGACTTCTCTTCTGCCATGCAGACTGATGAACTTCAGGGAACCCTCAATTATGCCGAAGTCTATCAGAAGGTAAGAGAGGAAATGGCGGTGCCCAGCAAGCTCCTGGAGCATGTGGCAGGCAGAATCGCCCATAGGCTCTTTTCCGATTTCCCGGAAATCCAGAAACTCCAACTCTCTATCACCAAGGTGAATCCACCGATGGGTGCCGATAGCGACGGCGCAGGAGTAGAGGTTGTATTAACAAATGATAAAACTTATAGTTAGAATTAGGTTTTCTGATAATAAAGTAGTAATTTTGCAAAATCATCAGAAAGTATGTGTAAGAAAGTAACACTGATATGGGCTTTGATGTGTATGTTGGTCATGACGGCGTTCGCCGCCAATAAGCGATTTACGCTGGTTATCGACCCCGGTCATGGTGGTCATGATGCCGGAGCACTCGGAGCCATATCCAAGGAAAAGAATATCAATCTTGCCGTTGCCTTGCGCTTCGGTAAATATGTGGAGCAGAATCTCCCGGAGGTAAGAGTCATCTATACCCGCAAGACGGATGTCTTCATCCCGCTCAGTGAGCGTGCGAATATCGCCAACCGTGCCAATGCCGATCTCTTTATCTCCGTGCATACCAATGCCTTGCCGGCAGGAAAGGTGGCTCGTGGCTTCGAGACCTATACCCTCGGTATGCACCGTGCCAAGGATAATCTCGATGTGGCGATGCGAGAAAACTCCGTCATCTCGATGGAGAAGGACTATCAGCAGAGATATCAGGGCTTCGATCCCCGCTCTTCTGAGAGCTATATCATCTTCGAGTTCATCCAGGGCAAGAACATGGAGCGCAGCGTAGAGCTGGCACGAATGATTCAGCGAGGTGTCTGCGATGGTGCCAACCGTCCCGACAAGGGCGTGCATCAGGCGGGATTCCTGGTATTGAGAGAGACTTCCATGCCGGGCTGTCTCATTGAGCTGGGATTCATCACCACTCCTGATGAAGAGCGCCTACTCAACAATGACAGCAGAGTGGATGATATCGCCCGTGGCATCTACGAGGCTTTCGCTAAATACAAGAATAAGTACGACAGATCGGTTTCCGTTCCTTATCGTGCCAAGGATTCCGAGGAAGTGAATATCCCGAAGATTGTTCCGGATCAGGAACCTGCGCCTAAGACTCGTGTCGTAACGAGGGGAAAGCAGCTGAAGCGTGAAGAGGCAACGCCTGAACAGCCAAAGCGGGTGGAGAAGAAAGTAAAGAAGGCTGAGGTAGCCGATGCGCCGGTCTTCAAGCTTCAGATTTTCGTAGGTAGTAGAAACCTTCGCAAGGGCGATGCTCATTTCAAGGGCGAAACCGATTACGATAGTTTCCAGGAAGGCAATCTGGTGAAATACACCCTGGGTGCATCCACCAATTACAACGAAATCTATCGCCTGCGCAAGGAAAAGCTGGATAAGTTCCCGGAGGCTTTCATCATCGCCTTCAAGAACGGACAGAAATATGACGTGAACCAGGCTATCCGGGAGTTCAAGCAGAACCGCAACCGGTAGTTCATCCACTTCCCGGGCAACCGGTAGCTCCCTTTTTCGGGCAGCCTGTGATTCGCTCTATATAAATAGGTATAATAAAAAGAACAAAAATAGATAAATATGAAATTGACAAAGGAAATTAGGATAGCGTTGGTCGCTATTGTAGGTATCTTGGTGATGTATTTCGGAATCAACTTTCTGAAAGGCATCAACTTGTTCTCTACCAATAACACCTACTATATGACGTTTGATGACATCCAGGGTATGGGTGCTTCTACCCCTATCTATGCCGATGGCTACAAGGTGGGTACCGTGGATCAGCTGGATTTCGACTATTCAGGAAAGGGTCCCATCAAGGTCAAGGTGGATATCAATAAGGATCTGAGAATCCCTGCGGGTAGTACCGCAGAGATTTCTAAGGATATCATGGGCAATCTCCAGGTTAGTCTCCTGCTTGCCAACAATCCTCGTGAGCGTATCGAACCGGGCGGCATCATCCCTGGTATGGTGAATTCCGGTATGATGGGCAAGGCTGCCGAAATGATTCCGGTAGTCGAGAAGATGCTGCCTAAGCTGGATTCCATCCTCACCAGTGTGAATGCACTCCTGGCTGATCCTGCCCTGGCTGCTTCCCTCCACAATGTGGAGACCATTACCAGCAACCTCACCGTTTCCACCCGTGAACTGAATACCCTGATGGCTGGATTGAACAAGCAGGTTCCGGGTATGATGAAGAAGGCGAATGGCGTTCTCGACAATACCAACCGACTCACCTCTAATCTGGCGAGCCTCGATGTGCAGGGCACACTCGACCGTGTGAATGCCACCCTCGATGGTGCACAGAAGTTCACCGAGCAGTTGAACAGCGGAAAGGGTAGCCTCGGTCTCCTCATGAACGATACCCGCCTCTATGAGAATCTGAACTCAACGATGTCGCATGCCGACTCTCTGGTCATCGATCTCAAGGCGCATCCAAAGCGCTATGTTCACTTCTCAATTTTTGGAAAGAAAGACAAGTAGAGACTCGGATATGCCGTTTTAAAGGCTTCTTTGAGGAAAATATCAAAATAAATTTTGTCTAAATAACAAAGGCAATGTTTCACGCCCCGGAATAGCTACAGAACTTGTTGTTTTTTAGCTATTTCGGGGTGTTTCAAAATTGTTTCACTGCCCCTAAAACGCAATTGTGGATAACTTTCTTAGTTACTTGATTATGAGGTAGTTATCAGGGTAGTCTTAAAATATTATAAATAGCCCGATTTGCTACTTTGGGCTTTTTTTTGTAATTTTGCAGTCGATTTGCATCAGATGGTGCAATCTGATGTAGTGTTAAGGTAAAAAATCAATTAAAATAAGTAGTAAATAGTGTCAATGTTAGCAAGTCCAAAAGCGCTTTGGGACAATAGTCTTTTGCTTATAAAAGATAATGTGTCAGAGCAGCAATATAATACATGGTTTCGACCGATAGTCTTTGAGTCGTACAAGCCTTCGACCAAGACTCTGTTGGTTCAAGTTCCAAGTCCATTCGTATATGAGTACTTGGAACAGAACTATGTTGGCTTGTTGAGCAAGGTCCTGCATCGCAATTTCGGTGATGGCATCCGTCTCACTTATCGGGTGGTAACGGATAAGGAGCACAAGTTGACCCAGGATGTGGAAGCTGATCCGGCTGATATTGATGAGGCTGAGCGCAAGAGATTGGCACAGCAGCCACAGATACAGGCTAACCCGGCAGAACCACAGCAGCTTGAAGACATTGACACCCAACTTGATCCGAAACTCACCTTCAATAATTATATGGAGGGTGACAGCAACAAGCTACCACGTTCGGTGGGATTGTCTATTGCTGAGCATCCGAATACCACGCAGTTCAACCCGATGTTCATCTATGGTCCTTCTGGTAGCGGAAAGACTCACCTGGTGAATGCCATCGGTCTGAAAACCAAGCAGATGTATCCGCAGAAGCGTGTGCTCTATGTCAGTGCCCGCCTCTTCCAGACACAATATACCGATGCGGTGCTGCATAATGCGAGCAATGATTTCATCAATTTCTACCAGTCTATCGATGTGCTCATCGTGGATGATGTGCAGGATTGGGCAGGCAAGGCGAAGACCTTGAATACCTTCTTCCACATCTTCAATCACCTCTTCCGCAACGGAAAGCGTATCATTCTGGCGAGTGATCGCCCTCCGGTAGAACTCAAGGATATGCCAGACCGACTCATCACCCGTTTCTCTTGTGGACTGGTGGCGGAGTTGGAGAAGCCGAATGTGGAACTCTGCGTCGATATCGTGAGCAACAAGGTGCGCAAGGACGGACTGAAAATTCCGAAGGATGTGGTTTCCTTCATCGCACAGACCTGCAACGGCAGTGTGCGTGATCTCCAGGGTGCCATCAATGGTTTGCTGGCTTACAGTATCGTATATAACAGCAGCATCGATATCCGACTGGCTGAGCGTGTCATCAAGCGTGCCGTCAAGGTTGAGGAGAGCAACAAGGTGCTCACCCTTGATGAAATCGTGGAAGCGGTCTGCAATCATTATAAGGTAACGGTGGCTGCAGTCAACAGCAAGAGCCGCAAGCGTGAGTACGTGGAGGCGCGTCAGGTGGCGATGTTCATGGCTCAGAAACTCATCAAGATGCCTGCTTCCAGAGTGGGCAAACTCATTGGTAATCGCGATCATAGCACGGTTATCCACAGTTGCGCCAAGGTAGAGGAGCGACTTAAGATTGATGCCGAGTTCTTCGATGAACTCTCTAGCATCGAGAATGGATTGAGAGTGAAGAGATAATTAACATAGAAGAGATAATTAACATAGATAAGCACGGAACCTTGGTATAGTGGTTCTCGTTTATATAAATGAAACAAAAGGAAGTCGGATAAGTTTGTATTTGTCTTGGCTTCCTTTTTCCGTTTTTCTTTCCTTCGAACTTTATGATTACCTTGTACATAAAGTATTTTGAGCCTTTTTTCGAAAGATTTTTGGGAAAAAGCGATTTTGTATCATTCTTTTTTATTATATTTGCAGTCGAAATAGATTTGAGCCTAAACTAAACGCAGATATAGTTATGGAACAGAACTTAAAAGTTATATTATATGCCGTAGGTGCGATGATTCTTGCACCCCATACCCTCCATGCCCAGTCAGAAAATGTCAAAGGTCTGGATTCATTGCGCTTATACGGTTCGGTGAGCGTGGTGGAGCCTGAACTGCTGAAGAAGGGCGTACTCAATAATGCCCTTGATGCCTTGAATGGACAGACGGCTGGTGTAAACGTTACTACCAATGGTCTCGACCGTATTGCCATGCTCAACTCTGTGCGGGTTCGTGGTACCACTTCCATCATGGGCGGCAACGACCCATTGGTCATCATCGATGGTGTAACCTCGGATGTAGCAACGCTTGCTACGATCTATCCTGCTGATATCGAAAGCTTTACCGTGTTGAAGAATGCCAGTGAGACCGCTCTTTATGGTTCTCGTGGTGCTTCGGGCGTTATCCAGGTGAAGACCAAGAAGGGAACGGGTAAGGGATTTCAGATTTCTTACGAGGGCAACTATGGCATCGAGGCGATGTTCAAGAGTATGGAGATGCTGAATGCCGCTGAATACATAGCTGCTGCACAGAAGTTTGGGCTGGAATATAACAATAAGGGATTTGATACCAATTTTTCCAAGGCTATCACCCGAACCGGAAATGTGCAGAACCATTATCTCGCCTTCAGCGGTGGTACTCCGCAGAGCAACTATCGGGCTTCCTTCGGCTATATCGACCATAACACCATCATCCGGAGCAAGGGCTATCGCAACCTGGTGGCTAAGATTGATGTTACCCAGAAGGCATTTGGTGATAGACTGACGGGTGATTTCGGCGTATTCGGTTCATCCTATAAAAACAATGATATCTTCGACAGTCAGATGCTTTTCTATTCTGCCGATGCCATGAATCCTACCTATCCTTTTGATAGGCTGAATGGCAGTTGGGTGAAGAATGGAGCTGCTTCGCAGGTGAATCCTCCCGGTGCCCTGCTCGAAGAGCGCAGGGATACGAAGAACATGAACTTCAATGCCCATCTGAAACTGAACTATGATATTTGGAGCAACCTGAGCATTTCTGCCTTTGGGGCATACAGTTATACTTCCAACGAGAATAACCAGTTCTGTCCTACCTGGGTGTGGGCACAGGGCAATCTCTATCGTGGGGAGTTCAAGAGCGAGGAATGGCTTGCCAATGTTTCCTTGAACTATCAGCGGGTGTGGGGCATTCACAGCCTTAAGGCGATGGCAGGTGCTGAGTATCAGAAGGATATCCGTACGGGATTCTGGACTTCTGCCAAGGGATTCTCAAACAATAGTATGTATTACCACAATATCGGTGCTGCCGCTTCCCGACCTTTCGGCGGTACAGACAGCAACTATGAAGACCAGGCGCTGGCTTCCGTGATGGGCAACATCGACTATACCTTATATAATAAGTACAGTCTTTCGGTTTCCATGCGTGGCGACGGTTCTTCTTTGGTGGGCGATGACCATACCTGGGGTTTCTTCCCATCCGTTTCCTTATCCTGGGATATGAAGCAGGAAGAATGGCTTCGCCAGCTCAAGGCGATTACGATGCTCAAGTTGCGTACGGGTTATGGACGTTCGGGTAATCTGGGCGGCATCTCTGCCTATACCACCATGAACACTGTGAGACAGAACGGCATCGTTTCGGTGAACAGTTCGCCTGTGGTAACGATGGGCATGATCCGCAACAACAATCCCGACCTGAAGTGGGAGACGCGTGCCACCTGGAACTTGGGTGCCGACCTGGGTTTATGGAACAACCGTCTCGTGCTGACGGCGGAGTATTACTATTCCAAGACCACCGATATGCTCTATGCCTACGATGTGCCGGTGCCACCTTTCGCCTACGATAAACTCTTGGCAAACATCGGTTCGATGAGCAATCAGGGATTGGAGGTGGGCTTCTCCATCACGCCTATACAGAAGAAGGATATGGAGTTGAACATCAATATGAATCTGGCTTGGCAGAAGAACAAACTCCTCTCGCTCAGTGGCGAATATGATGGCATGCAGATGTCGGCGGCGGATATCACGGCGATGGGTGCCTTATCGGGTGCCGGTCAGCATGGCGGCTATAACAATGTGGTCTATCAGATAGTGGGACAGCCGCTGGGTGTCTTCTATCTACCTCATTGCAAGGGACTTGTAGAAGATGGCAACGGGCATTATCGCTATGATATCGAAGATTTAGATAAGAACGGAACCGTGGATTTGAGTGATGGCGGTGACAGATATATCGCCGGACAGGCAACGCCAAAGGTGACGCTTGGCTCAAACATCAGTTTCCGTTATCGCGACTGGTATCTCTCCTTGCAGATGAATGGTGCTTTTGGACATAAGATTTTCAACGGAACGGGGCTGGCATATACCAATATGTCGAGTTTCCCGGATTACAACGTGCTGAAGGGTGCCCCGGAGAAGAACATCGTTGACCAGAATGTATCCGATTATTGGCTGGAGAAAGGTGATTATCTTAACTTCGAGTATCTCACCCTGGGTTATGATATTCCAATCCGCAAGGGGGTGGTGCAGTCGCTCAGGGTGTCGGCAAGTGTGAACAATCTTGTCACTATCAGCAGTTATAGCGGACTGACGCCGATGATTAACAGTTATGTGGTGAACAGTACGATGGGTATCGACGACAAGCGGACCTATCCGCTTTACCGCACCTTCTCGCTGGGTTTGAGTGTTCAATTCTAAATGCAGAACTTTAAATGCAGAATTCTAAATGCAGAACATTAAATTCAGAATTTTAAAATGCAGAAATATATGAAACGATATAGACTATACTTTTTCCTGATAGCAGCCTTGACAATGACATCGCTGACGATGACATCCTGTCTGGATGAGCATCCGAAGGACCAGCTCGAGGAGGAAGCCATTTATGGCTCTGCCTTAGATATTTATACCAACGCCGTGGCTTCACTCTATAATTATATCGGCGGCACCAACGAGAGTGAGGGGCTTCAGGGCACCTGCCGTGGCATCTACGACTACAACACGCTGACTACCGACGAGGCGATGATTCCGATTCGTGGAGGCGACTGGTATGACGGTGGGTTGTGGAATGCCATGTACCGGCATGACTGGACGGCTGATGATGAGCCGCTTTATGATACCTGGAAGTATCTCTATAAGGTGATAGTTCTGGCAAACAAGTCGCTCGACATCATTGAAGCCAAGTCGTCTCTGCTCACAGCAAACCAGAAAGACCAGTTCCAGGCAGAGGTACGTGCCTTAAGAGCATTGATGTATTATGAGGCGATGGATATGTTTGGCAGGATTCCGGTTATTCTGTCTTCGGGAGAAGCTGCCCTTTATGCGAATGCTGGGGGAGCTGATGCCACTCTTCCTTCTGTCACAGGTGCTGCTCTTCCTTCTCAAAGCGAGCGGAGCGAGGTGTTCCACTTCGTTTTCAGCGAGTTGCAGCAGGTGCTGCCTTATCTTCCCGATGAGCATAGCAACAAGGAGGGCAATTACTATGGCCGCATCACGCAGCCTGTGGTTAACTTCCTGCTGGCAAAATTGGCGCTGAATGCCGAGATCTACATGTTTGATGATTGGACCAAGGGGTATGCAAAGCGACCTAAGGGTAAGGATATCTATTTCATGGTGCAGACTGCCGATGGAGCTTCTCTGCTCAATGGCGGCAAGGCGAGTGCGAACCGCAGCAAGAAGTTGAATGCCTGGGAAACCTGCATTTACTATTGCGATAAACTTGCCGGGGAGGGGTATGACCTGGAGGCAGATGATGCCTTCAATTTCTCTACGCACAATGAGACATCGAAGGAGAACATCTTTACCATTCCAATGGATAAGAACATCTATACCAATCAGTTTCATTATCTTTTCCGCTCTTACCATTATACGCATGGTGGTGCCTTGGGATGGGGTAGTGAGAATGGTACCTGTGCTACGATTGCTACGATGAAGACCAACCGTTATGGCGAAGCAGACGAGGACACCCGTTGCAAGATGAACTTTGTGGCAGGTGTAGTGAAGGTGGATGGCAAGGAACTGCTGATGGATAATGGTAAGCCTCTGGAGTATCAGCCTTTTGAGGTGGCTCAGAACCTGACTGGCAGCAAGTATATCAAGACGGCTGGAGCGAGAATGGCGAAATACGAGGTAGATAGAACTTCGTATATGGATGGCAAGTTGCAGAGCAACGATATCGTTCTTTTCCGTTATGCCGATGTACTGCTGATGAAGGCGGAAGCCAAGGTTCGCCTGGGAGAGAATGGTGATGTGGAACTGAACAGGATCCGTGCTCGTGTAGGCATGCCGAATCGCAAGGCAACGCTTGCCAACATCCTGGAAGAGCGATTGCTGGAACTGGTATGGGAGGGTTGGCGCCGCCAGGACCTCATCCGTTTCGGCAAGTTTACCGCAGCTTATGATCTCCGCACCCCACTTCTGGGCGAGGAATCTGGCTATACCACCGTCTTCCCGATACCGCAGAAATGCATTGATTTGAATAAGAAACTGGAGCAGAATAAGGGGTATGAGAAGAAATCATAAAGAGCATAAGTAAACTCCATACACCCTTTCCGATCCAAGTTTCTTGTCTCCATACGCCCTTTCCGATCCAAGTTTCTTGTCTCCATACGCCCTGAAAGGGCAGAAGCTCCTAGCCCAGGGCATCCGCCCTGGGTAATTATGGATGCAAGCCTGCCGCCCTGTAAGGGCAAAAGCTTTCAAATTACAGCTGATAGAACTTCGTGAAAGCCTTCACGCAGTATTCGTGATCCATCACGCTGCCGGTTTCGCGGCAACTGTGCATGGCGAGAATGGCATTACCCATGTCCACGCCCTTCAATGGAATGGAAGAGGCGAGGATATTGCCCAAAGTGCTTCCGCCAGCCACATCACTGTGGTTCACGAAACGCTGACAAGGAACACCGGCTGCCTCACAGATATTCGCAAAGATGGCAGCAGATACCGCATCACTCGCATACTTCTGTGCCGCATTGAACTTGATGACCGGACCGCCCCCCAGCATCGGATGATTCGTTGGGTCAAACTTCTCGCTGTAGTTAGGATGCCAGGCATGCGCATTATCGGCTGAAATCATGAAGGCACGTTCCACAGCCTGATAATAAGCCTCTTCTGTATGGCTCTGTGCCAGGGCGATGCGCTGGAGCATATATGAAAGGAATGGGCTTCCGGCTCCCTGTTTGGTCTGAGACCCCGTCTCTTCATTATCGAAGATGGCGAGAACCTGGGTGGTATCATTGGCATCTGATGCAATCATCGCCTCTACACCAGCCCAGCACATCGATAAATCGTCGAGTCTGCCAGAAGAGATAAACTCATCGTGCACACCGAAGGTGCAGGCAGGAGTGGCATCATCCAGATAGAGGTCGAAGTCGAGGATATCCTCCTTCTGGATATTCAGTTCACCGGTAATCACGTTCATCAGCAGATTACCCTTCTCCAGTTCATCATTGATGATGCCGAGGATAGGGAGCACGTCCTTCTGCCTGCTCAGCTTCACGCCATCGTTCACCTGTCGGTTGAAGTGGATAGCGAGATTACTGATCTGCAGCAGAGGTCGCTGGATATGGAGCAGGAGCGTCTTCGGATGCATCGCATCCTCGCCCTTTACGATCACTCTACCCGCCAGAGTGAGTGGACGGTCGAACCAAGTTGACATAATCGGACCGCCATACACCTCGGTATTCAGTTTCACGATGCCGCCCTCACAAAGCATCTCAGCGTTAGGCTTAATGCGGAAGGTAGGAGAGTCGCAGTGCGCGCAGATCATGTGGAAGCCGGCATCAGCCAGTGTCTTCTTTCCGATTTGGAAGGCATAGATAGAAGAGTCGTTCTTGGTAACGAAGAACTTGTCACCAGCCACAACCTTGCCCAGCGGCTCCTGAGGGTTCAATCGTCTGAACCCCTTCTTCTCCAATTCCTCGGAGATATTCTTCACAGCCAGGAAGTTCACTGGCGAAGCGTCTAAAAAGGATAATAATCTTTTAATCATAGTCTATATCTTTATTTTGTTTCAATTATTTCTGCAAAGATAATGCAAAATTTTCATTTAATCTCATATTTCTACCTGTTTTTTCCATAATAGTTAAATATCTACAAGAATCCCCTATGATGTTTGGTGTTATGTTTTGAAAGCATTAATTTTGCACATCATAATTTTGGCAGATATACAGAATCATTTAAAACAAAGATAAATGGAAATAGTAATAGGAATCGTTATAGGTCTTGCCATCGGATTCTTCGTGGGCAAGCTGATGGAAGGAAAAAAGGCGGGAGAGGAGAAAATGCAGCTTATAGCGAAGGCTCAGGTGCTGCAGGCTAACATCGAACAGAGTAATCTGCATCATGCTTCTGAGGTGCAATCCTTGAAACAATCTCATGCTGCTGAGGTGCAATCCTTAAAAGCGCAGATGGAGAACGAGCGGCTGTTTGCCGAAAAGCTCCGTGCTGAAAGCGACCAGCAGTGGGCACAGAAACTCGAAAGCCTGAAGCAGGAGATGCATCGCATGACCATCGAACAGCAGAAGGCTGCTGCCGAACAGCTCGCTGCCAAGCAGTCTGCCCTCCAGGAAAACAACCGACTCCAGATGGATGAACTCCTGAAACCTATCAAGGAGCAGTTTGCCGATTTCAAGAAATCGGTAGAAGAGAGCAAGACCCAGAACGAGGTGAATAAGAAGGAACTGCAGAGTACCTTCGAGGCTACGATGAAACTCTTCCAGCAGGAACAGCAGCAGGCTGTAACAAGTCTGAAGGAGCAGACCTCGAAGATCGGCTCCGATGCCGCCAACCTTACCAAGGCATTGAAGGGCGACAGCAAGATGCAGGGCGACTGGGGTGAGATGGTATTGGAAACTATACTGGAAAACAGCGGTTTGCGCAAGGACGAGGAGTTCTTTATCCAGGAGAATACCAAGGATGAGAACGGCAAGAACTTCCGTCCCGATGTCATCGTGCGATTCCCGGAAGGCAGGAGCGTGGTGATAGATAGCAAGGTATCTCTCACCGCCTATACCGATGCCTTGGCGGCAGAGACCGATGAGGAGCGAGAGAGGTTGATGAAGTCGCACGCCCTGAGTGTGCGCAAGCACATCGATGAGTTAGCGGAGAAGGATTATTCGAAGTTGGTAGAAGATGCCATCGGTTTCGTCTTGATGTTCATACCGAACGAGACCAGTTATATTGCAGCGATGAAGCAGCAGCCGGATTTGAGTCGTTATGCCTATCAGAAGAAGATCATCATCATATCTCCGAGCAATCTCCTGATGGCGTTGCAGCTGGCGTATAATCTTTGGCAGTATGACCGTCAGAACAAGAATGTAGAGAAAATTGTGAAGACGGCTGCCGATCTATATGATAAGGTAGCGACTTTCGAAGATACCTTTACAGGAATCGGCGATTTGATAACCCGCCTCTCCGGTACCTATGATAAAGCGAAAAAGCAGCTTTATGATGGTACCGGCAATGTAATGAGAAGGGTAGAGAGCCTGAAGAATCTGGGTGTAACTCCCAAAAAGCAGATCAAGGCATTAGAGGAGTAATTTTAATAAGCGTTTTTATCCGGGCAGATAATACTCTTCGCTGTCAGGAAGATAATACGGATGTCAAGCCAGAACGACCAGTTCTCGATATACCAGATATCTCGCTTGATGCGCTCCTCCATCTGCCAAAGCTCCTTCGTCTCACCACGGAAACCCGTTACCTGAGCCCAACCGGTAATGCCTGGCTTCGAGAAGTGGCGAACCATATACTTATCAATCAAACTGCCATAAACCTCAGTGTGATACAACATGTGAGGTCTAGGACCCACGATACTCATGTCGCCCTTCAATACATTAATAAATTGAGGGAACTCATCAATATTCGTCTTTCTCATGAAGTTGCCGAACGCAAACTTTCTTGGGTCATTCTTCGTCGCCTGAGCCTTGTCAGAATCCTTGTTCACATGCATCGAACGGAACTTCAGACACATGAATGTATCACCATTCAGACCCGTTCTAGCCTGACGGAAGAAGATAGGACCCGGACTCTGAATCTTGATAATCAGCGCAATGATTGGAATGAAAGGCAAGAAACAGAGGCAGATTACACCACTCACGGCGATATCGAAAGCACGCTTGAGAATACGGTTTGAGATAGAAGACAGCGGCTCACGATGGTTCGTGTAAACCGTCTTACCCATAAAGTTCTTGGAATCCAGATGCAACTTATATTCGCCGAACAGACGAGGCAGATAATAGAAATGCACCACGTTCTTGTCACAGAAACGCATGATCTTCACAATCTGGTCAGATTCCTTATGCGACAAGCTGCAGAAAATCTCATCCAGACCATAACATGAACCGTTGATGGTATCGTTCATCTTGGACTCTAAAATTTTGTTAAGATCCTGCATGGTACCCAATTTTTTCAGTTCCTGAGGCGCTCCGTCGATGTCATCATTGGCATAATAACCCTTTACGATATAACCCGCAGAAGGATCTTCTATCATGGTAATGTACATTTCTCTTACGGCAGGATCGCTACCCACGAAGATCACGGTACGACTGTTTCTACCTCTGGCACGGTGATATTTCAGAACCTTGAGCTCGATGAATCGACTGATGATCAGAGCAAGATAGTAAGAGATGCCGAAGTAGAATCCGAACGTAAATATTTCTCCACCATGACTGAAGAATTTCAGGAAGACCATGAAACAGACGGTAGCACAAAGCGCCAGGAAGAAAGTACGTTTGAGTACTTGCTGCAAACCGATTCGTCTTACATGAATGATAGTACAGTAGTTGTATTCGCCGATGGCGAGAGCAACGTTTGCTATAAAGAATGTAATCTCTGTTTTCAGATCTAGGTAGTCGGGAACATGAATGAATTCGATGTTGATAAAGCCCAATAGCAAGCAGTTGAGGATGATGAAGTCAACTAAGACCACCAACCTTCTAATCAGTATGTTTCCTTTATATATGTTTTTTTCCATAAGAAATTATATGTAATTTAAATTTTTCGATTTCTCTTCTTAGAATATAAATTCCTCGTAAATTCGACCGCAAAGTTAGCAATAAAAACTGAATCCTCCAAACTTTTCCCCCATCTTTTTTCCCTCCGCAAATCCCTCCTGTTCTCCCCCTCAATAATTATTTTAAAATCAACTGTTTTTTTTTGTTAAAAATCACTTTTGTAAAGTGATATATTCTTTATTATCAATAAAAACCATTAATTTTGCAGCCGGAAAAAGCATTCTGGCTGCAAACCCGCTCAGAATCCTGGCGGCGCTATAGCAGAGCCAGCTACATCCTTCCCTTCAGAGAAAGGAAGGTTTGGTTAGAATGTGGAGCTCCCTTTGGGAAGGGATAATCTTCTATCATTTACAAATAGAAATATATAAATGAAGAAAAGGATAAAGGTATATGATTAAAAAAATGCATTATCTAGATAAAAAAATGAAATTTCGTAAATTTATGCTGTTAGGAGCCCTAGGGGTAGCGCTCTTAACTGCTACTTCTTGCGGCACACCGAAGGATGTAGCCTACTTTCAGGATTTAAACAACAATCCTGATACCGTTATCACCCTGCAGAACAAAGTGATTACTGTAAAGCCTACTGATAAGATCTATATCGGAGTAAAGAGCAAGGATCCGCAGATCTCACAGCTCTTCAATCTTACAGGCGGTACAAACAGCGGTGGTACTTACAATATGTCGCAGGATGCCTATTACTATACTGTAGATAGCAAGGGAAATATCGATTTCCCTGTAGTAGGAACCATTCAGGTAGCAGGATTAACCCGTGAGCAGATCGCAGAAAAGGTGAAGAAATCACTCCTCGACGCAAGTCTCGTCAAGGACCCAACAGTGACTGTAAGTCTCAGCAACCTCCATTATTCCATGATGGGCGAAGTGGCAAAGCCAGGTCAGTATGCCATTGATGAAGAAAAGGTAACCATCCTCGATGCTATCAGTAAGGCAGGTGATCTCACCATTCAGGGACGCAGAAACGATGTGATGGTACTCCGTCAGGAAAACGGCCACCAGAAAGTTTACAAAATCGACCTCTGCTCCGGCAAGGATATCTTCAGTTCTCCTGCTTACTATCTCCAGCAGAACGATGTGGTATATGTAACACCTAACGATACCAAGAAGAGAAGCTCTACTCTCAATGGAAATACTGTGCAATCTACGGGATTCTGGATGAGCATCTCATCTCTCATCGTTACCATTCTCACATTCTTGAAAGTTAATTAATATCAACAAAAAATGATACAGAATACAACTCCGGCGAATCAGCCAGCACAGCCAAATCCGATGGCTCGACCTAACCAGGAAGAGGATTTCATCCGTATTCAGGATCTCCTCTATCTCTGTCTGACACAGTGGCGTTGGTTCCTCCTCTCACTGGTTGTAACCTGCGGCATCGCCATTTATTACAACCTCACCACCCCTAATGTATATCAGCGTACTGCATCCCTGATGATCAAGGATGAGAGCAAGGCGCAGGGCATTGGCAGCGATGTAGCTTCCATGTTCTCTGATATGGGTATGGGAAACATGAAGAGCAATGTAAACAATGAACTCATTGCCATTCAGTCACCAGCCGTTCTCCTCGAGACTGGTAAGAGATTGAAACTTGATGTGGATTATGCCATCGATGGACGTTTCCATAAGGAGGCACTCTATGGCGCAGATCTCCCAGTCACAGTAGATTTCGTAGGATTCACCGATGAGCAGAGCGGAAGCTTTAAGCTCCAGCTCAAGGGCGATGGCTCTTATGTTATCAGTAAGCTCAAGGGAGTTACCCGTGATAATCTCCCAGTAGATGACAGTGATGAAATCACCGGTAGAATCGGACAGATCATTCGCACTCCATTGGGTAAGATCAAGGTGGATAAGGCTCCTGCCTTCACACAGTTTGTTTCTGGTGAAGACGAACCGGTACTCTATGTATCACGTTCCAATGTTTATGCAATGACCGACCGCATCAAGGGTTCACTCTCTGCTAGTCTGAGCGATGTGAAATCTACCGTCATCGACCTTACTTATAAGGATGTGCTTGCTAAGCGTGCAGAAGATGTCATCAACAACATCATCATCGTTTACCGCAAGAACTGGTTGGAGGATAAGAACCAGATGACCATCTCCACCTCTCACTTCATCACTGAGCGATTGGGCGTCATCGAGCGTGAGTTGGGCGATGTTGATAAGAATATTTCAGCCTTCAAGAGCAGCAATCTCCTGCCTGATGTAGAGGCTGCCGCACAGCAGTATATGCAGAAGAGCACCGAGGTTGATAAGCAGATTATGGATCTCAATTCCCGTCTCGCCATCGCTCAGTATATCCGAAATTATCTTACTGGTAAGGTTGGCAAGAACCAGCTTCTTCCAACTAATACCGGTATCGAGAGCCCTGGTATCGAACAGCAGATTACCGAGTACAATAAGAGTCAGTTGGAGCGCAACAATATCGTCGCCAACTCCAGCGAGCAGAACCCATTGGTAGCAGATTATGATCAGAGCCTTGCCTCTATGCGCAAGAGCATCTCTGCTAGTCTCGATAACTTCGTGGTAACCCTGAAGACTCAGTTGGGCACCCTCCAGGCTAACGAGGCTGCTACTACTTCTCAGATTGCCAGCAATCCTAACCAGGCGAAGTACCTGCAGACTGTTGGCCGTCAGCAAAAAGTTAAGGAGGCGTTGTATCTCTTCCTTCTCCAGAAGCGTGAGGAGAACGAGTTGTCTAAGGCGTTTACCGCATACAATACCCGTATCATCACCCCTCCAACAGGAGACAACACCCCTGTGGAGCCGGTTCGTCGCAAGATCTTGCTCATCGCTTTGGTATTGGGCTTCCTTATTCCAATGGTAGTCATCTATATCCGTGAGAAGGCAAATACCACCGTTCGTGGCCGTAAGGATCTCAAGAAGGTCAACGTACCATTCCTCGGCGAGATTCCATTCTCTATCAGCCGCAAGAACCGTCCAACTCTCGAGCAGCGCATCAAGTTCTGGAAGAAATCTAAAGAGGTTCGTATGATTGTGGTGAAGGCAGGCAAGCGCGATATCGTCAACGAGGCTTTCCGCGTATTGCGTACCAACTTCGAGTTCACCATCGGAACCCATCCGGAGCAGAATGTCATCGTGTTCACTTCATTTAATCCAGGTTCTGGTAAGAGTCATATTGCTGCCAATATGGCGATGTCGCTCGCTATCAAGAAAAAGAAAGTTTTGTTGATAGATGGTGACCTCCGCCATGGTTCAACCTCTATGTTGATTCATAGTCTGGGCGAGGGATTGAGCGATTACCTGAATGGTAGAATCGCCGATATCCACGACATCCTCTATAAGGGTGAAGAAAACGGATTGGTTAAGAATTTTGATGTGATTCCTATTGGAACCATTCCTCCCAACCCAACCGAGCTTCTCTTCACTCCATTGCTTGAGCAGATGATTAAGACCATGCGCGAGGAGTATGATTATGTATTCATCGACTGTCCACCTATCGAGGTCGTCGCAGATACCCCAATCTACGAGCAGTTTGCCGATCGTACCATCTTCGTGGTTCGTGCCGGCTTGATGGAGCGTAGTATGTTGCCTGAGGTGAATGCCCTCTACAAGGAGAAGAAGTTCAAGAACATGACATTGATTCTGAACGGAACCAAGGCACAAGGCGGCAGATATGGCAGCCACTACGGCTATGGTTACGGCTATGGTTATGGCTATAACTATAATAAGGAAAAGAATGGGGGGGCAAAATCTTAAATAATTGGATTATAGAATAATAGAAACAAATGTTTAAATTCTTCCAGAAAATATTTAATCAGAGTATGCCATCAGGGGAGCGAGAGCTTCTCCCTGGTGGCATTGATTTTCATTGCCACATCCTCCCTGGCGTGGATGATGGCTTCCAGGACCCGGAAAAGAGTCTGGAGCAGTTGAGAATCTATGAGGAGAGCGGCATGAAGGAAGTGTGGTTCACCCCTCATATCATGGAGGATGTGCCGAACGAGACCGCCGATCTCCGCCGCATCTTCGAAGATTTCAAGGAGAAGTATCTTCAGGATTTTGCCCAGCGACATCCTGGATATCAGGCAGAAGGAGCGAAGCAATCTTCTGCGACTGATGCAGAGCCGTTGCAATTGCATTTGGCTGCCGAGAATATGTTGGATGCTCTTTTCGAGCGTAGATTAAAGGCGAACGATCTTCTTCCGTTAGCCGAAAAGTATCTCTTGGTAGAGACTAGTATATTCGCCCCACCGATGAATTTCCGAGGCTTATTGGAGCGCATCAAGAATAAAGGCTATACCCCGATTCTTGCTCATCCCGAGCGCTATCTGTATATGAAGAAAGAGGATTACGAGGCATTGAAGTCTCAGGGCATCAAGTTCCAGCGCAACCTGTTCAGTCTGAAGGGGCAGTATGGTGAGCGGGTTCAGAAGCGTTGCCGTCAGCTTCTGAAGTGGCAGATGTATGATTTCGTAGGCACCGATCTCCACCGCCTCTCGCGATTGGAGTAATAAATGGGAGGTTGCCGTATTGCGTGGTGGGGGAGGAGGCTTTTTTGTTCAAAATCGTTTGCTTTTCGTTCCGTTTTTGTTTTTTCTTGCGAAAATGTGTGGGAGATTCGAAGTTTATTCGTATTTTTGCAGGTGGATACATAAAACAACATCAAAAATTATAATAATATGAAACTGAACGACATTTTTTCTGAAAATTTTCAGGCTGCAGAATGGGTAGCTAAAGGTTATCAGCTTCCTCAATATGATATTGCAGCAGTTGCCAAGAAGACTCACGATGAGCCTACTTGGGTTCACTTTGGCGCAGGCAACATTTTCCGTGCGTTCCCTGTCGCTATCCTTAACGATGCTCTCAACACTGGTAAGTACGACCGTGGCGTCATCGTGGCGGAAAGCTTCGACTACGAAATCATCGACAAGGCTTATCGCCCTTACCATAACCTCTCGCTCCTGGTGAGCCTCCAGTCTAACGGTACCATTGAGAAGAAGGTCATCGCTTCTATCACGGAGAGTCTGAAGGCTGACAAGCAGTTTGGTGAGGATTGGGCTCGCTTGGTTCAGATTTTCCAGGCACCGAGCCTGCAGATGGTTACCTTTACCATTACTGAGAAGGGGTATTCCTTCAATGATGCCGATTTGGCTCGTGGTCTCGATGCTGTCTTCGCCATGGGTAAACTTACCGCACTCCTCTACGAGAGATTCAAGGCGGGCAAGCTGCCGGTTACCCTTCAGTCAACTGATAACTGCTCTCACAACGGTGACCACGTGAAGGCGGGCGTGAAGGCGTATGCCGAGCGCTGGGTGAAGGATGGCATCGTGGAGGCTGACTTCCTGGATTATATCAACGATGACAAGAAGGTGACTTATCCTTGGTCTATGATTGATAAGATTACGCCTCGTCCTCACGAGAAGGTGCAGGCGATGCTGGCTGAGGATGGTTTCGAGGATAATGATACCATCATCACCGAGAAGCATACCTTTACCGCTCCTTTCGTGAATGCAGAGGAAGTGCAGTATCTCGTGTGCGAGGATACCTATACCAACGGCCGTCCGCCATTGGAGTTGGGCGGTGCACTCTATACTACCCGTAAGACCGTGGATGAGGTGGAGACCATGAAGGTGACTACCTGTCTGAATCCGCTGCATACAGCGATGTCTATCTATGGCTGCATGCTCGACTATACCCTGATTTCTGCCGAGATGGCGGATGAGGACCTGCGTGCCTTTATCCAGAAGATCGGTTATATCGAGGCGATGCCTGTGGTAACAGATCCAGGTGTGCTGAATCCATACGAGTTTATCGGCACCGTGATCAACAAGCGTCTGCCTAATCCTTTCATGCCAGATGCTCCTCAGCGCATCGCTACCGATACCAGTCAGAAACTCTCTATCCGTTTCGGTGAGACCATCAAGAAGTATATCGACCGTGGTCTCGACAAGAATAATCTGATATTGATTCCGCTGGTGCTGGCAGGTTACGCCCGCTATCTCAAGGCATTGGATGATAACCTGAAGCCATTTGAGCCATCTTCCGACCCATTGCTGGCAGAACTGCAGGCCATCGTGGCTCCGCTGGAGGTAGGCAAGGTGGATCAGGACTACTCTTGCCTGAAGAATCTCTATTCTCGCAAGGATGTATTCGGACTCGATCTCTACGAGGCTGGTTTCGGCGAGCAGATAGAAGGCATGGTGAAGGAACTCTTCGCTGGCAAGGGTGCCGTAAGAAAGACGCTGCACAAGTATGTGGCTGCCAGATAATATTTTTTTAAAACTACTCATACATTATTATTTATAGCATATATGGAAAGAACATGGAGATGGTTTGGCAAGAAGGATAAGATTACGCTTGCCCAGCTGAAACAGATAGGTGTGGAGGGTATCGTGACTGCACTGCACGATGTGCCTCTGGGTGAGGTTTGGACACGTGAGAAGATTCACGAACTGAAGGAGTACATTGAGTCTTATGGTATGAAATGGAGCGTGGTGGAGTCGCTGCCGGTGGTGGAGACCCTGAAGTACGGTGGTCCTGACCGTGATCATCAGATTGAGGTGTATAAGGAGAGTCTGAGAAACCTGGGTGAGGAAGGCATCAAGTGCATCTGCTACAACTTCATGCCGGTACTGGACTGGGCACGTACGGACCTGACCCACGAGAATCCTAACGGAGCCAACAATCTCTATATGAATTGGGGCGAGTTTGCCTACTTCGATATCTACATCCTCCAGCGTGAAGGTGCCCGTGAGGACTGGGCTGAGTTCTCTAAGGAGCACAAGTGGGGCAGAGACCTCGTGGCTGAGGCTGATGAAATCAAGAAGACTTC
>OGMF01001134.1_pt1 | contig 27430 bp, 25 predicted proteins | sample 1572921 | NCBI WGS metagenome assembly OGMF01 (sample SAMEA2581919, study PRJEB24529) | metagenome | biome: Human gut stool | place: China | collected 2011 | reverse complement strand
GAGATTGGTATCAGCAGCAATCTTGTAGCTCTCATCATAGAGACCACATTTCATCTTTACTTCAGCCCCTTCCTGTCATTATCCTCGAACCAGTCAGCAAGCGCTTCCTCAAAGCTCCACTTAAACTGATAACCGCAGTTCTTCAACTTCTCACCACAGATATTAGTAGAAATCTGGAGCTTCTTCACTCTTGCAGGACAAATACCCATTGACGAGCCAAGAAGCATGGCAGCTCTTGCCATAGGCATGATAACCCAGTTAGGAATATCAGGCACAAACTGAGTCAAGCCTGTAACCTTCTTCAACTCCTCGGCAGCAAAGTTGAAGATGACATCATCCTCTGTAGGAGTAAACGGCAAGTTCTCGATAGGCTTGCGGATATCATACTCGATGAAAGAAGACTGCAACTTCTGACCATCACGCAAAGCTGGCTTGTAATCCTTTACTACCGGATTAAGAGTTCCAGGCTTAACGATATCGAGGTTATATACTTGGGCGTTAGGATAATGACGATAGCGGTGTATCGGTACTACACGTAGCTTTACAATCGATAGCCTTGCTATGTAAGTTCTTCCGAAGAAAGTAATCCTACTTTTTTCGGAAAGGATCCTTGTATATTCCCAAGAGCTGCTTACCGAAGTAATAGAAGAACTGCATGTCATCAACGAAGTAACGCTTGAAGAGACGCTTTGGTTCCTTCATGCAACGATACAGCCACTCCATACCGATTTTCTGCCAAATCTTAGGCGCACGTTTCAATGTACCAGCTTCGAAGTCGATGGTAGCCCCCAGAGCCATGAACACCTTTACACCCGGCATCTTATCACGATACTTCATAATCCACTTCTCTTGCTTTGGAGCACCCACACCAACGAGCAGCACATTAGCACCACTCTCGTTCACGATGCGAACCAACTCCTCGCATTCATCCTCATGCTTTTCGAAGCCAAAGGAAGGAGAATGAGCGCCAACCACCATCTGGCGACCTACCTTCTCATTGATACGTTCCATAGCCTTGGCAGCAATACCCTCCTTGGCACCAAGCAAGAAGATCTTGCAGTCTGCATCATCCTTATGATACATATAATAAGAGGTGAAGAAGCTGGAACCCGGAATCGATTCCTTGATTGGGGTCTTCAACAACTTACCGAACAGGTAGAGGATCTTACTGTCACACACCACCCATTCCGACTTCTGATACACGTCATAAAACTCCTTGTCCTTCTGAAGCTTAATCAGATTATCAAGATTAGGAGTCACAAGAACACCCTCCTTCAGGTTCTCCAAAAGTTCCTGACGAGTAATATTCTGAATATCTATATTTAATACTTTTTTACAGCTTTCATTTTTAACGCTTTCGAAAAATATTATCTAGTAGGAAACTATGCCTTTTTTATTGATTCTTTAGTCAATAATTCCTGATAAACTAATTGAAAATTTACCTCTAAAGAGCTATGGTCAATGGCAAAATCAAACATTCTATTTTCTCTTATCGGAAGAATTTCTCCCATTGGTGCCAAAACATCTATGTCTTTGGACATCAAAGCAGCTCTTACCTTCATAGAGAATTCATGATTTCTGCGTAATATCTGAGTTTTTTGCTGAAGGTGATGCTCTGTATCAAATGGACAATAAACAAGAATTTTATTGGAGTTCAGTAAAGCTTTTCCAATATAATGCCACCAATCTGCATCTGTCTTACCCAAAGATACTCCGAATAATAAAATGACATCTGCATCATTAATCATCTTACGACATTTTGCATCAATACCATCATCAAACTCTCTATTAACAAAGGGCTTAACAATAGTAGACTTTACTGGATAACTAGACTGAAAATATCTATTTGCGATTTGACTTTCATCGTTTACCCCCATTAGCAAGCCATCTTTTAGAGTCATATGTATATGTTCAATATTTTTAATTAAAGACACATTACCCCCTAAATCACTAACAGCCATACTTAATATCTTCTCCAAAGATGATGTATAATTGAAAGTCATAATATCATATTCCCACTTTTTTGTATCGACCTGTCTAGATTCTCCAAAACGACTCCACAAATGTTGCTGTTTCAAATCAAAATACCCCTCAAAACTTTCTATATCATGGAAAAATTTCATTACCATATTAGGATTTGGTTCAAACCTTTTATCTATTTCAGACAGATAGACAGTTAAAGCTTGAGAAACGTTTTCAACAGCATCAATATAATTATCAGAATCGTCAAATTGTGAAGAAGCCTCACCTAACGCAACCTCAAAATCTGCCCATTTATCATAGGCTTTATTGATAAGGGATTTTAATTTTATAATATTTTCGGAATTATCATAAGCAGATGAATCCATAAAATATTTCAAAAAATGCCGATAAGAAGTTGGCATACCTAAGTTTAAATCAAAACCATTTCCAAAAATCAACAATAATTTCATAATCAAACATTTACAACTGATAATTTTATCGCAATATATTAACCTTGTTCTCTTTACACCATTTTTCTAAGCTTTCAAATAGTTTTGTCCTCTTAGCTTCGTTTTCAGTAAAGTTCTGGCATAAGCATTCTCGCAAGTCCTTATCACTAATTTGCTTTTTAAATCTATGCCGAAAGATACCCGCTAGTCTAGTAACCAAATCGTGCCCATTCGTCAATTGAGCAGAATTAGGATTAGTATGTTTATTTTTAAACTTTTGGAATGTCTTTATTGGAAAAACACGAAAATTATTTTTGGAGGGTTTAAAGTACTGCAATGCTAGAGCTTCTGATATTGGTTTTCCTGGACATAAATTTATAAGATCCAATTTTTCAAATACAAAAGATAATTTTCGATACATATTAAACCATTTTATCAGCGAAACATGATATAATTCATCTTTTGCTTGTTTTCTAAAATCGACAAAGTCAGAAGAAGGTTGTACGTACTTAAAAACTTTTCTCCATACATTGTTGTTTTCAATGAGCATCAACTCAGATGAGCAGGGAAGAAGCAAGTTTGGTCTTTGTACCCGTTTTCCTCAATGCCAAAGAGAATATGGTCGTAAACATGATGCTCTCTTCTAGATACAGGGCGAAGGTTTCTTTCATCCTTCTATCTCCTGCACAATCTCACTTCCTCCATTCTCATCCACTACATGAAGCTTCACTTTTGCAATACCACCAAGGTCATTGCACACATTCCTTGTCGTACCCTGCATCTTATCTCTATCATCTTGACAGCAGAAAGCGAATTGGCATAGAGCAGTTTCGTTCTGCAACTGAAAATCATAATTGTTGTTGCTCCCATGATGTGGAATTTGAAACAAGCCGACAGGATAGTGAACATACTTACCCAATACTCTCTTCAATGCAGAATAATACCTAAACGGCAAGCTTCCATTGGTGAAGTCTTTCAAATAGGCATCACCTGTATATACCGCAGTCGCTGCATCTACGACATACTTACGCAGTGCTATAGTTGTATAGCAACTATCCACATCTCCTGCAGGCATAGATACCACTATCAAGGAATTACTGTTTATATTGAAACTTCTTGCATTCTTCTTTCCCATCAGTTGATAAATGCCCCTGATTATATCCGCATTCTGCTCCAGATCCATAGGCGACATATCGTTGATATCCATCCCCAGCTGTCTTTTCACCTCGTCCTCGAATCTATCTACAAAGTTCTTGGAATCGTTCAGGTTGAAAGGAATATAAATCCATTTCGGAGATAGGGAAATTCTGCTACCGCTTGAAATACTGCCCCTTAGCTGTTCAAAAGAAACATCACCGGCATGGGGGCTATCAAGATAACGACCATATTCATCCTCGAAAGGATTCAGCTCCTCGACTTCCACAATCGTAGCCCCTGTGCTTCTCAATATCAACATGCACTGCTCATAATAAGCATACAAGAACGGATTGAGCATCACAAAATAGGATGGATAATGGAAAGGCATCACCACTTTGGTACTGCTATTGAGGAGATTCCTTCTCACCAGTTCCTTCAGTCCACTCACATGATCTCTGTCAAAATGAGAGATAAACAATAGGTCAACAGACGGCTTTCTGTTAAAAGCCTTGTTGATTTCTCGCTCCAGCAACATGGCACCATTACGAGAACCACAATCATAAACCACGTTGTAGCACTCGTTTCCCTCACAGAGTTCTTCCGTAAAGAAGCCTCCATGACCTACAGGGTGTATCGTTCTGATTACTGTCATATTGCTATTCAGTCAATCCACAGTTTTCCCGATATACTTCCAGAACACTTTCATTTTCTCAGGAGTTTCCGTCAAAGCCAAGTTCTTGGTAATCACGAAATAGATGAAGCGGAACTTATATACCGTCCAATACAGCACCAAAGCCAGTGCCAACTTTCCAAACATTGAGAACAGCAGGAAATAGAAGTTGAGCCTTTCCAAACGATGGGATGCTGTTACATCCAAAACTGGCGAAGACACCACGACATCAAAGATGCGATAATTCGTATCTTTACCCGTCACCTCACAGGGCAGTGTCGCTACCACAAAGCCATCCTTGACGCTATCCCATCCACTCGCTATCAGTTCCAATGGCGCAAATACTTGCGCTATGGCGAATATATACACAAAGATACTCAGCAGAATCGGTATTTGCAGGTAATAGCTATTCAGCTTTCCCAATACCAGTACAAAGGTAAAAGTGGAGAACAGCCCGAGAGCCAGACTAACCTGGAGCATCGGTGCAAATGCCTCTTTCATCGTAGGGATGGATGCCGCACGGATAAACAACGCTAATATCGCAATGATACAAAGAGACAGGAATATTGCCCCCAACCTAAAGTCTGCCGAACTATAATCCGGCCGGTATTCCTTGGATATGGTCACATTGTTCAGTACCAGATAGATGTAAAACAGGATGATACAACCCACCATCTCCATGATGCACCTGAATACGAACATATTGTAAGCATAAGACGCAGAGCCTATCTTTCCTCCTGTCACACCCATGACAAGCATCACTCCATTGTAGAATAACCATACCAACCATAGAGCCATCCATCCCTGATAGAAACGAGCCACAGAATGCCTGATGGCAGCAAACCGTTCCTCTATCGGAAAGTCCTCTTCGTCCGTAATATGACACTCCCTTTTGAAATAAGTCTCAATCAAGTCCTCCTTTTGCAGCAACCTCCTTACTATCTTGTCCTTATGCCCCCAGATATAGAAGAAGACGATGCCCATGAAAAGAGTCTGGAAAGCATACAGCAAATTCGTAAACTCCTCCAACCCCCAGTTTGGGGACAGGAGTTTGAAGTCCTTGAAATATCCCAACACGGTAAACGATGTGGCTATTATCGGGCATAACACGGTTAGCACCAAAGCCCACGTCTCGTCTTGCCACCACTGCTTGTAGCTACTGCCATTCATATCTTTCATACGCCTTGTCAATCTAAATTATAAAATGTCTTCTCGTCCATATCCTCCAATTCCACGATATTGGACTGAAACTCAAACTTGTTGAATCCGTTGCTGTCATAGTTCTCCACACATCTGAACAGCTTGCTCACGTTCTTCACCTTGCCACAATACATCTTACTCGGAGTATTGGTGTAGCCGGCAAACTTCTCCACGAAAATCAGAGGATGCCCATCTTTCTCGTCCTTATCCGTGATAATCACATTGTCAGCCAAGGCACGCAGCGTAGGAAGCATCGACCCGGCCCTGTCACACAATATATATAAGATGATGTCATGCTGACGGCAAAGTTCAGCCAATGCTGCCAGGAACAAGTCATCCTTCAATCTTGGGAAACAGAAATCCAATATCTGCAAGTCATCTATCACGATTCTTCTAATATGCTTTTGACTGTCGCCATCGTATGGCACCTCTATCTGCTTTTCCAGATAATACAGGAACTCAGCCGGTGTGATATTACCCATGCAAAAGTTCATGAAGTGGATATAGTGATAGCAATTAAGGCATGCCTTGTTCTTCTCCTTGCTCTTCTCATTGTTTTTCTCCCAGTCCCCACATGATGGTCGGGCAGGGCAGACCAATCGTCTTCTCGTAACCGTCTCCTCCTTGTTCATCATGATGATGAGCGTGTGGTCTTTGGCGCAAGCCGATCCGAAGATACCACCAAAGGTAAGGAAACGTTTGTAAGTATTAGCCCTGCCTACTACGGCAGTCACAAATCCTGCGTTTCCATACATATACTCATTCTCAATGAAGTCATCTTCCTCCTTCGATTTGTGGATAAGATGTCGCAATGGATTGATTGGCATAAACACCCTGTTCAGCAGGTCGATGGACATCTGCTCCATGTAATTCTTGGGATAGATGGCATAGAAAGGCTTGTGGCCCCCCGAGGCTAGTTCCGCCTCATAGTCCTCGTATGTCGTGGTAGGCGTATCGTAATAATACTTCTGCAATTTCATGTATTGCTGGTAAGTATCCGTCAAGGCATCGGCATGAGTATATACCAAGGCACGCTGCAGGTATCTACGCTCATGCAGATACGATTCCTTGCGAGGATAAACCTCGATGCCGAAGTCACGCTTTTTGTACTGGTGCTGTCCCTGATAGAACTCCTGACTGTCGCTCTTGATGACTTGAAGATACTTCAGGACAAATCTATGACTCAACTCCTTGGACAATTCGACTATCATATTCACTCGATTCTCAGGGACATCAGCGGTAGAGTCAACGCAAAGAATTGCTATTTTGGCAGATTGCAATCCATCAAGGATATTATTAACCACTTCTCTTGTGAGTTTCATTTGGTCAGAGACATCCACCGCTACCAAAGAGTGTTGAGGACTTATCCTTTTTGCAACATCTTCTGCTGTCGTATTGTTCTCCATCACGAATGGCAAGAAGTGCAACCCTGTATATTGATAGAACAAGTCATCCTTCGGTTTGCCATAAGCATCCTTGCTATACTCATTGACAGAGCCATGCCTTCTTCGGTACACTTGGTTGTATTGGTTGTCATCAGCAGCCAAGTCAGCCTTCACATGTAGCGAGTTGGTCCGCCTGTTGTAATAGATGATGCCATCTCCCATCATCGCATCCGTCTTGGTGGCAATGGCAGAATAAGGAATGTTGGCATTTCTAGAAATACCTTGGCACAATATCTGCGAACTATCGAATAGTATATCCGTAAAGATATTCGAGCTGAGGTTGACAGAGGTATCTTTCGAAGCCTTCTTTCTCAATATCTCTTGCAGAGAGGAAGAAATGAAGAAGTCCAAGAACAAGTCATCCAACTTATGCGCTTGGTAATAGGTGGAATACATGATAGGCTCATTGTTCCAATCCTTACCGAATATTTGATACTGCGATTTGATATTCTCGATAGACAGGGCAATACTATAGAGCATCTGCATGGCAAGCATACACTTGTCATTGTCATCCTCGTTTCCTCGGATAACGATAACCAGAGGTGTTCTCTCTATAGACTGTTCTTTTATGTATAAAGGATTGAGGACATTTGCGTCAATTCCCCCATACAGCACTTTGTCAAGCCCACGTATGCCAGTTGGTAACTTTGGCAAACATTTTGGCATCTGCTGTTCACTTGCTTTTTCTTCCATTGTTGGTCGTTTTAAAAAGGTTAAAAGGGCTACCAGGCTCCATCACCACAAAGTAGTTCTTAATAAAAAGAGGAGAGGGAATCATTACCCATATCTTTGTTATTTCTTATTCTTCAGTCTCCAAAAGAAATGCCATGTCCTATAGATTGGCTCGCATAGAGCCTCGGCAGGAAAATACTTCACGAGTCTCATGTCTCTATACACCCTTTGGAGATTATGCCCCAGCTGTGACTTCCCCAAGCGATTCCTTTTATCATGCTTTCCAAAGTTCCCAGCTTCCAGCACTTCATTCAGCACAAACTTACCATACTTCTCATTCGGAGGAACGATAAGCCGAGAGGCAGACATGCCGAACACCACCTGCATGATATACATAATGGCCAATATCACCAGGAGTCCGGGAATAAGGATGCAGAATCTTAGGAAATCAAAGAAAACCTTTTGTTGCTTCTCCACTCTATTCCTTCGTCATATTCCAGAGGAATAAGCTATTACCGATGATATATCTTCTCCACATACGCTTAGGCTCCTTGATCAATCTATAGAGCCATTCCAGGCCATGGTCCTGCCACCAGATAGGGGCACGCTCTACGGTACCAGCGAAGAAGTCGAAGACGGCACCGATGGTACCTACGTGACAATGGATGTTCAACTCATTCCAATGAGAGTACGTCCACTTCTCCTGCTTAGGCGCCGTCATGCCAATCCAGAGCAGATCAGGGTTGGCAGCATTGATGGCATCAATGATAGCCTTGTTGTCCTCATCCGAGAACTCAGGCTTATACGGAGGCGAATAAATTGGGATTCCCGAATCTACTTCATAAACTTCGCTTGAATGAACTGTGGCACTTTCCATGCCATTTTCATCAGCTTTGTCAATGTCACGGGCTTGAAACCATAGCCAGAATATACCCTAATATCCTCATCCCACATTTTCTTACGCTTTGCAGAATCAGTACTCATACCACCCATGCGCATTCTCGTTACGAACTCAGGGAGATACGCTACCTTCAGATGGCAGTTATACAGATAGTTCACCAGGAGATTGGTATCAGCAGCAATCTTGTAGCTCTCATCATAGAGACCACATTTCATCATCACCTCACGCTTGATATAGCAAGTAGGATGCAATGGCAGCCAGCCACATCTCACCTTCCAGCGAGCATACTTGCCTCCAATCCATTTTCTCACCACCTTATTAGTATTCTGCTCATTCACAAAGATACCATCGGCATAGAGAAAATCACAATCAGTCTCCTCCATCTTCTTCACAACGTGCGATACCGTATCCTTGGCAAACATAAAGTCATCCGAATGACAAAGAGCAATCACATCACCCGTCGCCATGCGAATACCCTTATTGATAGCCTCATACATACCATGATCAGGCTCAGAGATAAATTTCACTTTATCCTCATGACCGACAATAGCCTCACGGATAATCTGAGGTGATTGGTCCTTGGAAGCACCATCCACGATGATATACTCGATGTCAGGATAATCCTGTGCCAGCACACTCTCCACTGCACCGCGAATCGTCTTCTCACGGTTGTAACAACTAGTTATAATCGATACTTTCATTAGTTTTTTATTTTTCTTTCTCTTATTTTCACCGCAGGATTACCTTGGTATATACCATTTTCCTCCATATCCTTCGTAGCCACGCTGCCTACTGTCAGTATGGCATTACGATGAACTGTTACACCAGGGCATACTGTGGTTTTAGCACCTACCCATGCCCCTTCCTCAATTTTAATAGATGCATTGCGGTAAGGCATAGAGGAGATGGTATAGTCATGATTGCCAGTAAGGAGCAAGGCACCTTGCGAGATACATACATTACAGCCAATGACAACCTTATCAAGATTATCAATCCAGCAATTTTCACCCAACCAGCAATCATCACCTATCACCAAGTTCCAAGGTGACTTGATGATGACATTGTTCTTAATGACCAAGCCCTTGCCTATCTTCGCACCAAAGGCACGGAGTAGAGCCACCTTGATTCCCATAAACGGATTCCATGACGCTCTTACTATCAGGGCATTCACAAAATACCATAAGGTAGCCTTTAAAAATCCTGCACCTTTGTTGAAGTCACTTCCGTCAAAGGCTGCAAGTTGTACGTCAAGCTGCATAAGCCCCCCTTTCTTCGTTTAAACTTATGCGCAATGGCAGTATCAATAAAGTGTCATCATTACTTCTCCTTATTATTTCACTCCATTTTGCCCCCCCCGTATCTATCAGGTACTTCTTGATTTTACCTTCATCAAAGCCTAACTTCTTTTTGATTTCATATACCTTGGCATCCACCAGGAACCGGTACCAGAAGCCTTGTAGAACATACCAGATAAAGCCTTGCGTGCCATCCATAAAACCAAGTTTCAAGATAAATCTGATGAAGAAATACAGGAATGGTCTCAGGAAGAGAGGCATTCTAGCATACCTCACCTTCAACCAGCGCTTTCTTTCCGCATCGTTACCAAAAAACTTAGCAGCTACACCTTCAGCATCAGCATCCATCTCATACTGCATCTGCAACATGTTGATGGCTTCACGAGATGCATACTTGTTATGCTTGTCACTCCACCATGTCAGATCATTCAGATTTTCATCCGTCTGATCGCCATCTACATAGATTGTCTTTCCAGAAGTGATGATGAGATGCTCATCCATCACCTTGTTCTCACTCTCCCCGAATCCCTTACGGATAACCTTTATCTGAGGAGCCGGATACCAACCGCCATGCTTCAGCTTTCTGCCTTGGAAGACGATGGCTTTATTTACATAGATACCATTTACATCTTGCTCACAAGTACCAATAGCCTTAGATACCTTCTCTCCTAACTCTTCAGAAATATACTCATCAGCATCCACACGCCAGATCCAATCTCCGGCAATCTCACAATTCCTGATAGCCCAGTTGAACTGTTGAGCCTGATTCTCAAACGGATGCTTCACCGTCTTAGCCCCCAGTTCTTCCGCTATCTCCAGCGTCTTATCTGTAGAAAAAGAGTCTATCACCCATATTTCGTTGACAAACGGAGTGAGCGATTTGATGCAACGAGCTATATGTTTCTCCTCATCTTTAGTCAAGATGATAGCTGTTATAGTATTACTCATATATTACAAATTATATTTTTATCTATCCAAAACCCTCCTTACAAATTCACCTTCTAGGGAAAGCTTCTTTTGTATAGCCACATTACAAGAAGTTACCTTAATGTTCTTTTCTTGATAACCTTTGCCGGATTACCACCGACTACAGTCCAAGGTTCAACACTTTTATATACAGAAGCTGTAGCACCTACTACAGCCCCCTCTCCTATTTCTACTTCCATACCGATGTATGCACGACTACCAACCCACGCACCTCGGTGCAAGACGATAGGAGCCGTAATGAGTCCGCTATCCGCCGTATTAGCGTGATCTACATCATGCCCTGCAGTGCAGAGATATGAGTACTGCGATACGATAGCGTCATCCTCCAATACCACCCAGTCCTGGTTATAGCATATCACTTCAGGCCCCAAACAAGCACGATGCCCCATTTGCAGCATCCAAGGAGCCCAGATCTTTACTGAAGCATAAACATTTGCATCCCATTCCACCTTAGCCCCGAACATCCGCAACAAGGCAATACGCCACTTGCGAAACACAGGAGTGATAAAAGGACGGAATAAAAATGCAGCAGTAATGTTCCACACCACTCGCTTTATTTTGATACTCCCAGACACATGCCCAGGAGTATGACGTTCTAATTTAACCATTTAAATTCTATTTATTCTTTTGTTATTATAATTGCATGGAGATACAAGAAGTTCCTGTAGCAATATTCGACATCAGAATCATGCTCATACATTAATTACATTCCATCTCTCCCTAATTTCATTACTTTCCTGATAGTGCTCTTTCGAAATAGCAACACACAAAAAGTAGCGAGGGCGACTCATTGCAACATAGGCTATTTTTAAGGCTTTTCTAACAACAGAATCTTTACTTCTTTTTTCATAAGGCACCCCTTTGAATTGATTCCATAATAGTTTCCCCTCATGACCAGTCCTGAAAAAAGTCTCCATATACAATGTTGCAACATGAGTTTCTCCCTTGACAGAATGAACCGTACCCACTTCTATATCAAGATCTGAGCTACGATAAATATTAGAATATTCATTCTGCTCTAGAGATTTTGGAATAACTTTGCTTTTACAGAACTCAGCAACAAACTTACGGTCGTATGAAAAGACTTTCAAAAAATCTCCTTCTAGATATTTTTTTATTATGCCTATACAACCAGATAAATTCTTCTCCATCAAATAAGAAGCACAAATAGAAAGCAACTTCTTAAAGTCATCAACTATACCTTCATAAAGCTCCAACTCTTGCAGTAAAGAGCTTTTGGTAAAATATCGGTTATCCTTTCCCTTAATATGTGCAAAGCGCATAAATTCCAGAAAAGCCTCAAACATTATTTTAATGGCATCTTGATAACGATTCACTTTCTTAGCCAATATATCTTCTAGCAAACACGCTTGTGCCTCAAAACTATTTTGCTTTCGATAGTATTCAGGAAAATAAGATTGAATATTTATCTTTCCTTCTTTTTTATCCGCACCAGACCACCCTACAGCTTTAACATTAATCCTATGCAAAGGATCTTCTCGCCTTAGCTTTAACGAATAATCTTTTACAGAATAAGTTTCGCCATCTACCACTATCTTATTTTTTTCTAATAAGTCAACGAATGCTGGCAACACACTTAACGGATTATCATACACCAGCATTACAGGCTTTAATGAAGCTACATTTTCATTACCCTTAATCGATTTTGCTGAATTCAATCTAAAAGGATTAATTATTTTAGCTATCTCTTCACCAAATCGTTTACTCGTTTGTATCAATAAAGCGTTCTTCGGTTTCCATAGGCATTCATCATCCGTTCCATCTTGAAAAATAGATTGATCCAAATCTCCAAAATATTGAATTTTTATTTTAGAACCATCCAAGGCACTTTCCAGAAACGACATTTCCGTTTTACCGGTATCTTGCATTTCATCTACAAACAGATATTCAAAACGTTCCGATAACTCATTCTTTATTTCTGGAAATTCAGACATTAATCGCAATGCAAGATTAAACGAATCAAAAAACTTCAGATTACCTTTTAGCAATTGTTGTTTCTTCACCTCAATAAATTCCTGGGCTGTTTGAGATTGAAAGGTATTAAAATTATAAATATCAGTTAATAAATGGTCATTAACGAAATCAACTTTGGAAGATGCAATAAACTTGACATAATCTTCTGCATTCTTTTTGTCAAGAGAATGAGAGATTCGACTAGCTATATTTAAAAACTTTGGTATAACTTCGCTCGGAAGAGAACTTTTATGTTTAAAAACTTCGCTTCTTTTCCAAAGAAAATGATATCTATTCTTTTTTCCATCTTTTTTAATGGCCTTGATGCTCAACAGATAATCAATACCTCCACAGCTATCTATTTCTTCTTGCGTCAAAATAGATTGAGAGGAATAATTATGCCCATAGAGAAATTTATCTAATTGACAATATCCTTTTGCCCTATAAGTTTTCAATAATTCATCATTTGCCTTTTCGTTATCAACTATAGAGATTCGGGCTCCATAATAATATTGCAATGCAGCACTTGCAAAAAACTCATCCACGAAAGTTTGAATTGTTCCAAAAAAATTAGGATATGAGAAAAGTATATCAGCTTTATGTCCTAGTTTTGACTTGATTTCATCTATAGCTACATTGGTATATGTCAACACACAGATACCCTTTCCGTCTTTTAGAGGCATCTGTTCTGCCAACAAAACTAGCTTAGCTAACAATGTAGTCGTTTTACCACTGCCTGGACAAGCTTTGATATGTGCGGAATCAGTACAATTTATAATTTTCTGCTTTTCCTCATCAAAGTTACCATCCTTCCCTGTTAGAAGCTTAAATACTTCTCGCAAGCTATCTTCATTTGCAAATTCACTCATAGCCTCTATTATTTTGTCACATGCTTTATTGCATCTATAATATACTGTAGATACGGATCATGCTCCAATATATATTTTATTGTATTTTCAGAATTATCCCCAATCTCTTTCTGATACTGCTTACTTAGCATATCAGCAAGATATTGTGCCGTAGCTGCTTTTGATGCTTTTCCGTCATCTAATTCAGAAAAAATATCGTAAGCTCTTTGCTTGGCATCCTCATTTGCTTTTCCCCCATACTGTTTTGCCCACTCTTTATCTGCCTCAGACAAAACTTCCTCATATTGAAAAGACTTATTCCCTTCATGTTCTGCAACATACACAGCACAGAACAAATACTGTTGAAGTTTACTACAAGCTATTTCATACTCCAACGTCCACTGATTAGGCAAATAAATATGGATTTCCCCTTCATTATTTGCATCTTCAATCTCTTTCTTTTTAGCGGCTCTAACTTTTTCCAAATCACTTGCACCGGCTATTCCATTTGGATAATCTTTACCTTTTGCTTTATAGTACTCCAAAGCTCTTACATCCAAATCTGATATAATAGAAACAGGTACACCAAAATCAGAACCGTCCTTTCGTTTGAATATATCAGCATAACGCTTGAATGCTGTACTTCCCACATTGACGATAGAGACTCCATATCTATGCAAGGGTCTCCCTATGATTTCAGCGATAGTTGGTATTAAAAGATTCTCAGCATCACCTTCAACAATGATTACACCCTTTGCAAAGAATAAATTCGCTCGGGTTGCCTCCATAAATCTCTCAAGAAACTGATAAGAAGAAAAAGAAAGCTTCGTATGCTCACTTCCCATCGGGAACACATTATTGTCCTTTACAACAATAAGCTTATCCAGAGGAATCGTTGAGCCTAAAACGGTACTATGTGTAGTCAATATAAACTGCCCCATACCCGTTTGCTCTTTGATATAGTTGATGAGACTCAGCTGGTACTGAGGATGAAGATGTGCTTCCAACTCCTCAATAAGAGTTAGCTTCAAGCCATGATGCTGATGCTCTTTATATAGCAACAATTCTGCAGCAATACACAATAAATTCAATGAACCGAGACCAGACTTGTTTGTTTCCAACACCAAGTCTAGCTGGCGTAGTATCTCGGGCAGTTCACTTCCTGTCAATTGTATATTTGCTTGACGGGTTTCCCCTTCACGCAAAAAATGACCAGTCAGTATTTCATTCAAATCCTTTAATACGCTTACACCATCCTCAGTAGATTTAGAGAAGTAACTATCTACTTCAGCTTTTAATCTTTCGTAATCCTCTTCTAGCTTATGTCTATCACCGTCTTTCTTATTGACTCTAAAAGCAGGCAAAGCACTCAATATCTGAGCTAACCTAGATTTGTACCCATGAGTCATATCGGTCAATGCATCACGTAATGGTTTAAGATAAACTACTTGAAGTTTCTCTCGTGCCTCCCAATCCATTTGATAAGAGGCATTTTCACCTACTCCAAACCGTTGAATGATACGTCCATCAACTCTCTTTGCATACAAACGAACCTGAAGATATTGTTTGTGTGTATCTCTACGATAATCACACCACTCCAAAAAAGTACCAGCTTCCGCTTCTGATAGTTCTTCAAATTCACACTCTATCTTCAGTTCTGTCGTTCGCTTGGATCCAGCCTCTCCGGACTTATAAAAATCTTTTTCATCCAAGGTAAAATACTCTGCACTTTGTGTACGAAGAACATATCTGATAGCATCTACGATAGCTGTTTTACCAGTATCATTTTCACCAACCAATACGTTAAGCCCATCTTTGAAGCATACTTCTACACCAGGTAGTGCCGATTCAAAAGATTCTCCAACCATAGAAAAGCGGCGGAAATTCCAAATACGTAATTTCGATAAATACATAGCTCAAATAATTATATCGTAGGAATATATCCCTCCAGATTCCAGTTCTTCCATAACATAGCATAAGGGCAGAGGTAAGTGTCCTTTACTCGACTCCATGGCTCCATATAACATCGATCATCTACATTCACTTGGGGAGATTTCTCACACCAAGGAACCATGTTACAAATATCTTGCCCCTCTGCCAGACAGTTATATACTTGTTCTATAGCTGGAAAATATTCTATCCAATAATCAGCATCAGAGGTGTCCTTTGGTGGAACAGACCAATAATCCTCATTACAGTCTTTTATAATTGGTGTACCAACAGATGCAATATACCTTTTCATAAGAGAATTATCCAAGACATACCCCTTGCGAATAATATCAAGCATAAAATAGCGATTCTTGATTCGCTCATTCATACCAAACCCAAGTAATTTATGAATTACATTATGAAAAGGCTCAAAATCCTTACCCTTTAAATAAAGTTTTAACCTATCCCCAACCATCATACCCATAGATATCAATCCTTGAATCATACTAACAGTTTTACCTATTTGGATACAAGGGTTAGAATAAAAATGGTCTATCACTTGATTTGCATTATCCGGTATAAACTTCAGTGATTTAAATACTTCCAAAGTCTGAACAAAAATTTTGCCTGGTTCAGAGAACTGCATACATGCGTCACATAAGGCTATAATGTTTAATTTATCCTTTCCAAATTCTGGATAAATATAATCCACTACCATTTCTGCTGCATTATATGGATAATCAGGTACAGGCACACTTCCACGTGTTATCATTCTCTCCATCATATAAGCCATACTCTCCATAATAGCTCTGGAACCAAAAATCACCTTATCTCTTTTTGCTGATTTTAAAATGACATTGGTTAGTTCCTTTACCAAATCATTTTGGAAAGGAACTTTCTTCTGCTTCTTCTCAATCTTAACTAAGAAAAACTCATTCACCTCCTTCAATGTACCCCAACCCTCGGTATTGACAAATTGATTTAGTTCTACATTTGCATAATTACGAGGCATGGATACAGGAACTGATAGATTTCCTTTGGGATGCTGATATATACAATTTACTAATCCATGAATATGCTCACTATAAACATAAGCATTATTTAATCCCACATAAGTAGAAATATCCTGTAGGAAATGAATATACTCATGAGTGAAAATTGAAATCCATTTCTCTTCAAAAGGCGCTTTCACTTCCTCAGATGAAAATGGAAATGAAACTCCCATCATAAAGAAAGATGGCAGATAACTACCCAGTGTAGTATTGAGTTTGTTCATTGCTAACATCTGTCTAATAAGACAATCTCAACTTATATAGTATAAATGAAAACAGGTTTTGTAGAGCTTCCTAATATCCACTCATATACAGCTTTCATTTGCTTGGCAACAGCTTCGATAGAATATTTATCCTTCATCAACTGCTTACCTCTCTCACCCATTGCAGCCAATTCTTCTGCAGAAGTACCCAGGGCAGCTTTTACAGCATCAGTAATAGCTTCTTGGTTATATTTAACCCACCAACCACACTTGAAATCCACCAAGTCTTTCCATGGCGCACCTGTTGTTGCTATGCAAGGAATGCCTCTTACCAAACCTTCCACAATAACATTGCCGAAGTTCTCAAACTCGCTAGGCATAGCAAGAACAGAAAGGGAAGACAGAGCATCCTCTTTCTCCTGCCCAGAGATAAAGCCGGTGAATCGGACATTGGAAAGATTCAATCGAGCAGCCTCCTTCTTCAAGAATGCCATATACTCTTCATCACCTCCACCAATAATCAGGAGTTCAGCATTTTCCTTGACCTTATCTCCCAATTCACTCCAGGCATAAATCAAACCTTCTACATTCTTACGGCGAGAGATACGTCCTAAATATCCAAGGCGAAAAACCTGATCCTTCTTAGCTTTAGGATATTCCTTGATTTCCACCGGATTAGGTACGATGGCAATAGGCGAAGTTACCCCAAGATTACGGCAATGATTCATCTCATCTTCACAAGTTACATGAACACAAGCAGCACGATTCAAATCATCAAGCAATCTAATCTTCAAGGACATATTCTTAAACCAAGGCTTAGACTTAGCTATATCCTGAGGATAAAGCATACCTCTTGGGGTTATGACATAAGGCTTTCCTTGCTTTCGAGCCACATCTACCAAGGCGTATGTATTATAAAGCCACACACCCTGTGCCTGATAGATATCAAAATCGCCGCAAGCCTTAATTTCCTTCTTATAAGAAGGTGAATAGCTAAAGATATGCTCAATTGGCTTCTTGGCAAAATGAATAGGAACATCATTTCCAATCAACTTGCCATTCTTGTCCATTTCATACATCAACACATGAGTATCCACACCAATAGCGTTTAATCCTCGCATTGTATTATATGTACTGAACGCTGGACCACCAGCATTCACGTCAAGAGTTCCTGTATATAGTACTTTCATTATGTTTTTTCTAAAAATAAGTAACAGATTATAACTTTCAATTATTCGACAAATAGAAAGAATACCAACAGACTTATTTTTTGTCTTTATAGGTATTTCCCCATATAAATTCTACAATTTTATCAGGTAAAATATTTATAATATAAAGATATACCCAATATACACAAGCATTTTTTAAGCCGAAATGCTTTTTTCTAAAATAAAAATTAATAGAAGGTGGAGAACCTAAAGGAGAATTTAACTGCTTCAGTCTGCGCTTTAAAGAAACTCCCCATTTACGAACTCTACAAAAATTATTCGGATAACCTGCAGCAATTGGTTTGCTAGTAGAATAAACGTTTATACCATGTTCTTTAGCTGTTAATCCATAATCTACATCACCTAAGTCATGATGCAATATAGGATCAATAATACCAATCTTATCAACAACTGATTTAGGTATTAATACAACATTACCATTCATGTAAGTCACCTTTTGAGGAAACCCATTAGATTGCAATAAGATTTTGTTTTCATTACTACCACCATACAGAACCAAAGTTCTTTCGAAATTTTCTATAAGACCAGTAATGATACAATCGCCACCTTTTTGCTGATTACATTCCATCAATTCTTGAAAGAAACACGGATACAACTCTATATCATCATTCAGCCAAAGATAATATTCATAATTACCTTTTACAGCTTCTTTCCAAGCAGTATACATTCCTCTACTCCAAAACAGATTTCCATTACCAGATACGACATTGACTTGTGGAAAATATTTGTGTAACATTTCGTTAGTTCCATCAGTAGAACCATCATCTGTTATATATACATCACAATCTGGCAGAATTCTAAATAAAGATTCCAAACACTTACGGGTTTTCTCCTTTCGATTAAAACATGTTAATATGGCGGCTATTTTTACGATTTCCATACTTAAAATATTATTTATTCCAATTATCAAAAAACATACATGCCTTTTTACACACCCTCTATTTCCAATAGCAAGCTCCCTCTACAACTTGAGCATTTGAAGGAGTATCCACTTTTAAAGGATAAATCCAATTGTCATTAAAAAGAGGACGATAGTTTGTATTTATATCAACACCAGGACGATAATGCAAAATATCACCATACTGCTTAACCCATCTATTACCTAAAATACCAAACAACAATTGTGTACCACCTGCTAAATGAATCGCTTGCTTACCCAGTCTTTTAACATATGCAGCAAGAGGTAAGCCATAGGCTCCACACCCTATAATACAAACATCAAAATCAATTTTTGAAATTTCATGTTCCATAAACTCCAATGCGTCAAACCAACTAGCAAACTGAGATTTACATCCAGCAATAGTTTGCACGGCTTTTAAAGTTTTTAATTCAAACTCTGGCAAAATATCATTATCCTTAAAAAGAGCATTACGCTTAGAGTATTGGAGACGAATAGTCTCTTCAAATGGATGGACAACCAAGACTTTCTTTCCTTTCAGATAGCGCGTCCAAGGACGCTTAACAAAAAAAGGATATAGCATTTCCAATTGTACCCGAATTACATCATCACGTAAAGGCATAAACTTTTCATAATATTGGTGACAAGCCAAAAGATCAATTTCAGGAATATCCTGCAAATATCTCTCTGAAAATTTAATTGCAGTATCCTCACACGGGGGAAATATACCCGACCAAAGACTCATTATTTTCCAATGATCTTTATTCCACCACGGAGTATGTGTATAATCAGTAATATAGTTAACACACTTTTTGAAGTAAGGTTCATTACTTTTTATACAAAGATAATTGTTTATACAATTTATTTCAGTTGTTCCAAACCTAGCAATCATACATGGTTTACCGGAACTTAGCAAAGCATAAATCTTATCATTTGAACTTTGTCTATCACAATCACATTCTGGATTCAGAAAATGCTTATGAAAAGATAGACGATATGCATGCTTTAATATTCTTATAACATAATCTCTTAATTCCATTTTTAATGTTTTATAAAAGGTAAACGTTTAATTATCAACATAAATACAAAGAAAAAGAACAAACCCTCCCAATAAGTTCTAAAAATCCATTTTGATTCCCAAAGATAATAATGTCTATCAGAAAACCAATAGACAAAAGTGGTTGCATTAAAAATAAAAAACATCGAGAAGTACATCCTGTTTTCAAAAAATAACACAGTTGCATCTAACAAATAAAACAAGACTAGATACAAGGGAATTAAAACCAATATATATCCCCACCCCCATAGTGACATACCTAAACCTTGCAGAGTTCCAATTTTGACTCCTCCCAAAGGAACTCCTGGTACAGAAAGTGAGTACAACTTATCTGTTAAACTGTATTTTCTTAAATTTTTATCTATTTTTATTCCCAGCATATCTTTAACGGAACCTGGTAATACGTCTATAACTTCATCATATAAAGTTTTTCTCATTATTGGATTACTACATCCTCCTCTATCGGCATGAAAAAGAGATTCATCCAATATCTTCAAAGAACAAAATCTATTTAATATACTATTTGATAAATAATCCTCACTCCATAACAATGTATTATTTATAGTTGTTTCTTTAGCGTTTTTTTTACTTGAATCCATATAAGCAAAAGTCTCAGTAAGAACTTCAAGTCCACTTTTTCCATATCTCTCGCCACGACTCATAAGCATAGCTCTAGATATATCCATAAATGGACCAGTAAAAAAATAAATCACGAGACCATAAATTAAAATATTCTTTATCGTAAATAATTGCTTTAAATTTAATGGATAAAATAAGCTATAAACTATAATTAAGAAAAGGCCTGCAGAAAAACAAGAAATTGCAGCAGTACGCATATTAGTTGCTATACCTATGACAAAGACGATGATTACAACTAATATAATTAATTTATTATTTGGTTTATATATGTTTTTAATTATATCAAACTTTTGCATATAAAAGACAAAAACAACGGAATATGCAGAACCAAAAGCTAGACTTATTACTCTAAGTATCGGTGGGATATCGGCTCCTATATTTTCTCCGTCTTCATTATATTGACCAAAACTTAATATTATAAACATATGACAAAGTAAGGATATTATAATACAAGCCCACATCTCCTGATAAGATAGTTTTGAAAAAAAGCCAAGTCGGCTTAAAGAATTTTTTAATCTAAATTTTCTACTCATATTTCGATACAATGCATGAATTGATACCAAAACTACCTGTAGAATCAATAATTGACTAAATGTATAAAAGGGATCTCTTAAATTATAAATTAGAGGCTTAAACTCTATTAAAGTTGCAATTGGAGGTAACAACATAAAGAAGACACTATACATCAATAATGCAATGGTTGAAACGGAATAATTTAACAAACAATTAATGTTAAATACAATAGTGCCACAAATAAAAAGCCCCACAGAACACAGTAATAAAGCATATAAAGCATCTGTTGATGGAAAGAAAATTAACTCTAACGCAACTACAAATGCCCAAATGATCATTATAGCTTTCTTTAGAAGAACTATGTTATCTTCTATTTTTATTATATCAAGCATACTATTTAATTGAATCTAAAAATTTACTATATCTTTTTCCGTAAGCTTCCCACGATAAGTTGGAAGATATATCCCCAGCATAATTTCGGACTCCATTTTGTTTTGAAGCCAATGAAAGAGCCATTTCTATGCTATTATGTAAAGCTTCTATAGAGTAATCGGACATTTCAATTATATACTCTGGATTCTTTACATATTTCTTTAAATCACGTCCACCAGTATTCTTAGAACATACAACAGGAAGACCACAAGCTATAGCTTGGGCTTGCACCATCGCCAATCCTTCTGAAAGTGATGGGATTACAAAAGCTTTTGCCTTTGCATAATAATTCACTAATTCTTTCTGATCAACTGCGTCAACATGAGTAAAAAGATCATCTTCAGGAAACTTTAAATTAACCAAACTTCCTACATGAATTAATCTATAACCATATTTACGACAAACATCAACAAGATAATTAGAACCTTTCTCATATCTCCAACCACCAACATAAATTAAGTCATAATCACCACTCAAAGTAGTAGGATAGAATTGAGCCAAAGAAACACCATAAGGATTAACAAACAATTTCGTTTCTTCTATTCCATGTTTAACAAAACTCTCTCTAACATGATCTGTTGATATAGAGATATAATCAGCTATATTGTATTGAGTAAGCTCCCTATTTAAGAAATACTTTGGATATGTTTCATATTTACCAAACATTTTCAATTGTTCTACTACATGTTTACTGCCCCATTCTATAATTACTTTTGCTCCAAAATTTTTCTTGGCAGCCTCTAATGATTTCAAATAAACTGAGCCCAGGGCTATATATACATCACATGAACGCATAGTCTGTGCCACATAATAGTCCATAAATAAATTCCAAAATCTTTTAATTATATGAGATTTAGGAAACAATTTATTTAATACTAAAAAAGGAATTATCATCCATGTAAAGGAATGACAACAATGCTCTGGTAAACCAAAAGCCATACACCTTTTCTTTGGAACATAAGAATAAAATGCAACATCATGTCCCTGCTTTGAAAGTTCCCTTGCTAAATCCAATAAATGGAAACGATGAGTTGAAGCTATATTAATTTTCATAATCACAAAACATATATAATATTCGATTTCAAAAACTACCTAATCAAACAATAATTCATACCTCCCTTAAAATATCGGGAAATACCGAACATGTATTATATTATTTTTATTTCACAAAGCCTATAATCCTCCTAAACATTGAAAAGCACAGATAACGCTCTGTTGAATTCAATCCACATCCTACAATTATTAGTATTAATGCAATACTATTAACCAACAATAATATCATCAATCCTATTATATTGTCTTGTAAATAAAAGGATAGACTATAACAAACCAAGCTATCTAAAACCGCTACAACAAATGAAGGAAGAAGTACTTCTTTAAGCAGCTCTTTTGCCGTTAGAGGGCTAACTTTAATAGCAAAATAGGAACGCAAAACGCAACTAAGAATGTCCATAACTACTATTATACTAATGAACAAAACAGGACTGTTCCATATCTTGCTTACAGCATAACCTACAGGCAAAGATAAAAGATAAAAGCCCTCAGGAACTATCAGAAACCTAGTAATACGATTTGTTGCAAAAACAGCAGTTCTTATCGGTTCAAACAAAGCGTACGTAAGACTTATAAACACTGTACATTGCGCAAACTGAACCGCATAAGAAGGAACTTTACCTAGCCATAGATGCATCACATAATCTGTCTTAAAAAGAAAAGGGATCATAACAAAATAAATCAGAAATACTTCTAATTTACTTCCGCTATATACTAACTTCTTATGCCTGTCAAATTCTCCATTAGCATAAGTCTTCGTTATTTGAGGAGATATTGCCTTAAAGAGATTAAGGGCAAAAGAAAGTATCGAATTTTTAAGTTGCAATGAAATGCTATAAACCGCATTAATAGCCACTCCAAAAGTCCAATTTATAATAAAAACAATTCCTTGAGAAGACACGACTTGTAATGCTCCAGAAAAAGAAGAAACACCTGTAAACTTACCTATTTGTTTAAGTTGTTCCTTATCAATAATAAAATGGAACCGAGCTTCAGCAAACTTATAATGGCAGTAAATCTGATATATAGCACGTATAACAATGCTCACAGCAGCCATCATTACACCATAAACTAATAGACGATTATCAAACCACGTTAATGTATATACTGCACCAAAAGTGAAAACAACCTGTAAGATAGAAATGACCGCAAAAGCATCCATCTTTTCATGAGCAATAATCAATGCATTATATGGAATACTTATCAAATTTACTATACATGTCAGAATAGATAATTGCAATACCCAAAAGGCAGAATTCATACTATGTTCAGGAATATTAACACTATAGTAGAGCATATAAACTCCTACTGCTTCTAGTAGTATGAAAACAATTGCAGACAGGAGGAATATGATATTCAGGGAAGAACAAAACACCATGTTTGGCTTACCATCGGGCTTACCTGCTTCGAATGTAATAAAACGTTGTACCGCATTTGTTACACCCCCCGTAAAGACACTCACTAATCCAACAATACTTCCAACTACACCATATACACCCATATCCTCAACACCAAGGTTAGCCAGCACCAATCTTGTAATCCAAAGATTGAGCCACATGGTAAAGAGCATACGGACATACAACAGTAAACTGTTCTTTATAATTCTATTTTTATTATAATTACTTGACATGAAATGATTGACTTTCCTTTAAGTCTCTGACCTTCTTGTTTTCTTGTATGTATAATAATCACCACCAAGTAATGATTCTACTACAAGATTTTTATGAACACATTTTCGTTTTTTAAATTCCTTAGCCGGATTTCCACCAACTACAGACATAGATTCCACGTTCTTAACAACAACACTTCCACTTGATATCACCCCCCCATATTGGATTTTTCGACAAGATGGAAGTATCATCACTCGTGTTGGAATCCACACATAATCCTCTATAGTAAGACCATAATGTTTGTCCTCCCACTCCTCTGAATCTATATTATGTGAAGTTGTGAGAATCTCTGTTTCTGAACCAATAATCACATGATTTCCAATTGTAACAGGATTACGTAAATCAATCTTGTCTGTTTGAATACTTACGTGGTCTCCAATCTTTAAGTTAGAGTTTGCTGCCTTTGCTAGCGTCAACGGCATGACAACATTATCACCCACCGTTGCCCCTTTTTTTCGTGCAATTCGTACAGCTTTATCATACTTAAAGTGTTGCTTCCATCTTACTAATAAACCTAAAATATAACGGAAAGTACTCCTTTCCTTTATATCTTTTTCGTAATTTGTCATATACAATTATTAATTTTATTATTCAATAAAGTCAAGCTTAGCTTTTCCTAAACAAATCAAAGACGGTACTTAACTTCCAAATTCCTTAATTCTCTGTTCCTCTTTCAAAGAACAAACCTGCTGTTGTCCATTCTTCTCGGCTACGATATAGCCATCCAAGCCTTGAACTACTACCTTGCTTATTTCTGTCAACACAATTTCTTTCATAACTGTTATCTCCACATTAACTTTGCTGCAAATTCTAAGAAATCCGCAACATTTTTTAAGTTGTCAAACTGCTGGCAATTTTGCGAGCATCTAAGACGATGCGGAAATCGTATATGCTTTCCGTGTTGCGGCATAACCGGCAATCACTGCATAACATACGAGCGGTATCAAAAAAGCAATTGCCATGCTACCTGTGGTATCAGCTATATATCCCATCAGTATCGGAGCTATCGCACCTCCCACTATCGTCATGATGAGTAAGGAGGAGGCTAGCTTCGTCTGGGTTCCCGCATCTCTTAATGCTAAAGAGAAAATCGTTGGGAACATGATGCTCTCTCCCAAATACAAGGCGAAGAATGCGATGAGGGATAAGGTTCCACTACATACCACCACTATCAATGTGGCTATAAATGTAAGGATGGCACAGGCTAGAAGAACCAGCTTCGGCTGGATATAATTCATAGCCACACCACCAGCTAATCTTCCGACAAAGAATAATCCCATTCCGCCAAAAGCGAGATAGAGACTGGCGGTCTGCTTCTCTATATGGATGCTTTCTTCCGCATAGTTGATAAAGAAACTGTTCACACCCGTCTGAGCTGCCACATACAGGAAGAGGGTAAGCATGCCGAAAGCGAATGCCATCGGCTTCATCGGCTTCTCCTCTATCTTCTCGTTCGTATCTGCCTCATGCGCTCTCCTTGGGTCAGGCAATGTTATTCTTGACAGGATCAATGCCACTGAAAGCACGAAGATACCCACCAGGGCGTATGGAACGGCTATGTTGACACCAGAAAACAGCAGTTGTCCACCAACCAATGGTCCCACTATCCAACCTATGCCATTGAGCGATTGTGACAGATTGATTCTACTCTCCGCCTTATCGGGATGTCCCAATACCGTGGTATAAGGATTGGCACTCGTCTCCAGACAGGTTAAGCCGCATCCTATCACAAACAAGGACAGTACGAAGAAGTAGAAACTGTTGATTTCACTTCCCGGTATGAACATCAGGGAACCGATACCAAACAGAACCAGTCCGGTTATCACTCCCCTGCGGTATCCCCATTTCTGAATAATCCATCCGGCAGGCAGAGCCATCAGGAAGTAGGCTCCATAAACTGCAGCTTGTGTAAGAGCAGACATCGTCTTGCTGATATGGAACAATTCCTGAAAATGAGGATTCAACACCTCCAGAATGCCATGGGCAAAGCCCCACATGAAGAAGAGGCTGCTGATAATGAGGAAGGGAACCAGATAATTATGCCCTTCGTATCTGAAGATGGATGGCTTCATCATGATTCTCTGCAAATTCCTTACTATCCTTTACAACCAGGGCAAGATAGCCACCGCCACCTGCGCCCGGCATCTTCCATGCCAGCACATCATCGAGAGCACTGTAATGATCAATCATCGGCTGCACACTCGCCTCCGGTTCTATCACACCATTGATAGACGGATTCACCATACCCGGGAACATCGCAATTTGGGCTTCGAAAGATGCCCTGTATGCAGCAGCAAAGGCATCAAGGTCGTGCGCCAGAATCGCCTTCCAGCAGGCATCAGCTGCATCAGCCAGCGCCTTCACCTTCTCAGGCGTGATATCCTTACCTTCCACCACACTGCATCCCGGTCTTCTCGGTTCCATCGGAATCATCACCAGATGGTCTTCCAGGAAACGGAGAGTCATCTCATCCTGCGTACTCTCAATCTTCTCCGGCCAGAAGTTATTGTCATAATAATGACGCACCAGACCGGGAACACAGATACCGATAGAATCCTGGGCTCCCGAGATGATACCGTCATGACGCTCCGGATTGTTCTCAAAGCAGAATACAAGTCGGGCAAGCATCTCCGGATCCATCTTCGGCAACTTCCCCGGCCATATCTTCTGAATCACCTTACGGGTAGAGGTAGACAGACCGCAGCGGTCGCGCACCTCAAAGGTCGGTTCCAGCGAGATGGTAATTACCCATCCCGGATGATACATGCTTACATAAGGTCACCATACTGTGATGCCTGCTGGAAAAACTCCACATGACCGGAATGTAAAAGGTCGTAACACCCGCTCACAAAAACTTTTTTCTTCATTATGATTATCATTGATAATCGAAGTCACAACTGCATGACCCTTTGCTATATCCGATATGTAACCGACAAGTCCGCCGCCTGAAAGTACATTCATGCCTACTTCAAGGCCATCGTCCGTACCTTTGTCTATCGTAAATTTATTTTTTATATTTTAGCCTCCAGAACACGCGCCCAGTCCTGCCCAACAGTTCCCAGAGCGCTTCAGCAGGATAATATCGAACGAAGTGCATATTCCTCCATATCTTCAGGAAATACTTCTTCCCCATACTCTGATGCGTAAACCCAGCATACTTCGTAAAGTGCCTACCGAAGTTACCACCATCCAGAATCTCTGCCAACAGCAACCTC
>OGMF01001131.1_pt1 | contig 27494 bp, 22 predicted proteins | sample 1572921 | NCBI WGS metagenome assembly OGMF01 (sample SAMEA2581919, study PRJEB24529) | metagenome | biome: Human gut stool | place: China | collected 2011 | reverse complement strand
CCAAGGAGAGCCTGTTCTACCGCGAGATCTTCGAGAAATACTACCACGACCAGAGTCGCACCATCGTCGATTTCTGGATGCCCAACAAGGCATGGCCCGGCTGCAACGTCAACGATCCCTCCGCCCGTGTGCTGGCAAACTACGGCGCATCGGGGGTGTGATTTTTTATTTTCGCTCTAGATGCAACAATTTTGCATCTAGAGTTTTTTTGTGCAAACAAATAAGTTCAAAGAATTTTAGCAAATTCTAACAAGATTGATTTCAAAAAACAGCGGCCGCTTTCCAATTTGGAAAACTGCCGCTGTTTTGCTTTTTCTGCGTCTTGCACATCTGCTCCCAACATGCTACGCATTTTGCAGAAGGAAGCAGTCCCCAGCACTTTGCTGGAACGTCAAGTCGTTTTTTGTTGTGCTAAGGCGTCCCGGAATTCCTTCCATAGGCCGCTGCGCCCGGTCAAACGGTCCGCTGTTTCCTCGCCGAAGGTGAGTTTCAGCTTTTGATAGGCTTCCCGCAGATTGACCGGCCGGGACGTGGTGTTATGTGCATCCGATGCTACCACATCAATGACACCGCTGCTCAGCCAGCGTTCCACCCGCCGCCGCTTCCAAAAGCTGCCCGGCTCCAGCACCGTGGAACCGTTCATCTGGCAGGCCACAGGATACCGGGCTTTCAGCTTTTCCAGAAGGCCCCGCGATTCCAGGCAACGGTAGCGCTCCACATGGGCCATCAGAATGGAGTAGCCGCACACAGCCACTTCTTCCAGCCCGTTTTCCAGCTCTTTGGCGGAAGTCTGCGGTAAAAACTCCATCAGCACCCAGTCTGTACCGGCCAGCGTGGGCAGGCCGTTTTCTCTGGCCGCATCCTGCAGCATGGGGTTGTACAGCAGCTCCGCACCGGGGTACAGCCGCAATCCATACCCCTGCTGTTGACAATAGGCCTGCGCTGCATCCAGGTGGCGCTGGTAGCGCTCCTGTGGAAACTCCTCCAGGCCCGGTGTCGCGTGGGTGGTGGCCACCAATGTGGTGATGCCGTTGGCGGCAGCTGCGTCCAGCATCGCCCGCATCTGTTCTTCCGTGCGGGCACCATCGTCCACTCCATAGACCACATGCGTATGCAGATCCAAAAACTGTTCTGTCATGGGCTCAGCTCTTCTTTTCTTCTGCCTCTTTTTCGTAGGCCTTGTAATAACTGGAATAATGCGATTTGTAATAATACTTCTTGTTGGCAAAGCCCTCGTAATCCACCTGATTGAGGATGGTGCCGAGGATGGGGCAGCCCGTTTGTTCCAACTGGTTTTTTGCGTCGATCAGCTCCTGCCGGTGGACCTGATTGTAGCTCACCACCAGCAGAATGCCATCGCAGACCTTGGCGATCTCCGCAGCATCAATGACCACGCCCACCGGAGCCGCATCCACGATCACGTAATCGTACTGCTCTGCCAGTCCATCCAGCAGGTTCTGAAACCGCTCAGAGCTCAGCAGCGGGATGGGATTCAGCAGTTCGTGGCCCATAGGGATAAAGTCCATGCCCGGAACGTTGGTGTGGAACAGGACTTCCTCCTTTTCGGCAATGCCGGCCAGATAGTGAGACAGGCCCTGCTTTTTGGAACCCGGCGCAAACTGCACCCCATAAACAGTGGTGATCATGCTCCGCCGCAGGTCCGTATCCACCAGGACCACCCGCTTGCCTCGCTCTGCCAGCTTCCGGCACAGCGTAATGCTGGTAAAGCTCTTGCCCTCGGATGCGTGGGAACTGGTAAGCATGATCTTTTTGATATTCCGACCCAAAAAGGAAACATTGGTGGAAAGGGTGTTGAAGGCCTCATTGACCGGGTAGCTCAACTGGGGAAGTTTTCGAAATTCAAGTCTGTTCACAGCGTTTTCCCTCCCGGCAACTTCAGGCCGATCTGCTTGTCTGCCCTCTGGTGTTTTGGCTCATCGCCCTTTTCCAGCGGGATCACCGCCATCGTCACCAGGCCGGTGTATTTCTTGATGTCCTCCGTCGTCTTGTAGGTATCGTCCAGCAATGTCATCACAACAACGACACCCGCACTGACCACAAAGCCCAGCAATGCTCCCAGCAGGATGCTTTTGGTCTTGTTCGGGCTGACCGGCTCCGTAGGAACCAGTGCTGTGGACATGATAGAGATCTTGTCCGTTGCCATCTTTTTGGCAATGTAGTCCTGCACCACGGTAACATACTCATTGGCGATGTCTGCTGCTTCCTGCGCAGACTCCGACGTCACGGTGATCTCCACCATCCGGGTGTTGGAGGCATTGGTCACAGAGAGCATCTTATCCAGCTGGCTGTAGGTATAGGGCAGGTCCAGGTTGGAGATCACCTTCTCCTGCACCTCCCACATATGAAAGACTTGGATATAGTCATCGGTCAGGGCCGTGCCGATCTGCAGGTCGGAGATGTTGATGTCCGAGTCTTTCTGGCTGATGACGTAAATGGTAGACGACGCCTGATACTTGGGCGTCACAAAAAACAGCACCCCAATGGCTGCGATCAGGGCGCAGGCCACGGTCGCTGCTGCGATCTCCCGCCACTTTCCCAGCAGCGCATAAAGCAGCTCCAGGAGGTCAATGGTCTCCTCGTCTCCATTGCCGGGCTGGGGCGAATTCACCTTATTGGGGGGTGGCATTTGGTATTCTGACATAGTTTTGTTCTCCCTTTGATTTATTCTGAAGCAGAAAGAAAGCAGTGGCAGCAAATGCCACTGCCTTCTGTAAACCTACAAAAGGTACTTTCTCAAACTCAGACCTTTGCAGTCTTCTTGGTCGCGACCACGGAACGCCTCCTGACGTTCCATGCGGCTGGCGTTGGTCCCATCTCCGACCGTCATCCGGCTGCGGACAAAGGTCTCTGCCTGATCTCCATGCAGCGTCAGGGTCGTGCCCTTGGCCATTGCAGGGTCTATGGAGGAGAAATCATCCTCCAATGTCACGGTGACACCGCCTGCCAGATCGTTCAGCTCCGAGATGCCATCCATGTTCATGGCCACGTAAAAATCAATGGACTCTCCCAGCAGAAGACCTTCTACTGCCTCACGGGCATACTCGCAGCTTTCCTCCTTGCCATCGCCGAAGCCATGCGCAAGGCTGATCTGCATTTCTTTGGTGCCGATGGGGCTGCCAAGGTAGCCCAGCACAGTGCATTCTGTCATGGTATCCCGGTCGATCTTCAACTGACGGATGACCTGGCGTTCCGGATCGATGACGATCAGCCGCTGGAAATCTCCCTGGCCACCCTGGTAAGCGCCCTCGCTCTCCACAGCACTGTCATGGTCCACGCCCATCACAAGGATGGAGGTCAGCCCCTCCCGGCGCTGGTATGTGACGCCGTTGTACTCCTGCGTTTCCACCGCTTCCGTCTGGGTCAGATCTCCGCGTGCTTCTTCAACGCTCCTGGTCTCCAGCCAGCGTCCCCCTGCATACAGGATCACACCCAGCAGAAGGATACCTGCCGCAATGACCAGGATCAGCCACTTTGCTTTTCCTGCCTGGTCATATCGTTTCAAAAAGTTTTTCCCCTCCTCAGGGTACAATGACATCCGAGGTATAAAGCCTCTCTCATAAGATACCATCTTTTATAGCCGTCTGTCAATGTTTTCCTCTATGTTTTTTCATTTTTATCCCCCCCCCCCCCGCAAAAATATGAAACGCATACAAAAATCGTTTTCTTTATGATTTATATCCATCATTCTGAGTTTTTTTGCATCGGGAGATCCTTATGAAATGCTGTTTCTGGCACAACAAAGGAGCGCCCCCGCACGAAGTAGCTTCTGTGCGGAGACGCTCCTTGTTATTCCCTTATTTGTTGCTCAGGCATCCGAGCGGGAGAAGGCATTCTTCATATTGCAGCTCAGTTCAAAGAGGACCTTGTCCAGCGTATCGGCGGCGCGGGCCTTCAGCTCTCTGGCGATGGCCTCGTTGGCCTCCGTGCGCAGGGCGGCACGGCGGGCCGGGTCGGCCTCCTGGGCCTGTTTTTCGTCGTAGGCGTTCAACAGAGCGCGTGTGGCGGAGAGGACGCCCTCCTCGTAGCGCTCGATGTGGAAGATGGACTTGCCGTAAGCGGCATCGGCCATGGCGGCGATCATCCGGCTGACCCAGTAGAAGCTCTCGGTGGAGACTTCGCCAGTGGTGCAGGCGAGGTAGGCCGGGGTGGTGTCCACATTGGCATAGAACGGCACCATCGTGTTGAAGGCGTTGGACGCATAGGCGATCCACTCCACCGTGCGGAACTCCTCCGGCAGATCCGGGCGCATCTGGGTCAGCGCCATGAAGCTGTTGCGGTTGATGCCGATCGTACGGTAGGCACCCTTGCTCTTCGGGTCGCCATAGGCGGCATACGGGTCATACGGTGTGCCCTGATAGTGCGAAGACAGCAGGTATTTCACGTCTTCCGGTGTAATCTTCCGCTCCGGGACCATACACCAGGGCAGGTCGTCCGAATGCGGGGTATAGTCTGCATCGGGGCCTTCCCAGACCCAGGTGTTGGGGTTCAGATGCCGCAGCATGAACCAGGCACGCGGTGTGTTATACACATGGTCAGCATCGTCGTGGCTGCCGAAGGCATCGCGTGGGTTGAAGCTGCCGTCCAGCGAGAGGTCGAGGTGGTGCTTGTCCACAAAGGCCTTCAGGTCATCCGAACACATGTAGTTTTCCTGTGCGCCGCAGGCGTCGGCAAAGTCGAAGCTGTCGATGCCGAGCTGGTTGGGCATCACGACATAGCTGTCGTCCGGCACACGGCGGGCCATCCAGTGGTGGCCGCCGATGGTCTCCAGCCACCAGATCTCGTTCACATCCTGAAACGCGATGCCGTTCATCTCATAGGTGCCGTATGTCCGGAGCAGCTCGCCCAGGCGCACCACGCCCTCGCGGGCCGAGCGGATATAGGGCAGCACGAGGCAGACGATGTCCTCCTCGCCAATGCCGCCGGGCACTTCCGGCCGTTCCCCTTTGGCGGGCTGGTACACCACCAGTGGGTCTGCGCCCAGAACGCGCGGGTTGGACGTGATGGTCTCGGTGGCCGTCATGCCCACATGGGCCGCATTGACACCCGCTGCCGCCCAGATGCCCTCGCCTTCCACCGCGTTGGGCATAGCCGTCATCCGCAGCGCATGGCCGGGCAGCGGCACCTCCACATGGGAGATCACCGACCGATAGACGGCCGGGTGCTCCTCCGGCTGCACGACCACGAACTTTTTGGCCGTGAAATGCCCCGAACCCGAATCGTCGTTGCGGGCGACCATGGTGGAGCCATCGTATGATGCGTTTTTGCCGACTAAGATTGTAGTACAAGCCATTGTTCTGTCCTCCGAAATTGTTTCCTTATCTTTTCGGTTTGCCGAGGCTATTGTAAGCCTTTTTGGGGGAAAAGGCAAGATTTTTTGAGAAGGGAGCATGGAAGTACGATTTATGGGACATAACAGAATTTATACTGAAATTATAGGAAGGATGCCAATTGACAACAACTTCCATTTCTCGTATGGTAACGGTATCCTATCATTCAGGAGGGATCTTTTATGAAACTGCTCGCGCACATCAGTGATGACAAGACCCGCACACAGACCATCGAAGAACACCTGACCAGCACGGCTGCACTGGCTGGAAACTTTGCCGCAGCGTTTGGCGCACAAGCAGAAGCAGCGTATACCGCCCTGCTTCATGACATCGGAAAATATAGCGCTGGTTTCCAGCAACGCTTGCAGGGCGGCCCGCCCGTTGACCACTCCACTGCTGGAGCCAAGGCCGCGATCCAGGACGGAAACATTCCCGCCGCGCTGGCCATTGCCGGACATCACAGTGGCATCCCCGACCTCGGAAATCCGCATGACACTGCCGACGAAAGCACGTTGGTCGGCCGCTCCAAGCGGCGGATCGAAGATTGCTCCCAGTGGAAACAGGAGATCTCCCCTACCAAAGCCGCTCTGCCGCCGTGGCTGCTCCGCCAGCCGGACAACCTGACCATGGCCTTTTTCACCCGGATGCTCTACTCCAGCCTGGTCGATGCCGATTTCATCGACACCGAGACCTTCATGGACGGTAAAGCAGCCCCGCGTGGGATGGGGGAACCACTTTCCGCTCTGCTGGAAAAAGTCCGGGCACAGGCCAAACGCTACCTTGACAGCCCTGCCGCTTCCCCTGTCGCGCAGGAGCGGAACAAAGTACTGCGGGCCTGCATGGAACAGGGTGCTCATGCACCACAGGGGCTTTATACGCTCACAGTTCCCACGGGCGGCGGCAAAACCTTCGCGTCCCTCGCCTTTGCGCTGGAACATGCTGTGGCACAAAAGCCGCAGATGGAGCGCATCATTTACGTCATCCCCTACACTTCCATCATCGACCAGACGGCGCAGACGTTCGCAGATCTTCTGGGAGAAGACAATGTGCTGGCCCACTTTTCCGGTGTAGACTACAAGCTGACCGAAAAAGACGACCTGACACCTGCTCAGTACCGGAAACTGCTTTCCAGTGAAAACTGGGACGCTCCCATCGTGGTGACGACCGCTGTGCAGTTCTTCGAATCCCTCTACGCCAACCGCAGCAGCCGGTGCCGCAAACTGCACAACATTGCCAACAGTGTCATTCTTTTTGATGAAGCACAGACGTTCCCTACCGATTTCCTGAAGCCCTGCGTTTCCGCCATCGCACAGCTGGTCCAGCACTACCACACCACCGCCGTTCTCTGCACCGCAACGCAGCCCGCCTTGACGCCGCTGCTTCAGGAGCTTGCCCCCGGCCTGACCGCAAAAGAACTCAGCCCCGACCCGGCTCACCTCTATGAAGTCCTTCGCCGCGTGACCCGGCAAGATCTGGGCACTCTCTCCGCTGAGGCCCTCTGCGCACAGCTTTCGTCTGCCGAACAGGTGCTCTGTGTGGTCAACCGGCGCAAGACCGCCCAGGATCTGTTTGCACAGCTCCCCGCCGAAGGTAGCTACTGCCTGACCACCTTCCTCTGTGCCGCTGACCGCCGCCGACAGTTGGACGAGATCCGCCAACGGCTCAAGGCGGGGCTTCCCTGCCGGGTCGTTTCCACATCCTTGATCGAAGCAGGCGTCGATGTGGACTTTCCGCTCGCCTACCGTGAAGCCGCCGGGCTGGATTCCCTGCTCCAGACCGCCGGGCGCTGCAACCGGGAGGGCAGACGCGACCCGAAAAAAAGCATCGTTGCTTCTTTCCAGCTGGAAGGTCTGGCACCGCTCCCCATGCTTTCGCAGAATGTCAACGCCATGAATGCCACCGAGCGGGCCTACGACCTGCTCGACACACCGGATGCCATTCACAGCTATTTTGAATCCTTCTATCGCACCCGTGCAACACTTGACAAACAGAACATTCTGGACGCTTTTCAGCATGGTATCAAGGGATGTCAGTTTCCCTTTGCACAGGTTGCCGGAAAGTTCCACCTCATTGATAACCACACTTACACGATCTATCTTCCCATTGAGGAAGGTGCCGACCTCTGCGCATCGCTTCGCGGCGGACACATCAGCCGTGCTCAGCTCCGCCGCCTGGGCATTTACAGCGTAGAATGCTATGAAAAGCAGTTCCGTTCGCTGGACGCCGCCGGTGCATTGGAACGTTCTCCGGATTTCCCCGATGATTCCGCCATCCTCGCTGATCCAGACTTGTACAGCCGCAGGACCGGCCTTTCGATGGAGATCGAAGAAGGCAGGGCGATCATCCTCTGAAATGGAAAAAGCAGCAGAGCACGCGACTCCACTGCTTTTCCCTCTAGGCTTTACAAATCTCCTAAATATTTCAATCCACATTCCCATCAGTTTCTTCAAAACTGGCAGAATGACCAAATTTATTATAGTAGATTTTACTATGTACCGCAAGGTTTTTGCAGAAAGTCCTTGATTTCCATTTTTGCCCATGTTATAATCAGGGCCAGAAGATACAATTTACATATCTCTTAAATGAAGTCGAGACAAAGAGGTGGTTGCAATGGGCAAATTCGATGTTCGCCTGAAAATCCGACAACCGTTTGAAAGGAGGTGATGCGCATGTCCATGCGCATTGAAGTCTGGGGGTCCTATGGATGCTTCTCCAGGCCCGAAATGAAGACCGAACGTGTCAGTTACGACATCATCACACCGTCGGCTGCAAGAGGGCTCGTTGAAGCGATTTACTGGCACCCTGGCCTGAAGTACCACATTGATCGTATCTACTTATTGAGTCCCATCCAGTTCACCAACATCCGGCGAAACGAGGTCCGCTCCACCCTGCTGGCTTCCGCAGCACTGTCTGCCGCCAAAGGAGGAACGCCGCCGGTGCTCTACACCAGCCAGGACATCCAGCAGCGCGCCGCTATGATCCTGCAGAACGTCCACTATGTCATCGAGTGTCACTTCACCATGACCGACAAGGCAGCCCCCGGCGACAACCCCGGAAAATTCCAGGATATCCTTCGTCGCCGTTTGAGCAAAGGCCAGTGCTATCATCAGCCCTGCTTTGGCTGCCGCGAGTTCCCTGCCAACTTCCGGGAGTGGCCCGGCGGCGACATTCCTGCACTGGAAGAAGCCACGCAGGACCTCGGATTCATGCTGTATGATCTGGATTATTCCGACCCGGCCAACATCCGCTCGCAGTTCTTCCGGGCAAAGCTGGTCAACGGGGTGATGGATTGCCGGGATGTGGAGGTGTTCACATGATCTTACAGGCATTGACTGCTTATTATGAGCAGCTGCTCCGCACCGGACAGATCTCAGCCCCCGGCTGGGAGAATCAGTTCAAGGTCAGCTACTGGCTCCGCATCAACGCGGAAGGCCAGCTCATCGACCTCGTGGACTGCCGCCAGATGGTTCCGCGCGGCAAAAAAGAAGTGCTCGCCCCGCGGGAAATGGCAGTTCCTGCCCACGTCAAACGAGCTTCCGGCATTGCTGCAAATTTTCTGTGCGACAATTCCACCTATCTGCTGGGTGCAGACGAAAAAGGCAAGCCGGAGCGCTCCATCCAGTGCTTCGAAGCCTGTGCAAAGCTGCACCATGCCATTCTGGATGGGGTCGATTCCCCTGCGGCCAGAGCGGTCCTTGCGTTTTTTGACCATTGGAAGCCCGAAGAAGCATCGGCCCACCCGTTACTGGCTGACCGCTGGAAGGATATCACCGGAAACGCCAACCTTCTGTTCGACTATGAAGGGCCGGAGGGCAGCATCCTGTCCACTGAAGATGAAGCGATCCGAGCGGCATGGCAGCAGCACTACAGCAGCGCTTCGCCCGACACTCCGCTGGTCCAGTGTCTCGTGACCGGCCAGCAGGCCCCAGCCGCCCGGCTGCATCCTTCCATCAAGGGTGTTCCCGGCGCACAGAGCTCCGGAGCCGCGCTCGTTTCCTTCAACGCCCCGGCATTTTGTTCCTATGGGCACGAGCAGGGCGAGAATGCCCCTGTCAGCGAATATGCCGCCTTTGCTTACACCACTGCATTGAACACGCTGCTGGCCAGCCGGGATCATTGCCGTATCCTCGGCGATACCGCCGTGGTCTGCTGGGCCGAAAACGCGTCCCCCAGCTATTCCTCCCTCGGCATGATGGCCATGTTCGGCATCCCGGAAAATCATGGTCTCACCGAGGATGACCTGAGCAAAGCACTGGACAGCCTTGCCAAAGGTCAGCCCTGCAGCTGGATGGACGAAGATCTGCAGCCCGGCCAGCACTTTTATGTGCTGGGGCTCTCACCCAACGCGGCACGTATTTCGGTACGGTTCTTTCTGCGTGACACCTTCCAGGTGTTTGCACAGCGGCTGCAGCGGTATGCAGAGGATATCACTGTGATCCACCCCGCTTTTGACAGGCGTGAGACCCTCTCCGTCTGGTCGCTGGTCCAGGAGACTGTCAACCAGAACTCGCGTGATAAAAAGCCTTCGCCGCAGCTTGCAGGTGATGTTCTGCGCTCTATTCTGACGGGCACCCCCTATCCAGCTACACTTCTGAATGGAGCGGAACTGCGGATACGCGCCGAACAAACGATCACACGCGGCCGGGCGGCCATCATCCGGGCTTATTACCGCCGCCATCCCCATCCACAGGTCCCAAAGGAGGTTTTGGATATGCCTGAATTGAATGAAGCATGCAACGATATCCCCTATACTCTTGGCCGGATGTTCTCGCTATACGAACAGATCCAGCTGGCTGCGGCCAAGGCAAATTCTTCCAACATCAATGCCACCATCAAGGACCGCTATTTCAATGCGGCTTCTTCGAATCCCAGCCAGGTCTTCAACCTTCTGGGCAAACTTTCCGTCAGCCACCTTCGGGTCCTGCGCCGCAGCAATCCAAAGTTGGCCGGTTCTCTGCAAGGCCAGTTGGAAGAGCTTTCCATCCGCGTCGGCACATCCTATCCCCCCCATCTTGACCCCGCCAGCCAGGGTTCGTTCCAGTTGGGTTATTACTATCAGAATCAGGCCCGCTTCCAGAAGAAAGCCCCCGCTGATTCCACTGAGAATGTTTGAATTATAAGGAGGAACTGACATGTCTGAGCCTATCAAAAACCGCTATGATTTTGTGATCCTGTTCGATGTTGAAAACGGCAACCCAAACGGTGACCCCGACGCAGGCAACATGCCCCGCATCGACCCGGAAACCGGCTACGGTCTCGTGACCGATGTCTGCCTGAAGCGGAAGATTCGCAACTATGTGGAGACGGTCAAGGAAAATGACGAAAATTACCGCATTTACATCAAGGATACCGTCCCTCTGAACCGCAGCGATGCCGACGCCATCAAAGCTCTTGGCATCAGCGAGGACCTCAAGGCCGCCAAGAAGAGTGACCCGGACATTGACCGCCGTCTGCGCAATTACATGTGTGAGCACTACTACGATATCCGCACCTTTGGTGCTGTTATGACCACGTTTGTCAAAGGCGCGCTCAACTGCGGTCAGGTCCGCGGCCCGGTCCAGCTGAGCTTTGCGCGTTCGGTGGATACCATCATCCCACAGGAAGTCACGATCACCCGCGTTGCCATCACCACGGAGGCCGATGCTGAGAAAAAGGGCACCGAAATGGGCCGCAAGTACATCGTCCCCTATGCCCTCTACCGTGCAGAAGGTTATGTTTCCGCCAATCTCGCCCGTAAGACCACCGGCTTCTCGGAAGATGACCTTCGGCTGCTGTGGGAGGCCATCCTGAACATGTTCGAGAACGATCACAGCGCTGCGCGCGGTAAAATGGCCGTGCGGGAACTCATCGTCTTCAAGCATTCTTCGGAGCTTGGCAATGCCCCCGCATACAAGCTGTTCGATGCCGTGACCGTCCAGCGCAAAGACCCCACCACCCCGGCGCGCAGCTACCGCGATTACACTGTCACCGTATCCGACGCCCTTCCGGAAGGAGTCACCTGCGAGAGGATGTCCTGATGTCTACCCCGGACGATTACCTGTTGATGTCCGGCATCCAGCATTTTTGCTTCTGCCGCCGTCAGTGGGCGCTCATCCACCTCGAACAGCAATGGTCTGAGAACCTTCGCACTGCAGAGGGGCGGCTGGAACATATCCGCTGCCATGACACCGCGCAGACCGAACGGCGGGGCGATCTGCTCATCACGCGGGGGATGAAGGTCGTCAGCCACCGGCTGCGGCTCAGCGGAGACTGCGACGTTGTGGAATTCCGGGCGGACCCGGAGGGCATCCCGCTGCAGCACACCGAAGGCCGCTGGCGGCCCATGCCGGTGGAGTACAAACATGGCCGCGCCAAGGAGAACGACGCCGACCGGCTGCAGCTCTGTGCGCAGGCCATGGCTCTGGAAGAGATGCTGGCCTGTGATATCCCGCAGGCCGCGCTCTTCTATGAGGAAACGAGGCGGCGGGAACTCGTCCCGCTGACGGACGCGCTGCGCCAAAAAACGCAGGCCATGGCCGACGAGATGAACCAGTATTTTGCCCGCGGCTACACACCAAAAGTCAAGCCGGGAACCTTCTGCAACGCCTGCTCCCTCAAAGAGCTTTGCCTGCCCGCACTGTACAAACGCGCCGACCCCAGGGCCTACCTGAAAGCCTATCTGGACGAAGTGCAAGCGGAGGACACGCCATGAGACAGCTTTTGACCCAGCTTTACGTCACTTCGGAAGACGCCTATCTTTCGCTCGACGGTGAAAATGTCGTGGTCAGCCGCCAGAAGACCGAGATCGGGCGGGTCCCGCTCCACACGCTGGAAGGGATCGTCTGCTTCAGCCGCTCCGGTGCAAGCCCGGCACTCATGGGCAAATGCGCGGCCAAGGGCATCGACCTCTGCTTTTTCAGCCCCTACGGCCAGTTTTTGGCGCGCACCGTCGGCGAAGAGCGCGGCAATGTCCTGCTGCGGCAGACCCAGTACCGCATCTCCGACAGCGAAGCGCTGAGCTGCCGCTATGCGCGGTACTTCATCCTTGGCAAAGTTTACAACGCCCGCTGGGTACTGGAACGCGCCACCCGCGACCACCCGCAGCGCGTACCCGTAGAGGAACTCAAACGCACGAGTGCCCAGCTTGCGGCGGCGCTCCCGCTCATCGAACAGTGTGACGACCTCGACCAGCTGCGCGGTCTGGAAGGGGAAGCCGCGCAGCGCTACTTCGACTGCTTCGACTCCCTCATTTTACAGCAGCATGAAGCGTTTCCGTTCGTGTCCCGAAACCGTCGGCCTCCGCTGGACAATGTGAACGCGCTGCTCTCCTTCGCCTATTCTCTGCTGGCCCGCGACTGCGCTTCCGCACTGAGCAGCGTCGGGCTGGACCCGTATGTCGGTTTCCTGCACCGCGCCCGTCCCGGACGCCGCAGTCTGGCGCTGGACCTTATGGAAGAGCTTCGCGCCGTTTCCGCAGACCGTTTCGTGCTGTCCTGCATCAACCAGAAACTGCTGACAGCGAAGCACTTCCAGAAACAGGAGAATGGTGCTGTCCTCCTGACCGACGATGGCCGCCGCGCGTTTCTCAAAGCCTGGCAGACCAAAAAGCAGGAGCAGATCACCCATCCCTTCCTGAAAGAGAAACTGCCCTGGGGACTGGTGCCTTACGTGCAGGCGCTCCTTCTGGCGCGGACTCTGCGCGGTGATCTGGAACTGTATCCGCCATTCTTCTGGAAGTGAGGTGCGTCTATGCTGGTCCTGATCACCTACGATGTCAACACCGAGACCGCTGCTGGGCGCAAACGCCTGCGCAAAGTCGCCAAAAAGTGCGTGGACCACGGGCAACGGGTGCAGAATTCTGTCTTTGAGTGCCTGCTGGACGCCGCACAGTTTGCTGTTCTGAAGTCCGAGCTTGCCGCTCTCATCGACCCCGATCTGGACAGTCTGCGGTTTTATCAACTGGGCAACAACTATAAGACCAAGGTCGAGCACATCGGGGTGCATCCCCTGTTTGAATCCGGAGACGTGCTGATCTTCTAGCCCTCTCCCTCGGTGCGAATGGAAAGCACTCACCCTTTTTCCGTCTCCTTCGCACTATGTTTTCAAGGCATTCTGTGCAGATCGCGGCTCTTTTTTCGGATGTTTTTGGAAAAGCTCTTCCAAATCTGTGCAGATCGTTTTATAATGAAACAAAAGCGGAGATGTTTTTCTCCGTTTTTGCTGTCGCCCTCCTCGCGGAGGGCGTGGATAGAAATTTGGTGTCAAGTCGGGGCATCGTGCCGGTGGTCGGGTCGCCCTCCTCGCGGAGGGCGTGGATAGAAATTGTGATAATTATATATCGCTCTGCGATGAAAGTCAATAGAAAAGCAAAATTTTTTGTTGACTAGGTGATATTTTGATGTTATAATGTAGACATGAAAGGAAGTGAACCGGGTTGAACACGAGAATTAAATTCCTGCGCAAAAATTCCGGCTTGACGCAGGAGAAATTCGCAGAGCGAATCGGCCTAAAGCAAAACTCCATCGCCCTGATTGAGAGCGGGAAGAGGAACATTTCAGATCAGGCTATTCTCTCCATCTGCCGCGAGTTCGGCGTTCGGGAGGAATGGCTGCGGACAGGGAATGGCGAGATGTACGCCCCTGCGCCGACCAATGGGCTTGACCTTCTTGCCAAAGAAAAAAAGTTGACGCATGGCGAGTACATTCTCATAGAGAAGTTCGTCGGTCTGAATCCAGAAACAAGAAAACGGATTCTGGATTATATTCAGGAGGTGTCCGCTGCTCTTTCTGCAGACGATATCCCTGCGGACGCTCCTGCTATTGATTGCCGGGAATCCGCAGAAAGTCTCCATGCTGAACTGGACCGTCAGCTTGGCATTGAAAAAAAAGAAGCGGCGGACGGGTCCGAAGCCTCTTGATCTGGAAGCTGCGGCACAAAAAGAAAATATGGAACGGCTGAGGGTCTCCCCTGTGAAGCCAAAAAAGAAAAAAGGGAGAGCCGTCTGTGTGGGCAGCTCTCCCTTTTTATAGTGTATATCGTGAGGTGTGCTATGGGGTTTAGGTACAGAAAATCTGTCAATGTCGGACCGTTTCGCTTTACCGCCAGCAAGTCTGGAATTTCTACCAGCTTCGGCGGCAAGGGAGCGCGGATCACAAGTCGCCCTCCTCGCGGAGGGCGTGGATAGAAATTCCGAGTATCAGATGCTGGCATCGATCACCGAGGTCGCCCTCCTCGCGGAGGGCGTGGATAGAAATTTGGCGCTCTCCTTGTCTCTGGACATCCAGCCGGATGGTCGCCCTCCTCGCGGAGGGCGTGGATAGAAATCGCATTCCGGGCACTCCCAGCATCCATGCGGGACGGTCGCCCTCCTCGCGGAGGGCGTGGATAGAAATCAGATTGCGGGTTGACAGGCCCTCGCGGTCCCAGCGTCGCCCTCCTCGCGGAGGGCGTGGATAGAAATACCCGGAACCAGTCCTGCACATCGTGGTTGCACTGTCGCCCTCCTCGCGGAGGGCGTGGATAGAAATGTCTTCCATGTTTCACCTCCTTCCGAGCGCCCGGTCGCCCTCCTCGCGGAGGGCGTGGATAGAAATTTCTATATCACTCAGATTACCAACGCGGATTGGACCGTCGCCCTCCTCGCGGAGGGCGTGGATAGAAATCGTCGATTACCGACCGAATCGCCGCAGCGGGCAACGTCGCCCTCCTCGCGGAGGGCGTGGATAGAAATTCCCACCACGCCACGAGGGAAGCGACGACGTTGGTCGCCCTCCTCGCGGAGGGCGTGGATAGAAATCAATCTTTTGAGCCGATCGGAATAACGACCGATGGTCGCCCTCCTCGCGGAGGGCGTGGATAGAAATTTCTTTCACGGCGCGGGGGTTCGGCATCCCACCCGGTCGCCCTCCTCGCGGAGGGCGTGGATAGAAATGACGTCCGGCGTCCGCAGGCCGACAGGCTGAAGAGGTCGCCCTCCTCGCGGAGGGCGTGGATAGAAATGACCGAGGACGTCGCCGATGTCGGCCACCAACCCAGTCGCCCTCCTCGCGGAGGGCGTGGATAGAAATACCATCATGCGGGACGACAGCGCGAAGAACCGTTGGTCGCCCTCCTCGCGGAGGGCGTGGATAGAAATGTATCGAGGTCGAGGATAAACTGCGAGAAGCTGCCGTCGCCCTCCTCGCGGAGGGCGTGGATAGAAATTACTGCACCGACATGAACAATCTGAACGGTATAGTCGCCCTCCTCGCGGAGGGCGTGGATAGAAATTGCTTCGCGGCTATCCGCTTTTTCAGCTCGTGCTGGTCGCCCTCCTCGCGGAGGGCGTGGATAGAAATCACATCCAGAATCGGCTCCAGATGCAGCTTGTCCGTCGCCCTCCTCGCGGAGGGCGTGGATAGAAATTTGCATCTGTCGGCAGAAGATCAAGAACGTGTCAGTCGCCCTCCTCGCGGAGGGCGTGGATAGAAATTCTGAAAAACCCACGGAAACCCATGGGGAACCCAAGTCGCCCTCCTCGCGGAGGGCGTGGATAGAAATATCTTGAGCAACTTGACGACCAGAGCGTGCTTGTCGTCGCCCTCCTCGCGGAGGGCGTGGATAGAAATAATTTCTGCTTGATGGCCGAAATAACGGAGCCGACCGTCGCCCTCCTCGCGGAGGGCGTGGATAGAAATACCCATGAAAGCGCATTACGATGGGCTGACGTGGTCGCCCTCCTCGCGGAGGGCGTGGATAGAAATTAGTTGCCTGTGAGGAATCGCAGGAAGTCTGTAGTCGCCCTCCTCGCGGAGGGCGTGGATAGAAATTTCTATATCACGCAGATCACCAACGCGGACTGGACAGTCGCCCTCCTCGCGGAGGGCGTGGATAGAAATTTCCAGGTCATCCAGCCTGCGGACGAGGGCGTTATAGTCGCCCTCCTCGCGGAGGGCGTGGATAGAAATAGTCAGGATGGCGAGAGCGAGTACAAGGGCAGCTTGTCGCCCTCCCCGCGGAGGGCGTGGATAGAAATATGATATCGAGGAGCGGGGGACGTTCTGCCGCTGTCGCCCTCCCCGCGGAGGGCGTGGATAGAAATTTCTGGATGGGGGTCAAGCCTTCCAGCCGCTTGGTCGTCCTCCTCGCGGAGGGCGTGGATAGAAATAGCTTCCACTCCAGCGCCGCCTTGCCGGTAAAGCGTCGCCCTCCTCACGGAGGGCGTGGATAGAAATCCGCATTGCCATGACGTGACCGCAGAGCATCCCAGTCGCCCTCCTCACGGAGGGCGTGGATAGAAATTTGACCGCCCGGAAAACGTGGCGTAGCCTATGCTGTCGCCCTCCTCGCGGAGGGCGTGGATAGAAATAGTCTCCCAGCTTCTTGTCGTTGTCCTCCCCCGCCGTCGCCCTTCTCACGGAGGGCGTGGATAGAAATTGCCGGGTGCGTCTCTGCCCGATGTGTCAATGGAGGTCGCCCTCCTCACGGAGGGCGTGGATAGAAATGACTACGGCGGCACCCCCGGCTTCTGGCGGCTGAACGTCGCCCTCCTCGCGGAGGGCGTGGATAGAAATGCGTTCCAGTGCGGAAATACGGTTGTCCAGCTTGGTCGCCCTCCTCGCGGAGGGCGTGGATAGAAATATCGTGGCCATCGACCAGTTTGATTTTCTAGAATGTCGTCCTCCTCGCGGAGAGCATACATCAAATCCTCTCTCCATCCGGCTGCACTCACTATCCTTTTTGCAGGCCGGTCATCGGTTCGGCGGGCAACAGCCTTTTTCCATGCAAACCAGCGGCGGGACCGCGTTCTGCGAGCCCGCCGCTGGTCTTTTTTCGTGTCGGCTCTCTTTTACAGGCACCCACCGTGCAGACGGCGGAAGATGCCGCCCGCCGGGGTGAGCACATTGGCCATCTCATTTTCCTGCACGACAGCGGACAGATACCCGCTGTGGCAGTGATAACGCAGCAGGCCGACCCGGCTGAGCTATGCTGCAAAGTGCATCTTTTAAGATGACAATTTCCTTGTCATCTCGGCTTCGCTCGAATCTTATAGCTAAAGCATTTTCTACTCCACCAGCGGAGCTGGTGGTTGTCGCTCGCTCAAGCTACCCAAAACAAAAGCAAAAGGCGGCGTGACCCGTTGTATGGGCCATGCCGCCTTTTGCTTGTTCTATTATAAAAATCTGAAGTCCAATTGTCAATGTTTCGGCATCCTTTTTATCAAACTTCCTGCTTTATGGAAACACCGCAGTGTTCCGCCCGGCCCGCTTCAGGGCTCGTTTGCCTGCAGCACACAGGCACAATACCCCGGTTCGGGCTGATAGCAGTGGATGGTCAGGTATTTGTCCACCTCCGGGCTGTAATCGTGGAGGGTATGCTTCGTACCGTTCAGCGCCACATCTGCATAAGACACCAGCCACTTTTTGTCCCCATTGGGGAACACCTTGTAAAACGAGCGGTCCAGCATTTCCTCCACCGGCACACCCTCGATATTGGCCATTTCCGCATTGCAATAGCGGAAGATGAAATCCACGCCGTGTCCATCTTCATTGAAGACCAGCTCGATGACACAGAACGCCAGCGGCATATCGTCCAGCAGGCTGCATTTTTCCAGCAGGCTCATGCTCATGGGGCGAGACTGCGTGTCGGACAGCCCGATCTCCATGCGCAGGCGGCGGTGGCTGCTCAGGCCGCGCTTGCGTCCCTGAAACGTGCGGCCGTCCGACATGGTATAAATGCCATCGTTGCCGATGTTTACGATCTGGCTGCGGTTCACTGCGATCCCCTTGCTGATGTTCAGGAACAGATCTTCCGGCAGAGCAGACAGGACGCTGTGCATCGGCGCATACAGCGCGGCTTCCCCGCCGTCCATGCGGTGAAGGACCGTTTTCCGGTCGCTGCGGTAAAGATATAAAATGTTTTCCGGGCAGAGATTGTGTTTTTGCATCCATCGATTCAGGTCGCTCATTGCAGTGCTCCTTTGTCAGTTGATGACTTTAGTATAACATACTGCTGTACTTCGGACAAGGAGGATTCACAAAAAGCACAATTCAATGGAGCTTTCAACAATAATCTGAGGTGCTTTTTGTTGAAACTCACGTTTTTGGCGCATCGTGCATAGAAAGTGTTGACTTCCCGGCATTCTTTTCGTATGATGAACACAGAACACCGAATGGTTATTCCCATAAGGCGCATATGCCTAAAACAAAAAGCATAACAGGAGGTTTCATGTTATGAAAATGACCCGCCGGAAATTTCTGAACGTTTCCGCTGCGGCTGCGGTGGTCTGCGCAGCTACACTTTTGCCCGTAGAGAAAGCCGCCGCAGCACAACAAACGATGGCTGCACAGGACCTTCTGGAGCAGGCGTATCTGTACGCCTTTCCACTGGTGATCATGGACGCTACCCGGACGGCTTCCACAAACACCCGCACAGCTACAAGCAACAAGGCTCCCATCAACCAGTTCATCCATGCGGAAAAGCTGGCAGATGCAACGACCCGTGTCGTGGTTACGCCGAATGTGGATACCATCTATACGCAGGCGTTTCTGGATGTCGGCGCAGAACCAATGATCTACGGCGTGCCGCAGACCGACCGCTTTTTTAATGTACAGGTGCTGGATGCGTGGACAAACACCGCCGCCGTGCTGGAAACGCCGGGGCTTTACGCCATTACCCGTGCAGACTGGCAGGGCGAACTGCCGGAAGGGGTGCAGCGCATTGATGTGCCTACCACGATGGTCTGGACCATTGCCCGCATCGTGCTTTCCGGACAAGAGGACCTGCCCAACGTCCGGGCCATTCAGGATAAGATGCAGCTGATGCCGCTTTCCGCCTATCAGGCGGGTGGATGGACCGCCCCCGCAGGCAGCTATGACCCTGCCAATGACTTTGTGCCGGTAAAGCACGTTCTTGCCATGGACGCAAAGGAATTTTTTGATACCGCCAACCAGCTGATGGAAACCAACCCGCCCGCTGCGGCAGACGCGCCGGTACTCCGGGAGCTTGCAGCACTGCACATCGGCCCCGGTGAGAAGTTCGATGACAAGGCGCTGGGTCTGTTCAGTGGGCTGCGCTGGAAGCTGATGCTGCTCCAGCTGAAGAAAAAGCTGCTGAGCGAATCGAAGGGCTATACGCGCCAGATGGGTCAGTGGACCTATTTCGGCGACCCCATCGGCAACTTTGGCACAGCATATACCTACCGTGCCATGGTGGCGCTGCGGGGTCTGGGTGCCAACACCACCGATGTTGCCATCTACCCCAAAACCGATGTGGACAGCACCGGCGCAGTCCTGACCGGCAAAAAGACCTATACGCTGCACATCAAGACAGAGCCTCCCACGCAGGAAAAAGGCTTCTGGTCGGTGACCGCCTACGGGGAGAACGATTTCCTTATCGATAACCCCATCAGCCGCTACTGCGTCAACGACCGCTCCGGGCTGCACCGCAATCCGGACGGGTCGATCGATATCATCCTTTCCAAAGAGGCACCGGCGGACACGACCAACTGGCTGCCGGTAGGAGAGGGAGATTTCCACCTCTTCCTTCGTATCTATAAACCGGATGCCGCCGCACTGACAGACTGGCAGCCGCCGGTCGTCCGCACAAACTAATCTGTAATAAGGAGGAACCTGCTATGAAAATGACCCGTCGGAATTTTATTTCAACTTCGGCTGCTACAATGCTGGCGTGCGGAGTATCCTTGTCTGCACATGCAGCCGGAAGCGAAGCCGAAAATAATAGCCTGAACTTTATCGCTGATTTCTTCAGCGACCCTTCAAAGCCGGGGACGACGCAGGATGCGACGAGCTGTACCGCAGAAAAAAATGCGGAGTGGTACAGCAAGCTGGATTTTTCCGACCGGCGGGAATTTGACAATGCAACGCGCGGCCTGCTGGACGATCAGGAAGGCAGGGTCATTTACAACGATGACGGAACAACGGCGTGGGATCTGCAAAGCTATGGCGATCTGGATCGCGATGCGCCGGATACGGTCAACCCCAGCCTGTGGCGGAATACCCAACTCAACGCCAAAGCCGGTCTGTTTGAAGTATGTGACGGCATCTATCAGGTGCGCGGCTTTGATATGGCCAACGCGACCTTTATCCGCACCGACAACGGCTGGATCATCTTTGATGTCCTGATGTGCAAGGAAAATATGCAGGCGGCAAAAGCGCTGATGGAAAACCGGTTCGGCCCGCTGGATGTCAAAGCTGTGATGTATAGTCATAGCCACGTGGATCACTTTGGCGGCGCAGAGGGTGCGATCGACCGGAACAATGTAGCGGACCCCAACCTTTCTATCGAAAAGCAGCTTGCCTCTGGCAAAACGGTCATCCTTGCACCGGAAGGCTTTTTGAAGCACGCTATCAGCGAAAACGTCTATGCCGGCATCGCAATGGCGCGCCGTGCACAGTACCAGTATGGCACTGTGCTGGAAAAGGGGGAGAAGGGTGCGCTCTCGATCGGCATCGGTATGGGGCAGTCTACCGGTCAGGTAAGCCTTATTGCGCCGACCTATGAGATCGGGGAAGATACCCCGAAACTGACCATCGATGGTTTGGAGGTCGAGTTCCAGCTCACACCGGGCACGGAAGCTCCCGCGGAGATGAATGCTTATTTCCCGAAGTACCGTGCGCTCTGGATGGCGGAGAACTGTACCGGTACGCTGCATAACCTGTATACACTTCGCGGTGCGCAGGTTCGGGATGCGAACGACTGGGCAAAGTACATCATTGAGGCAGACCAGCGCTTCTGTAACAGAACCGATGTGGTTTTTCAGAGTCACAACTGGCCGCACTGGGGCGAGGAGATCCACGAGTATCTGTTGAACACAGCTGCGATCTACAAGTTCATCCACGACCAGACCCTGCACTATATGAACATGGGGTACACCTCCAACGAGATCGCCGCCATGATCTCGTTGCCGGATGCGCTCGAAAAAGTCTGGTATACCCGCCAGTATTACGGCACGCTGCCGCATAACGCCAAAGCCATCTACCAGAAATATCTGGGCTGGTACGATGCGAACCCGGTCAATCTGGACCCGCTCCCGCCCAGCGAAACAGCAAAAAAGATGGTGGAGTATCTCGGCAGTACGGAAGCCGTTCTGCTTCGGGCAAAAAAGGACTACAACAAGGGCGAATATCAGTGGGTGGCGCAGATCACGAAGGAGCTGGTCTATGCAGACCCCGCGAACCAGAAGGCGCGCAACCTGTGCGCCGATGCGCTGGAACAGCTGGGTTATCAGGCAGAGTCCGGTGCGTGGCGCAATGCGTATCTGATGGGCGCAGCGGAACTGCGAAACGGCAACCTGTCCGGGCGTGCCCGCACGGCGAATGGTCTCACCAACAGTATGCGTGCAATGACGGTCTCCATGCTGTTGGACTATATCGCCATCCTGACTGATGCCAACGCTGCGCAGAACGATGACCTGACCCTGAATTTAACCGTAACGGATGAGAACGAGCAGTTCTATGTCACCCGCAAGAACGGCGTGCTGCTGACCTATCCGGGCGAGAACCGCCCGGATGCGCAGGCGTCCGTTACCTGTCGGCGGCTGCAACTGTTTGCTCTGATGACCGGTCAGCAGGCGAGTCAGGTCCAGATCACAGGCGATGCCACCGTCCTGAAGCGTCTGCTGGCGTATGCCTCCAAGTTTGAAAAGACCTTCAATGTGATCGAACCGTAAAACTGACCCCGCTTTTTAGCTTTGCTTCAAAAACCCGGGCTTTTGATAGCCGAGTATGTCAAGAGGGCTGGCACTGCCAGCCCTCTTTTTTGTGTTGTTTCTGCCTTACGGCACGCTTATAGTGGTCTTTCGTGCTTTTTCACTGATAGCCAGACCGTTGTTTTTGCCCCGCAGGGGGGCTACCGCCATGGGCTAACCGCGCCATTGCCGAGTATGACCGCGCTGTTCACGTTATTCTTGCTTGATTAAATATGAACGCTCCATTCAATTAAGACTACTGTCTATGGTACAATGATTATGTCAGATTCATTGAAAAAGATAGCATATTGGGCCTTAGTGCTGACTCTTATAGTCGCTGAGATCGGCTCCTTTTTCGATTTACTTAATATCAATCCTTGGTGCTATCCTGTTTATGCTGCGTTGCTGATACTATATAATAAATTTTCTTCATACAATCCGATAAGTAAGAATCGAATTTCAAAAATTATTGCAATAGGTTTCATTGTTGTAGCAGTAGCTCTTACTATAATAAAAGGACTGGTTGCATAAAGGGGTGAAGAAAGTTTATGGATTGGAACATTGGTTGGGTATTTTGGATTGGCTGTTCGTATTTTCTGACAATCGTAAACTGCTATTTTGTACTTGTCAAAAGGCAAAATATAATTACATCATCGGAGTGTCTGGGATTGCCTTTTTCTCAGTTGCCTTGCTTGAAGAATTACGAATGTTTTCGCAATGGATTGAAGATGGAGAAGTTGGAATGCTAACCCACGCTCTTCAAAATCTTCCAATTCAATTTATCATCAGATTTTTAATTGTGGTAGGCATAACAGCACTGTTGATAATAATCGATTTGCATCGCACAAAAAAGTCCTAATCCAAACCGTAGATTATAACCATCATGAATACGCAATCGAACTTTTACCGTGAAAGTTCGATTGCGCTGCGAGAATTAAGAGTTTTTCTAAAACACAGTGTTGCTTTCCACTTGTATTGTGTATGTTTTGCCTATTTCATGTATTCATTCTCCTAAAGTGTTGACGCCTTGCAGAGAATATGCTATTATTTCCGAAAGTCCCACTGATTTTGTGGATTGGTTCAAATTCATCCACAAGATGTGGTCGTGTTCATTTTGAGCACAGCCACAGAAAGTGGTTGGTTATCACCGTGAGACCCACCACTTCCGTGAGGAAAAGTCCACGAAGAATTTACCGCCCCGCAACACACCCGATTCATTTTGCCGCCGATTCCCCCGACAAAATCCATCGCTATGCTGCATGGGCGGTATTTTTCTTTTACGGGAAACGCACCTTGAAAATCTCATGAGCCGACCGAACGTGATACCGACTTTTCGTCAACGCCGCTGCACAAACAGGGGCAGGAACTTCGTTCGGAGCAAACGGTGACCCCATTACATGAGCAGAACAACCTCTACTTATTTTTTGCGTCTTAACAATTCGGAAACATTTGTTGAAAATGCGTTTTGAGCGCAGCGGTAGAGGGCAAGAACCGTCCCGTGGCCACAAATTTTCAATTCTTGAAAATGTTGTGCTCCATCGGGACTTCACTTCTTCAATGCACCTGCATTTCCGAAGTGATCTTGTTGGGGCGTGCCTGCCCCAAACCCTGCTGACTAATTTTTTAATTATACTGGATTTTGATGCCCTATTTGCAATTTAAGAGTCCAAACCTCTTTCCCCGAGCAGGCTACCTTCTTTTACGTTCATAAGCTCTATTCCGATGCTATCAACAAATACAAACCCGTTTTTCTGGGTTCTATGGAACTCGATATTTATATTCCCTCTATTCATACCGGAATTGAGTTTGATGGTGCAAACTGGCACCAATCGGATGAGCAGTATGAACGGGACATCCGCAAATATAAATTATGTCAAGAAAATCATGTGAAGCTCATCCGTATCAAAGAGAAGAATACTCGCAATTGGGTTGACAATGCGCAAACTGCTGATGTGGTTTATACCATTTCAAAAGTCAAAAAGACAGGCGAACTCGAAACCGCCCTTAAAGTCATTCTCGATTCTATAGATGCTTCCTCCAATATGTGGACTCGAACAGATCCTCGACATATTCACAGTCAAATCGATGTAAATATCGAACGTGACCGCCCGCAAATCTTAGGATATTTGACAAGTATTGATAATTCCCTCGCAATTTTACGTCCAGACGTTGCCTCAAAATGGGACTATCTTTACGATCTTTTCGGTGTTGAAATCAAAATAGGTGGCCTCCCAGTTGTTGATCAGCACCGGGCGGCGTTTGTCCTTCCATGGGCCGCGGCAGATGTTGCGCCGCAAAAAGCGGTGGTACTGCTGGGAAAGCGGGGTCAGACCCTCTGCCGCAAAGGAGAGGATCACCTCCGGGGTGTCAAAGGTCTCGCCCGGCTTCAGGTTCCACGCAAAGCGTTCCTCCTGAATGCCGCTCACTACCCGGACAAGCCCGGTCTGAGAGCGCTCCACGTCCATCTGGTAGCTGCCGGAATAGACCATCATCACCCCGTAGCAGGCACCGCTGGTTTCCGTTGCATCCTGCCGGCAGAGGATCAGGAAGGGATTATTGTGGTGGCTGGAGCTGCCCCGCACCGAAGAAATGGTCTGGATATTGGTGCCCACAGCCTCCCGCTCCAGCTGCCGCTCCATGGCGTGTCTGCCGTGGAAATGCAGCAGATCCTCAAAAATCAGATAGAGCGCCGCCAACACAATGCTGCTGACCAGACACATCACTACCGCGTTGCCGACGCTCCGCTTCGCCTTGGGGACTTCGTTCTGCCCGAGGCTGATGCTGACGAGGGCGCAGCAACCGTCACCAATCATCACGGCGATGGCCAGAGCCACCACCGTCAGGGGGAACACAACGGTGTTGGCGGCGTTGCCGTAGGAGCCCAGATAGCTGGCGTTTGCAATAAAGATCTGGTCTACGATGTTATACAGCGCGCCCACCAGCAGCGAGGTGATGCAAGGGATGGCGTAGCGCCGCATCAGCGCGCCGACGCTCTCTGTTTCCAGAAACGCATTTGACTTTTGTTCCATTGGTCCTGACCTTCCTTTTCAATCTATGCAAAAAATGCGCAAGGCCGGAAAAAATCCGGACTTACGCATTTTCAGCCGCACGATCATGTTCTCTATTCTCTTTTTGCACAAAAAAAGCGTGTGCCGCATATGCAACCGGATTTACGCATATGTGCCACACGTTGTGAGCTTATTATACACGGTCCTTTTTCGCTTTTCAAAGGTTTTTTTGCACAGCCGATCCGCCGCCATTCTCTTTCTTTTGTGCACTTCCGCAGAATATCTTCGTCTTAGCCCATCAAATATCTGCGTTCGCAAAGTTTTCCTTGCATTTTGCCGATATCCGAGTATAATGTGAACGAATTCCGCAAGGAGGTGCAGTATGCTTGTTTCCTACAACGGTCTTTTCAAACAGCTCATCGACAGAGGCTGGAACAAGACCGAATTTGCCCGCGAGGTCGGCATCAGCTCCAATACGCTCGCCAAGCTCTCGAAAAATGAACTCGTTTCGCTTGAGGTGCTCGTGCGCATCTGTCGCAAGCTCGACTGCTCGCTTGGCGACATCGTGCAGATCGCACCGAGCGAAGCGCCGATCAAAAGCGGCTTAGAGCGCAGAAAGAAACGAACCCAATCCAGAGAAAAAGGAGGATCATCGCTATACCATGAGTAACGAATCCAAAGAGACCGGTTCCAGCTTTATGGAAAAGCTGTCGACCGTGATCGTCGACAAGCGAAATCTCATTTTTCTGCTCACCATCATCCTGCTCGTTTTCTCCATCTTTTCCCGCAACTGGGTCGAGGTGGAAAGCGATCTGACGTATTACCTGCCGGGTGACTCGGAGACAAAGCAGGCGCTCACCATCATGGACGAGCAGTTCACCACCTACGGCACGGCCGAGGTCATGGTGGCCAATATCACGCCCGAGCAGGCCGCTGCGCTGGAGCCTAAGATCAAGGAGATCAAGGGCGTGCAGAGCGTGGACTACGACGAAACCACCGCGCACTACAACAACCTCTCCGCACTCTATTCCATCACCTTTGCCTACAGCGAGGATGACGAGGCCTGCCTCGACTCGCTCGAAGCCGTGAAGGAATACCTCTCCGACTACGATCTGTATGTCGATACCGACCTCGGCAACACGCAGCAGGAAACGATCGACCACGAGATCAGTGTCATCATGGTGTATGTTGCCATCGTCATCGTGCTCGTGCTGCTCTTCACGTCCGAGACCTACGGCGAGGTGCCGGTACTGATCCTGACGTTCGTTGTCGCGCTCGTTCTGAATCAGGGCACGAATTTCCTGATGGGCAAGATCTCGTTCATTTCAAACTCCGTCACAAGCATCTTGCAGTTGGCGCTGTCCATCGACTACGCCATCATCTTCTGCAACCGATTTAAGGAAGAACACCGGCTGCTGCCGCTGCGTGAGGCCGTCATCGTCTCGCTGAGCAAGTCGATCCCCGAGATCGGTGCGAGCAGCCTGACGACCATCGGCGGCCTTGTGGCGATGCTTTTCATGCAGTTCAAGCTCGGCCCCGATATGGCGCTGTGCCTCATCAAATCCATTCTCTTTGCGCTGCTCGCCGCGTTCATCGTGATGCCGGGGCTTCTGATGCTCTTCGGCCCGCTCATTGACCGCACACAGCACCGCAGCTTCGTCCCCAAGATCTCCTTTGTCGGCAAGCTCGACTTTGCCACACGCTATATCATTCCTCTGGTCTTTGTCGCGCTGGCTGTCATCGGTTTCCGCCTTTCGTCCAACTGCCCCTACGCTTACGGCTACGGCCTCATCACCGCGCCCAAGCAGAATGAAACACAGTTTGCCCAGCAGATGATCGAGGACAACTTTACCTCAAAAAATATGCTCGCGCTGATCGTTCCCACGGGCGATTACGACAAGGAATCCGCCATTCTAAGCGAGCTCAGTCAGTACGACGAGGTCGATTCCACGATGGGTCTTACCAACATTGAAGCGCTCGACGGTTACATGCTCGCCGACAAGCTGACGCCGCGTCAGTTTGCCGAGCTTGCAGGGCTTGATTATGAGGCCGCGCAGGTCGTTTACGCCGCCTATGCCGCGCAGCATTCGGAATACGGCAAGCTTGCGGGCAACCTCGCCACCTACAAAGTCCCGCTCATCGACATGTTTCTCTTTGTCTGCGATCAGGTGGACGCCGGCATCGTCACGCTCAGCGACGAGCAGACGAAGCTTTTGCAGGAAGCCGAGGTACAGATGAGCAGCGCCAAGGCGCAGCTCGAAGGCCCGGACTATGACCGCATGCTCGTCTACCTCACGCTGCTGGAAAGCGGCGATGAGACCTACGCCTTCACCGACAAGATCCTTGAGATCGCCAAGAAGTACTATCCTGACGACACGGTCTATCTCGCTGGAGAATCGACGAACGAATACGAATTTGAAAAGTCCTTCGCCGTGGATAACAAGGTCGTCAGCATCGTGTCGGTGCTCGTGG
>OGMF01001130.1_pt1 | contig 27495 bp, 18 predicted proteins | sample 1572921 | NCBI WGS metagenome assembly OGMF01 (sample SAMEA2581919, study PRJEB24529) | metagenome | biome: Human gut stool | place: China | collected 2011 | reverse complement strand
CTTCTTCGGTACCCGGTTATGAATGCCAGCACGTTACAGACGGTATTATCTGCATTCAGGATCAGGGAGAATGGGCTTCCAACAGCAGCGTTTCATTTTACGGCTCGATTGACTATCCCTGGCTAGAACTCGAATGGGATACCCCACGGAGTATCGATCGCATCCATTTGTATGACAGACCTTCACAACAAATTCATACAGCAGGTATTACCATTCATTTCGATGACGGTAGCCGACTGCCTGTCAACACTATTCCCAACGACGGGACAGCTAAAGTCGTCGAATTCGCCCCCAAAACCACCAAACGCCTGAGATTCGAAGTCACCGACGGTGACGGACCTACCCTGGGACTTTCGGAAATAGAAGTCTTCCCCTCTCCTCAGGATTACCCGGATTATGTTTCTTATGTCGATCCCTATATCGAATCGGCCCGTGGACGCTATTTCTTTTTTGTAACCGGCAGCAGGCCTTTCGGCATGTTAAGTGCGGCACCGATGACCCGGAATAAAAATCAATACGGAGGAGGTTATAATTACAATTCGACAGAAATCTTAGGATTCCCTCAGGTGCATTGCTGGATGCTTTCCGGTATCACTCTCATGCCTGCCACCGGTGATATCGATCCCACCAAGGGCGAACAAGGTTGGAAATCCCGATTCTCTCATAACGAAGAACTTGTACAACCGGGTTACCACCGTGTATTCCTGAACGATTACAAACTTTGGGTAGAACAAACCTGTACCGACCGGGTCGGTTTCTACCGGATGAAATATACCGAAGACTGCCTTTCGAATACACTCCTCAATCTGGGCGGATTTACAGGTACTTCGACGATGACCGATGCCGAAGTCCGGCAGACGGGCCCGGCAGAACTGGAAGGTTCTGTCAGTACAGTCGGAAGATTATGGGGTGGTCCTGAAGAAGTGAAGATCTACTTTGTCATGCATTTCGATAAACCTTTCGACCGGCTCGACAGTTGGGACGATTCTCTGACGACCAAAGCTGTCACCGGATTAAAGGTCAATTCCCAAGCCACACCACGAAATGCCGGGATGACCTATTATGACGCACCTACAGCAGGGATTCAAGCCCTCCATCGGCTCAAGAAAGGAGAAGAACTTCAAGTAAAGATCGCAATCTCATATACCAATATCGAAAATGCCCGTCACAATTTAGCACATGAATGTGCCCATTGGGATTTCGATGCCATACGCCGGGATGCCCGCCGTGAATGGGAAGAAACCTTATCCAGTATCCAGGTTCAGGGAGGCGATGCCCATCAGCGTATAAAATTCTATACCGATCTGTGGCATGTCCTGTTGGGACGCCATAAATTAGACGATGTTTCAGGAGATTATCCGGATCGTACAGGCCAGGAATTTATTATCCGTACCCTCCTAAAAACACAACGGGAGAATCAAAATTTCATATGTACAACTCGGATGCTTTCTGGCTGACCCAATGGAACCTGAATATACTTTGGGGACTTGCCTGGCCTTCGGTATTGGATGATTTCGCCGCCTGTCTGATACAATATGCCGATAATGGCGGATTATTACCCCGGGGACCATGCGGAGGAGGTTATTCCCGGATTATGACGGGGTGTCCGGCAACCAACCTGATCGTATCGGCTTACATGAAAGGACTTTTGAAGAAGACCGAAGCCCGGCACGCTTTCACTGTGATGAAACGTAACCATATGCCGGGAGGAATGCTCGGAATCGATGATTTCTATCTCGAAAACGGTTATTATGCCGACAATGCAGGTATCACTATCGAAGCAAATTTTCAGGATTGGGCTCTCTCGCAAATGGCACAGCAGCTGGGCTACCCAGAAGAAGCCACTTATTTTCTGAAACGCTCCCAAGGCTGGAAACAACTTTTCGACCCTGAAAAAAAACTGATCTTCCCCAAAGACCGTCAAGGTAACTGGAAGCACCGGAATCCGTTGAGCGGTGACGGCTGGGTCGAAGCCAACGCCTGGCAAGCCACCTGGTCGGTATCACACGGCATCCCGGATCTGATCGAACTAATGGGAGGAAAAGACGTATTATGCGATAAATTGAATTATGCTTTCGAACAAGCTGCCGACGATGACTTTGTATACGGTTATTCGGGAGGCTACATCAGCTATGCCAACCAACCCGGAGTGTCCAACGCCCACGTATTCAGCTGGGCCGGTAAGCCTTGGCTGACACAATACTGGGTCAGAAGAGTCAGAGCACAAGCTTACGGAGCAGTCACTCCCGACAGAGGATACGGCGGGCATGACGAAGATCAGGGACAGATGGGAGGTATCAGCGCACTGATGGCTATCGGGCTATTTAGCCTGACAGGAAATGTGGATCAGAATCCCTCTTATGAAATCACTTCTCCGATTTTCGACCGGATCGAAATCACACTCGACGATCGTTATTATGAAAAAGGAAAATTCGTCATTCAAACCTATCATAATTCGGCCGGCAACTGTTACATCCGACAAGCACGTCTCAACGGAAAACCGTTACACGACTTCCGTTTTTCCCATGCCGACTTTAGTAAAGGAGGACTATTGGAATTATGGATGGGGCCTGAACCGGCAAAAAAATGGGGAATTTTCCCCAAAAAACGCAGTCCTCGACCAGTGAATCAAAGATAGGAACTTTTCAATTCTCACATAAAAAAAACAGATGTTTATTATTCTTAAATATAGCACCGACAGATTTTATAAACTCAATATAAAACAGCTATCTGAACAGACAATTACAACAGAAATAACAAAACCGAATCTTTTAACTTTTCACGCAAATACTTGAATCCCCGGTTCTTTTGGGTTTTTACCGTATTAATACTGATTCCGAGCAGATCGGCAATCTCATTTCCCGAATGTCCCTGAATACTCATCAAAAGTATTTTTTTTCTTTCTTCGGGCAGATCTTCTATATAGACATAGAGTTGGCGGATCAATTCTTCCCGTACGGTTAAAGCGAATTGTTCGTCGGGTAATTCAACCTCCTCCGCTACCATCTTACGTAAAATATTCTGACGGGAAGCCTGGGTACGAAGATGGAACAGGGCATTGTTGTAGGTCGAGCGATATAAATACCAGGTCAATTCTTTGATATCCGGAAAGGTCCGGTCGGAATTCCAGATCCTGATCAAAGTATCCTGAACGATATCCTGAGCCGTATCGGAATCTTTTACAATACCATCGGCATATGAACAAAGGGCTGCATAATAAGAGGCATACAGCGTTTCCCACGCTTTTAAATCCTTTTGATTTACCCCTCTTAATATTTCCTGTTCATTTAGCGCCATCCACTTTCTTTCTGTTTGTTTCCGAAAACAAAAATAAAGGATATTTATAAATATAATTAAAACAAGGGATTATTTTATAGAAAACATTTTTTCTGTCCCCCATTTTCGGCAGCCCAACCGGTTATTGGTGCTCTTTTTTCATTAATTCGTTAAAACAATGCCGGCATATCGGTTCATAATCGTGCTTTTCTCCCAGCATCACCAATTTATCATTATCCGACAGACGATGGGAATGATGGGCCAAATTCCCGCAACGGACACAGATCGCATGTACTTTCGTCACATATTCGGCCACAGCCATCAAATCAGGCATCGGCCCGAAAGGTTTACCGGTATAATCCATATCCAGCCCAGCGACTATTACGCGGATACCGTTATCTGCCAATGTTTTACATACCGACACTATATTAGAATCAAAAAATTGGGCTTCATCGATTCCGACGACATCGACATCTCCGGTCAATAACAAAATATTACCCGAATTTTCCACCGGCGTACAACGAATCGTATTCGCGTCATGCGATACCACATCTTCATCCGAATAACGCACATCGATTTTCGGTTTAAATATTTCCACCTTTTGCCGGGCAAACTGTGCCCGCTTCAACCGCCGGATCAACTCTTCCGTCTTACCGGAAAACATAGAACCGCAAACCACCTCTATCCAACCGGCCCGATTAGTACTCTCCAAAAACATCCCTGATTCATTTTTAGTCGTGCAAAAGTATAAAATTAAGGGATTCCGGGACGGTTCTTTCTGTCAAAATTTACCGGCATCTGCTAAGTTGCCGGAATAGGGGAATTTATAAAGCCAATGGTTCCAACGGATGCTTTTTACGGTCGCTGAAACGAACGATCGGGAAGGACGGATTAGCGAACAAAAGGGATTTAGAAGTTTCTGACTTTTCAGACGAAATAAAAAGTTACAAAGGTTACAAAGATGGCTCAACCTCTGCCCCCTCGTAACTCTTGTAACCTTTTTAACTTTAATAACTGAAAAAAGAACGATCAGCTTACAGCCATTTTACCAAAGCAAAGTCCTGGCGATGGGGCAGTAATTCGCTTTTCGGGTAGATACGGATGGCCAGCATCAGCAATCCCGGAGAGTCGGCAGTCACATCGATGCGGTATCTGGCCACACTACCCACTTGTTCAACAGGGATAAAATCGTGTTTTTCGCGGATAACCTGGCGTCCGTCTTTCTGTTCGGCAGCCACCAATTCAACTCCTACTTCATGCATACTGAGTTCGCCGATCTCGAGTTTCACCTCTCCGTAATAAGATTTCCCCAAAGCGATGATCTGTTTGGAACGATTGGGCAGGTCCAATCCGACTAACTCGATATTATCCCATTCGCGGGAAATTTTCTTTTTCCATTCGGCAATTTCTGCCGCCATGGCGAAATCATTTTCGATCATCTTCTGATAGCGGGCAGACATCGGAACATAATATTGTTTTTCATAATCTTCCAGCATCCGGTTGGTCGTAAAATTCGAAGCCACCCTGGCAATAGTATTTTTGATATAGCTGATCCATTTAGGTGATAATCCGTTAGCATCCCGTTCGTAGAACAGAGGAGCGATCTCATCGTCGATAATGTTATATATCATTTCAGAATCCAATTCATCCTGCATGGCCTGATTTTCGAAAGTTCTTTCCATCGGCAGCATCCATCCGGCATCTTTACGATATCCGTCGACCCACCAGCCGTCAAGCACGGAGAAATGCATAACACCGTTCATAGCAGCCTTTTCGCCACTGGTACCCGAAGCTTCCTGAGGCCGGGTCGGCGTATTCATCCAGACATCAACCCCTTGTACCAATTTCTTGGCCAGATCCATATCATAGTTAGGCAGAAAGATGATCTTACCCAGGAATTGCGGATATTTGGATACCTCGACAATCCGTTTGATCAGGTCCTGTCCGGCTTTATCGGCAGGATGGGCTTTCCCGGCAAAGATAAACTGCACCGGATGTTTGGGGTTATTGACGATTTCATCCAGGCGTTCGAGGTTACGGAACAACAGGTGAGCCCTCTTGTAGGTAGCGAAACGCCGGGCAAAACCTATGGTCAGAATATCGTCCCGCAAAGTTTCACGGATCTGAATCACCTGCCGGGGAGTGAAATAAGAGGCAGCCACCTCGTCTTTCAGCAATTCTTTTACATGATCGATCAGGCGCTTACGCAATTTGGTACGCACCTCATATACGACAGCATCGGGAACGGTATAGATTTGTTCGAAACATTTCTTATCGTAATGATGATTCTTAAAATCTTCACCGAACAAAGATTCTTCTATTTTCTTCCATTCGGGAGCCGCCCAAGTCGGATAATGTACCCCGTTGGTCACATAACTGATGTGCAACTCCTCGGCCATATATCCCGGCCACATGCCTTTGAAAATCTCTTTACTCACTTCGCCGTGCAACCAGCTAACCCCATTCACTTCCTGAGCCAGATTAGCCGCAAGGAAGCTCATAGAGAATTTCTCATTCGGATCGGCGACATTGATTTTTCCTAATCCCAACAGCTGTTCCCAGGAGATTTTCAGCCGATCGGCATAATGAGAGATGTAAGTACGCAGCATATTTTCCGAAAAGGCATCATGTCCTGCAGGTACAGGTGTATGAGTCGTAAACAAAGAAGATGCCCGCACCACTTCGATCGCTTCGGCAAAAGTCAGGCGTTCCTCGGTAATATATTCTTTCAATCTTTCCAGCCCGGTGAAAGCAGCATGTCCCTCATTGCAATGGTAAGTAGAAGCTTCGATACCCAGTTTTCGCAAGGCCTGAATACCTCCACACCCGAGCAAAAGTTCCTGTTTCAAGCGGTTTTCCCAATCTCCGCCATACAGATGGTGGGTGATACTCCGGTCTTCGGGCAAGTTATCTTCGAAATCGGTATCCAGCAGATAGAGCTCTATCCGGCCGACATCGACCCTCCAGATCCGGGCATATACATTCCGTCCCGGGAATACCAGACTGATGGTTTCCCAATTACCTTCCTTGTCACGTACCGGGGTTACGGCGATCTTCATAAAATCCTGAGCTTCGTATTCGGCTTCCTGATCACCCATAGCAGATAATTTCTGTGTGAAATAACCATAACGATACAATAAACCGACAGCCGTAATCTTCGTCCCTTTATCGCTGGCCTCTTTCAGGTAGTCACCGGCCAGGATTCCCAATCCTCCGGAATAGATCTTCAACGAAGTATGCAAACCATACTCCATACTGAAGTAAGCAACCCCATTCCCGGACATATGTTCTTTCGCTGCCATATAGGCTTTAAACTGAGCATATACTTCTTCAAGTTTATGCACGAAACCGGCATCATTTTCCAGTTCTTTATAACGAGCCAGGGAAATCGAATCCAACAACATGATCGGATTGTGACCGCAAGCCCTCCATTTATCGACATCGATCATCCGGAATAATTCACGAGCACCTTCATTCCAGGCCCACCAAAGGTTTTTGGATAATTCTTCCAGAGCGATCAGTTTTTCGGGAATAGAGCGATGGATCATCACACTGACCCAGCTGGGATTATTTACCGTGAGCTGTTTTTCGATATAAGATACCGATTCGTTTATATTGGCAGGCAGGTCTTTCAAGCGTACGCTGACCTGGTTCAAAGCGATCGTATAAGCCTGTTTATAATAATTGATCAGATTATCCCAAAGTGCAATCCGGGAAACATCTTTGGCATTGTCCCGGTCTTTCTGCATTTCAGTTTCTCCGACCTGTGTATAATTTTTTACCCATTCGGCGATAGCCGTAGCCACATTGGACGCATCACCGTCTTCGCGGTGAATAACTTCTATACCGGGATGATTCATATTATAATGTTCTTTCACCCACAGTCCGAATCCGGCCAAAGTGGTCGTAATGGTAGGCACTTTAAACGCCAGACTTTCGAGCGGAGTATATCCCCAAGGCTCGTAATAAGACGGGAAAGCGGTCAGATCCATCCCCACCAGCAAATCATAGTAAGGCATATTGAATACCCCGTCATCTCCATTCAGATAACTGGGAACGAAGAAGATCTTCACTTTATCTTCCTCGGAATTACGCAATTTTTGTGCCCGGATACGGTTCATCACCGGATCGTTGGCACTATCGTTGAGATAATGTGTCAGATAAAGATCTGTAGAGGTAACGGCCTGATAAGGTAATTCCAGGTTATGCAGCAATTCCTTGTTTGCACCGGCATGTCCGGCAGGTACCAAAATAAAGGCCAACACCTCTTTACCGAGTCCGTTGTTACGATTCAATTGTCCCATGGCATCGATAAAGACATCGATTCCTTTGTTTTTAAACTCGTACCGTCCACTGATACCCAGGATCAAGGCGTCTTCGGCTACGGGACGCCCCAAAATCGCCTGTGCCACCTGAAGAAATTTTTCTCTTCCGGCCTTTCGTTTGCCTTCCCATTCGGCTTCGGAAGGCGTAAAGACATTCTCAAATCCATTGGGAGTAACCAGGTCTACTTCTTTATCCAGAAAATGAGCACATTCGGTAGCCGTGATCTCACTGACCGTAGTGAAACAATCGGCTTGATGTGCTGCGGTCTTCTCGAGAGACTGTTTGGAAATGACATTGAAACGACGTGCCAGTTCTTCGGGTACATAATTTTTCATCTCACTGTACAGGGGTAGATTATTCCCGGCTACACAACGGCCCAACACGGTGGCATGAGTGGTAAATACACATCCCACCTGAGGCATCGCACTTTTCAAATACAATAATCCGGCTCCCGTCATCCATTCGTGAAATTGGGCGATAATCCGCTGCCGGATAGAAGAATTAAAGCGAACGAAGCTCTCGATCACTTTCCCTGCTGCATATCCGAACAGGGCCGGTTCGATGTAATCCCATTGACCACTAATCGAATCGAGTTTATATTTTTCCCAAAAAGAAGCAAAAATTTCATCTTTCTGCGTAATGAACGTACTGAAATCAACCAGGATGACAATCGGTTTTCCAGCCACATTCCACCGTCCTACTTTAATACGCAAGCCTTCCTGGGCTGCTCTCTGCCGCCAGGACCTGAACAAACGGGGATCGTCGATAAATTCAGGATTCTGTTCGGTATAACGCCAGACATCGGGGCCGATTAAAATATGACTACTGCTGTATTCTTTTTCCATATTGAGGGCTTTGGTCGAAATCACCGTATGAATTCCCCCCACTTTATTACAAACTTCCCAACTTACTTCAAAAAGGTAAGCGGGATTCTTCAATTTATTGTTATCCATATTACTTTTGCGTGTGTTAAATGAGCCCCGAAGGTACATATTTTTATCCAAAAAGTTGATAATCAAAACCTAAAAAATCAAAATTCAGGAAATTCATTGTTCCTGCAATGCCTTTCCTGAATCGGTTTAGTTCATGAGCGATCAAGTTTATTAAGTCCCCGGACCTTGCGGGCACTTTTCTCTACGGCCGACCGGACCCGAAAGTCCCATAAAGAAGACGTCCGCAGGTTCTACACACTTTATGAACTTGAAGCAACGAAGGAGTAACCTGAAGAACTTTACGGACTAATTATACCGATCTTTTTCCGGCTTAGCCCGAAAAGCTTATTTCTTTTTGGTCGTCGTTCTTGCTTTTTTCTTCTCACTCCCGGTCTTTGGAGTTTCTTCCTTCGAAGTTTCCGGGGCTTCGATTACTTTCCGGGTTTCTTTCGGTTCTTTTTCTTCTTTCGGATGTCTTGTCTTCTTCCGGTCCGTTTCTTCTTCTACCCTCCGTATAAAATCGCTCAGCACATTCATATAATTTATAAATGCCTCGTAAGGAGTGTCGTAGGGAGTAAAATATTGGTGTATCGCTCCATCAGAAAATAGCTTGGTGCACATATAATAGAAATGGTCGCTAGCCTGTAAGCAATCGAAATCATGGGTAAGTACCGGATCTTTGAGCGCATTGACTTTATTTTTCATTTTATAAAGCTCCTCGAAAGCTTCATTCTGCAATTCATTTCCCAACCAGGCAGTGACATCCCGTTCTTCATCGGCCCATGAGATCGGGTAAGGGACATGCAAAGGAGCTACCGGTTGATGTTTTGCGGCAGCCTCTTTAGGAGTCAGAAATTCAAAATTGGTAGAAGCAAAAATCTGTGCCGGCAGAGCTGCTATAAAATCGAAAATCCCGGTATCGCCTCCCTGGTGTTCTCCCAAAGTTTCGTAGTCCATAAAAAGATTGACAATCTCTCCGTCGGCAGCATTCAGCCAGGAAGCATATTTATCGGCAGTCAGCGGCCATTGATCCCAACCTTTATCGGAAAAACGGAAAGCGATATCGTCGCTTAGTCTGAAATTTTTCAGCAACAGCTTCAATTTCGGATTAATCGAATTGGTATAGACATAATCCGGGCTCTTCCACCCCAGGATATGCCGTGCTCCTTCGGTCAGCATCGTTTTATATCCCATCCGGGCAACCATCTCACCGATCTCGTCGGAATAGATCAGTTCGGTATTCCGGAAAGTCACCGGTTTCACCCCGAATAATTCTTTCATCAGATCAGCATGTTGTTTCACCTGTTTTTTAAATTCGCCTTCATCCACCAGCGAAGCCAAGGAATGGGAATAAGTTTCGGCCAATATTTCGACACATCCGGTAGCCACCAATTCTTTAAAACTATCGATAACCTCAGGGGCATATTCACGGAATTGTTCGATAACCATTCCGGAGATAGAAAAGCTCACTTTAAAATTCTTTCCGTATTTCCGAATCAGCTCCAGCATCGTCCGGTTGGCCGGTAAATAGCAACGGTCGGCCACTTTACGGGTAATCGTACGATTGGCAAAATCGTCGTAATAATCGCTATTCTTGCCTATATCGAAAAAATGATATTTTCTTAAACGTATCGGTTGATGCACCTGGAAATACAAACACAACGTTTTCTTATCCATAGTAGTCATATTTTAATTGTTATTGTTTTATCTTTTTAATTCTTCGTAAATCGTTTTTAAGAGATACGCTGCATTTTCCCATTTTAAAGTATTCACCTCATTCAAGCCGTATTTAGCTGCAAATTCAGCTAATGCCGGATACGCCAGCAAAGCATAGATAGCATCCGCCAAGGCATCGACATCCCAAAAATCAACCTTGATCGCATGTTTCAACACTTCGGCCACTCCCGATTGTTTAGAGATAATCGTAGGTACCCCCGAGCGCATCGCTTCCAGCGGAGAAATCCCGAAAGGTTCGGATACCGAAGGCATCACGTAGACATCACTGTGGGCAAACATCTTTTGCACATCCTGGCCACGTAAAAAACCTGTAAAATGAAATTTCGTTGCAATCTTCAGTTTAGCCACCCTTCGGATCGAGCGGTTCATCATATCCCCGCTACCTGCCATAACAAAACGTACATTCGGATAACGTTTCAACACTTTATTCGCTGCCTCGATAAAATATTCGGGTCCTTTCTGATAAGTAATCCGTCCCAGGAAGGTCACGACCTTTTCTTTTACCCCTCTCTCGACTTCCATTTCGGAATACGACTGAAAATCAACGGCATTATGTACCGTCACCACTTTATCCGGATTAATCCCATAGCGGGTAATGACGATATTCCGGGTTAGATTACTGACGGTCACCACCCGATCGGCTTCCAGCATCCCCTGCCGTTCCAGGTTATAGACCGTTTGGTTCACATTCTCACCACTACGATCGAATTCAGTGGCATGTACGTGCACCACCAGAGGTTTTCCGGACACTCTTTTAGCAGCGATACCCGCAGCATAGGTCAACCAGTCGTGAGCATGGATCACATCGAACTGTTGTTGTCCTGCAATCGTAGCAGCAACCAGAGCATAACGAGCCACTTCTTCCATCAGATTAGCCCCGTATTTACCGGAAAATTGATATTTGTTTTTAAATTCAATCCGATTTTCTTCGCTTCCTTCCAGAACACACTTTTTCACCTCCCGGGTAAATGTCTCGGGATCCATATACGGCATCAGATTAGAGCCTACCTCCATAAAATCGATATTTTTCCAATATTCCTCCACATCATGGTATTGGTACAAAGACTCCACATCACTGGCGTTAATAATTTTGGCAGCACTCTGATCTTCATCACCGCTCGCTTTCGGCATGACGAAGAGCACTTCAACACCTTGTTTAGCCAATCCCCGGGTCAATCCCAGACATGCAGTTCCCAATCCTCCGGCAATATGAGGTGGAAACTCCCAGCCAAACATCAATACTCTAGTTTTCATATAATTATAATTAATTTTTTTTGCAATCGTGCGAAACCTTCCTTCCCCTTATCGTGTTTCCCTATCCGAAGTTTTCCACTTCATTCCTCTCGTCTGCCTCTTCCCCATCTATCATCTGTCATCTATCATCTTTACAAAATTTCTCCAGCAAAGCCATACTTCTCAGAATCTCCCCCACACTCCAGGCTTGCGATATACACCCATTCGGAGTATAAGGAGGATTTCCGTCATAAATTTCCCCGATAGAACAAACCCCATACACAGTCATATCTTCTTCGAAATTGGCCAATAATTCGCGGGCTGTTTTCGCAAATTTTTTCCCATAAAGCCGGAAATTAGCTTCGATATAAGGTCCGAGCAGCCAAGGCCAAACCGTTCCCTGATGGTAAGCTCTGTCCCGGGTTGCCTGATCTCCTTCGTAGGTGCCTTCATAGGCCGGATTCTTAGGTGCCAGTGTCCGTAAGCCTTTCGGTGTCAGTAATTCGTTCTTCACGACATCGAGCACGCCATGTATCATCTCGTCCGACAACGGACTATATTCGAGCGAACAGGCGATGACTTGGTTCGGACGTACAAAAACATTCTGTCCGCCTCCATTGACAAAATCGGCCAAATAGCCTTTTTCTTCATTCCAGAATACTTTCAGGAAGCTTTCTTTTACTTTGTCAGGCATATCTTTCCACTCTTTCACGAACTTATTATCTCCGGCCTGCCCGGCCAGTTTCAGGGTATAGCAAATAGCATTATACCAAAGAGCATTGATTTCCACCTGATAGCCTCCGCGTGGAGTAACCGGTACGCCATTGACAATGGCATCCATCCAGGTCAGTGCTTTTCCCGGTTCGTCGGCCCAGATCAGACCGTTATCCACCATCTTCACATATTCGTTGATTCCATCCCGGTAAGCTTTCAAAACGGCCTTCATCTTCGCCCCGTAGCTCTTCCAGACAGCAGCATCGTCCTGAACGGCTTCTCCATACTCCTGAACGGCTTTAAAAAACCACATCGGAGCATCGACCGAATTGTAGGAAGCATTTTTATCTTTACCGATATTCGGGAACAAACCGTTATTCAGCTGACGGATCATCGTGTCGAGAACTTCTTTACAAGTCCTGACATCATTCGCCGCAGCCAGGGTCACTCCCGGCAAAGCAATAAAGGTATCCCTTCCCCATCTTCCGAACCAGGGGTATCCTGCCATGATCTCGGTTTCTTTTCCTCTTCTCACGATAAACTGGGAAGCCGAATATTTCAGACAACTCACAAAGCTATTACGGGGAGCCCTGTTATCCACCAATTTCTGGAATTTGGTTTTCAACCGTCCGGTAGACACCGCATCGACAGAAGCAGAAAAAATCACACTTTCCCCTTTCTTTATCGGAAATTCGAAATACCCCGGTACGAACAAATCTTCCCTGAAATCATATCCCCGGTTTTGTTCTTCTATGTATTCGATGTTATAATACCAGTCGGGAGTAGCGATAAACTCGTTTTTCTTGCTGATTTGCATATTCAGGTATGGAAAACCATTATACAATTTGGAGCGGATCCCGTTTTCAACTTCCTGATATTTGGTATTGACCATCATATTCGCTTTCGACAAGCGATGGATATTCCGGTAAGCCAGGAACGGTTTCAATCTCAACGTCGTATCGGAATGGGCATCCAGCAAAGTATAACGGATCAGGACCTGAGGTTCGTTGTGTACCAGAATAATCTCTTTTTTGAGCTGTACGCCTCCCACCCGGTAAGTCAGGGTAAATACCGGTTCGTACTCGAAATCGACAATATATTTATGTCCCCGGGGTTCATAATTACCCGGATACTTATGGATACCCAAATTAAACTCACGTCCATGCTGGATGACCGTCTCGTCCAGGTTCGACAACAACACATGATTCTCCCCATCGAATTCTTCTATAGGCAATATCAGTAATCCGTGGTACTTCCGGGTATTACATCCGATAATAGTAGAAGACATATATCCTCCTGCCCGGTTTGTCGCCAACACTTCCCGCTTCAGTGAATATTCCAGATTCACCAATTCATCCTTATTAAATTTCAAATAAGCCATAATAACGTCTTTATATCTATTTTATTTTTTCATTTTAAGGTTTTCCTCCTGCAATTGCAGGACAACAGCCGTACGGGAAGGAATATAGAGACTCAACCAGTTTCGTCCTTCCCGGTAAAGGGTAAAATGTTCCAGCCCGTCATCGATCCGATTAAAACCGGAGAACAACTGATTGTCGGTATCCAATACCGGCAAATATTTTCCCGCTTCCACCTCGAACCGATAGTCGGAGAATGAACTTTGGGGATTAAAATTAAAAACAAACAGATAAGCGCCTCTCCGGAAAACCAATATCTGTCTCTCATTATCTCTTACGACAGGCAGTGGGATAGGTTTAAAAAAGCCGTCTTTCTTTGCTAAAGAAATCATCGCTTTATCGAATTCGTTCAGAAAACGGAAACGCAAATCCTTGTCGTCTACCAGACTCCACAGCCGGCGGGCATGTTCGTAGCTCCAATTATTTCCTTCCCGGGGAAAATCGATCCATTCGGGATGGCCGAATTCATTCCCCATAAAATTCAGGTATCCGTCGCCGGCAGTGGCTATCGTCATCAGCCGGATCATTTTATGAAGTGCCATGCCCCGGTCGACCCGAAGGCTATGGTCGAAAACACTCATCGAAGTATAGATATCCTTGTCGACCAAACGGAAAAAGATGGTTTTATCCCCTACCATAGCCTGATCGTGACTTTCGGCATAACTGATGGTATGCTCTTCCGGACGTTTGTTGGTCAGTTCGTAAAACATATCCCCGACATGCCACTCCTCATCTTTTTTATCTTCGATCAATTTGATCCAATAATCCGGTACTCCCATGCTCATACGAAAATCGAAACCTAATCCTCCCTCGCCGACAGGCATCGCTAAACCCGGCATACCGCTCATATCTTCGGCAATCGTGATCACTTCCGGATTCACCTCATGGATCAACTTATTGGCTAAAGTCAGATAGGTAATCGCATCTTCATCCTGATTACCGTCGTAATAAAATTTGTATTCCGTAAAATCACGCCCTAAACCATGATCCCAATACAGCATACTGGTGATCCCATCGAAACGGAAGCCATCGAAATGAAATTCTTCCAGCCAATATTTACAATTCGACAACAAAAAACCGATCACTTCATTTTTTCCATAATCGAAGCAACGGGAATTCCACAATCGATGTTCACCCCGTTCACCAGGATAAAAATACTGGTTATAATCTCCGGCCAAACAACTCAATCCTTCGGCTTCATTCTTGACTGCATGAGAATGCACAAGATCCATGATCACACCGATACCGTATCCATGTGCCTCATCGATCAGACGTTTCAGGTCGTCGGGTGTTCCGAATCGGGAACTGACCGCATAAAAATTCGATACCTGATAGCCGAAAGAACCATAATAGGGATGTTCCTGAATCCCCATCAGCTGAATCATATTGTACCCCAAATCTACAATCCGGGGCAATACATAAGCCCGGAATTCATTAAACGTAGACACCCGGCGATTCTCCATGCTCATACCGATATGAGCTTCGTAAATCAAAGGATGCTCCCTTCTTCCTACACCGGAATAACGCCACCGGTAAACTTGTTCGGGTTGCCAGACCTGAGCTGAAAAAATTTTAGTCAGATCGTCCTGTACAACCCGGTTTACATACCCGGGAATCCGTTCACCTCCTCCTTCGGGCCACTCTACCCAGAACTTGTAATCCATCCCATGCCAGAGGGCTTCTTCGGGTAATTCCAATTCCCAAACCCCTCCCTCCAGCCGGTGGAAGCTAAAATTCTCCCTTCGTTGCCAGTCATTCGATTCTCCGATCAGATAAATCGCCGTAGCATGAGGAGCCCATTCCCGGAATACCCAACCTTTTCCAGGAAGCCGGTGCAAACCAAAATAAAGATGATTATTAAAAATATCGGCGAGTTTCTTTTTCCGGTTGGTAAATTCCAGCTCTTTCAGCACACTGCGTTCATGGCGACGCCGGATAACAGGAAGAAAAGGTTCCAGCAAAGGATCGTTGACTGTGATATCAAATTTCATTTCATACCGTTTAAAATATTCCCCCGGTAAAATATTCACACCTATTCATCCATCACTTAATACTATCGCACCTACACCCCACACATTCTATTCATTAACTTCCTTTCACATCTCTGAAAATCTTGACCAAAGTTTACGATAAAATATTATTATTTCAGCTATTTTACCGGATACAAACAAACATTATACGCTCTATCAGCGGAAATGTTCCGGTTAACGGAGGAAAAAAGCAATTATTTTTTCCGGTTCCGAAAAGAAATCCTCGATCAGACGTAGCTATGTTCAGTTCAATTCAGCATTCGAAAGATAGCAAGGAATCCGCATATTCACAAATTTTTATCAATATTTTAACGACAAAAATTTGCAAATTACACACTTGTTACTTTTAGATGACAATTTTTACACACTTCTGCTAAATTATTACGACAAATTGAGGAAAAATATACCAAACAGAGAAGTCAAAAAATATTTTACTATTTTTGCCTGTGCTCATTAAGCACATCTATTATGAATCCTTTTTTATTAACGACAGCTTATTTTCCACCGATAGCTTACTTCTCTTGTCTTAAAAAAGCAGAAGTAACGTATATCGAGCAATATGAAAACTTCGGAAAACAGAGTTACCGTAACCGTTGTGAAATCATGACCGCAAACGGCGTGATCGCATTGACCGTCCCGGTAGCCAAAGCCAACAGCAAAACCCTGATAAAAGACCTGAAAATCGTGTATCCGACTCCCTGGCAAAAATTACACTTCCGGGGTATCGAATCGGCTTACAAAAATTCTCCTTATTACGAATATTATATCGACGATTTAATGCCTTTTTTTGAAAAGCAGGAGACTTATCTTTTCGACCATAACCTGGCCATCTTAACGACTATACTGGATTTTTTGAAACTGAAACGGGACATCCGGCTTACAACGGATTATATCGCGATCGGGGATATCAATTACAGGGATCTGCGTAATGCTATCCACCCCAAAGTTTCCCATAGACAACCCGGTTGTGATTATATCCCGAAACCTTATCGCCAGACTTTCAGCGACCGTTTTCCATTTACCCCGAATCTGAGTATTCTGGATCTGCTTTTTTGTTGCGGACCGGAAGCGGGAGAAATGATTTGAAAAAAAAGAGTTGTAAGAGTTACAGAGTTACAGAGTTAAAAGAGTTACAGAGTTAAAAGAGTTACAGAGTTACAGAGTTAAAAGAGTTACAGAGTTACAGAGTTAGAAGAGTTGTATGAGTTAAAAGGGTTCGACTTTATGGCCTTTTAATCGTTCAGGATTCGTTTGATGACTTTCAGGTTATGGGTATAACGTTTCAAGTCTTCGTTGAAAATTCCCTGATGGTCGATTTTGTCCACCCGTACCCTCCCGGAAGCATGGATGATCCGGTTTTGTTCCCAAATAATTCCGACATGAGTGATCGCTCCGGTCTCGTCTCCGAAGAAAGCCAGGTCACCGGGCATCGCTTCTTCGAGGAAGGAATAATTCTGTCCGAGCGTCACCTGCTGCGAAGCATCCCGCGGCAAATCGATTCCCGCCATCCGGTAAACAATCTGGGAAAGCCCCGAACAATCGATCCCATAGGGTGATCGTCCTCCCCAAAGATAAGGCGTATTGTAATACATCAAGGCATAACCGATAATCAGATCCCTCAGACTATCGATGCCGACATCTTTCATTTTACTGACCAAAGTATAGGTATCTCCTCCGATCTGCATCTTCTTGGTCGTGGCATCGAAAAAAGGAAATACACTACCCGAAACCACCAATTTATTCCCGTAATCACCGTCTTTCACGACTATATTAAACACTTCCGTAGCCAATACAGATACCTCGGCTTTGTATTTACCGATAAATTCTTCGGTGACTTCAAGATACATTTTCCGATCGATCCACCCCTCGTAACGATCATGCAACATCCTGACATATACCCATTTCTCATCCACCTCCAGTATTTCAAATACCTCACCGAAAAGAATCTGAGAAACCATCTCACTCCGTTCCGATTTTTCACTCCGCATGGGAACTATACTCAAATCTGCTATACCGTAAGACATAGGAATACTGAATTAATATACGATTGTGCAAATTTACAAAATAAGTATCAATAACTGGGCTGTTAAAACGCGTAAAAACATCGTTAAAGGATAAACGGTAGCATATCCCACTGCCGGCATATCATTTCCGGCAACACCATTCGAATAAGCCAATGCAGGCGGATCGGTGGTACTCCCGGCAATCAATCCCATCAAAGTGAAGTAGTTTATCTTATAACACCAACGGGCAATACTGCCGACTATCATCAAAGGCACGAAGGTAATGATAAACCCATATCCGATCCATGCAAAACCACCTTGATTCACCACCGTATCCACAAATCCGACCCCTGCATCCAAACCGACACAGGCCAGAAACAAAGAGATACCGATTTCGCGCAACATCAGGTTGGCACTCATCGTCGTATAAGTAACCAATTTATAATGGGGTCCGAACTTACTGATCAAAATAGCGGTAATCAAAGGTCCTCCTGCCAATCCCAATTTCACCGGTTGCGGAATTCCCGGAAAAGTAAAAGGTATACTCCCTAACAAAATACCCAAAGCGATCCCCAGAAAAATAGGTACCAGATTGGGTTCCCGCAACCTCCGGAGTGAATTACCCAATATTTTCTCTACACTTTTCACACTATCTTCCGTTCCGACAACCGTAACCCGGTCACCGATCTGCAATTCCAACCCCGGACTAGCCACCAAATCCACTCCGGCCCGGTTTACCCGGGTGATATTGACACCGAATCCTCCGCGTAAATGAAGTTGAGCCAGCATTTTTCCATTGATTTCCGAACGGGTAATCATGATACGTTTCGAAACCAACTTGGAATCCAGCTTCTCCCACTCAGAACGATGCATCTCTATTTTTTCACCGATAAAAGCGATTATCGCATCCATATCTTGCTTGGCAGCAATGATAAATAATTTATCTCCGGCCTGTAGATGTGTGCGTGAATAAGCGATCTCCAAATCATTATTCTCGTGCAACACCCTGGAAATCACAAATTTCTTATCGATCAACGTAGCGACGGCCTCCACTTCTTTACCGAACAGAGCCGGATTTTTCACCCGGACGGAAACATGGGTCGCCCGTGCTTCTTTTTCTTCCAGCTGACTTTGGGCAGATTCAGTCTCTTTATCGAAAGAAATCCGGAAAATATAACGAATCAGGATGAGTGCTGCGATAATCCCCACCACACCCAAAGGATAAGCCACTGCATAGCCCATAGCGATTTCGGTACCTTCCTTACCGGTCATATCGAAATAAGCCTGTTGCGCAGCCCCCAGGCCCGGCGTATTCGTCACCGCCCCGGAGAGAATACCCACCATCGTAGTGACGGGCAAACCGGTAACGACATATAAAACACAGGTAATTGCAACACCCAGTACAATCACCAATACCGCTAGTAAATTCAGGGTAAGCCCGCCTTTTTTAAAAGAAGCGAAGAAACCGGGTCCTACCTGTAAACCAACTGAATAAACAAACAAAATCAGTCCGAATTCTTTCAGGAAGTGCAAAGCATGCGCATCCATCCGCATTCCCCAATGGCTGAAAATAATACCGACGAACAGAATCCAGGTAATTCCTAAAGAAACACCTGCTATTTTTACTTTTCCCAGATATATCCCGATAAAGATAACGATAGCTACCAATAAAATCGAATGCCCGATTCCCGATCCGAAAAATAAAGTATGTATCCACTCCATATACAAATCATCTTAAATTTCTAAGAGCCTACAAAAATAGAAAATAATCTGCAAAATTTCTTCTTTGCAACTAAACACATCTTTTTTCGTTTAATATTTTGCAATCGACAATGCTTAAAGTAATCGGTATGACAAACGACTTATTATATTTGCTTTTACGGGCTTCCATCAATGCCTCGCTCAGTGACCGGGATGCTTTTATCGAAAAGGTATCCAAAATTATCGAACAACAGACTCATAAAGATCCGGAAGCAGCCCGTCGGCTCAGTGATCATATAGCAGGAGCTATGGAAGGGCTGAACAGCACTTTATTATTGCGTCAGTTATTCACTCCCCGCCGGGATAAAAAGCTTACTCAAACCCTCGATCAACTCACAACAGCTGTAGAAAAGCTGAATGCTTTACTGGAAGATGCTTCGTTTCCTCCCCAACCTTCTAAACCCGAAGAGCAATGAGAATTACAGATGTATACGTAGGGTATCTGAAGATCACCAGAATCATTCAAATCGGTAGTATTCTGGTCAAACACGGTTTTAAGGAAATGATTTCCCATACTTTTCTGGGGCGTCGTATCCGAAAGCGCCGTATCCGCCAACATAAACCAGTATATACCACCCAGGAACGGCTGCGGCTGACCATAGAGGATCTGGGACCAACTTATATCAAATTCGGTCAGATCCTGGCCGACCGGCCGGATATACTCTCCGAACGGTTCAGAAAAGAATTGAAGAAATTACAGACCAATGCCCTCCCTTTCGACGACCATCTGGCGATCCGCCTGATTGAAGATGAATTAGGGGCCGAAATCAAGGATGTTTTTTCAGAATTCAATCCACATTGTATCGCTTCGGCTTCTATCGGCCAGGTGTACACCGGACGTCTGAAAAACGGGAAAGACGTCGTGATCAAAATCCGCCGCCCGAATATCGACCAGAAAATCAAACTAGACTTATACCTCATGCGCTATCTGGCCAAGAAATTAGCCCTGGAATACCCCGAAATGGCTGCCATCAATATCGTAGGAGTCGTCGACGAGTTCGGCGAAAGCATATTCAAGGAATTGAATTATTATAACGAAGCCACGAACATCCTGCGTTTCCGGGATATATTCAAAGACAATCCCCGGATCTACATTCCCCATGTCGACATGAAACATACGACCCACCGGATGCTCATTATGGAACGGATCTTCGGTATGTCGCCGGACGATCCGCTTCAGCTGAAGGCTTGCTGATCATGGTCTTCAAGGAAGGTTTTTTCCATGCCGACCCTCATGCGGGTAATTTATTCATCCTGCCGGGCAATCGGATCGCCTTTATCGACTTCGGGATGGTCGGAGCTCTCCGTCCCCGGGAAATGGATTTTCTGGCCAACCTTTCCATCGGTTTCGCCCGCCGGGATCCTATCGGCCTGGCCGACTCCATGATCCGGCTTTGTGATCAACGTTTTTTCGACCAACGGGACGATTTGATTTTCAGCCTGCAACAAATGATTAAACGCTTCTCCCAACTCCCGATCGAGAAATTCAATTACGCCAAGATGATCCAGGATTGTATCGACCTGATCACCAAATACGGACTTTGTCTGCCTACCGGTATTTTTATGCTGGCCAAAGCGTTGGCCACAATCCAGAAAGTGGCCGAACGTCTGGACCCGGACATCCCCTTTGCCAAGCTCATCATCCCTTACGCCAAAGAGGTTGTCATGACTCAATTTTCTCCGCGAAAGATGGCCGCCTCGCTTTTCCAAACCTTAAAAGGATATGCCACCCTCCTGCAAACCGCTCCGGGAGATATCAGCGAGATATTATACAAACTCAAACAAGGCGAAATCAAACACGAGTTACAAATCACGGATGTTCCTGAATTCCGGAAAATGCTCCGGAACGGAGCCTCACGGCTCGCTTATGCGATACTTCTGGTCGGCCTGTTTATCGGAGCGATCGGAATACTCGATAAACGCCCCGACCTGAAATACGGCCATTTTCTACTCTTTGTATCCTCTTTTTTAATTTTCATCGTTATGCTAAAATGGATACTCCGGAAAAAAAGGGATTAGAAGGGAAAGATTGGAGATTAGGGATTAATTTCATTATCTTTGAATCGTTTTATCTTTAATTCTAATTTTTATCATGATTCGAGGTTTTGGAAGCGATAATTTTTCAGGCGTATTACCGGAAGTATTCAAAGCACTGGAAGAGGCAGCCTATGGGCATCAGCATTCTTACGAAGAAGATGTTTATTCTGAAAAAGCCATACAGGATTTCAAAAATGTTTTTGGAGAAAATATCCGTGTATTTTTCGTCTATAACGGTACAGGGGCAAACATACTCAGCCTATCTGCTTTCACCCATTCCTATAACGCCGTTATATGTGCCGAGACCGCCCATATCAATGTGGACGAATGCGGAGCGATCGAGAAACAATCGGGCTGTAAACTACTGACCGTCCCAACTTTCGACGGGAAACTGACAACCGGTCTTCTCCAAAACCACATGCACGGTTTCGGAGAACAACATCACTCACAACCTAAAATGATTTCCCTGACTCAATGTACCGAATTAGGGACGGTTTATACTCCTGCCGAATTAAAAGAAATTTGCGATTATGCCCATGCCCATCGGATGTATGTACACATGGACGGAGCACGTCTTTCGAATGCCGTCGCCTATCTGGGATGTGATCCCCGCGACATCACCTCCCGGGTCGGTATCGATGTATTGAGTTTCGGAGGTACTAAAAACGGGATGATGTTTGGAGAAGCTGTCGTCTTTTTCAACCCGGAAGTCGCCAAAGAGGTACAATATATCCGTAAGCAACTGATGCAACTTCACTCGAAGACCCGTTTCATCGCCGCCCAATTTTCGGCAGTCCTGAAACACGACCTTTGGCTAAAGACCGCCGGACATGCCAACCGGATGGCCCGGATGTTAGCCAACGAAGCGGCTAAAATCCCGGGAATCCGCATCACTCAAGAGGTGCAAGGCAATGAAGTATTCGCTATCATCCCCCGCGATAAAATAACCAAATTACAGTCGGAATGCTTCTTTTACATTTGGGATGAAAATGCCTCGGAAGTGCGTTGGGTCTGCTCCTTCGACACGACAGAAAGTGATATTATCGAATTCGTCAATTTACTCAGAGCAGAAATCTGTTGAAAGGATGCCACATCAATTGATTCAAACAGAAGACGGTAGTATAACCTTATATGTTCCTGAACTGAATGAACATTATCATTCGGTACACGGAGCGATTCAGGAATCTATTCATATTTTTATCCGGGCCGGACTGGATTTTTATCTGACCTCCCCGGAACATCGGCCGCCCACCGAAGTCCCGTTGTCTATTCTGGAAGCCGGTTTCGGAACCGGGCTGAATGCTTATTTAAGCTTATTGCGGAGCGAAGAACTCCAGCTCCCGCTCGATTATCACAGTGTGGAAAAATATCCGTTACCGCCCGAAGAAGTAAATCGTCTTCATTATCCGGATCAACTTCCCGCTGCCGATCCCGGATCATTCGCCATGCTGCACGACGCCCCCTGGGATTGCGGAGAGCAGATTACCCCTTTATTTCATTTACACAAATACCGGACAGATTTCCGGTCTATACAATTTCAGGCCCGATTCGATATCGTCTATTTCGATGCCTTCAACCCGGAAGTGCAACCCCATCTCTGGACTCCGGAAGTATTCAGCCGGTTCGCCCAAGCATTGAAACCGGGAGGAATCCTGGTGACTTATTGTGTCAAGGGGATAGTCAAGCAAGCCTTACGCGAAGTCGGTTTCACCTTAAAACGCCTGCCCGGACCTCCCGGAAAAAGAGAAATGCTCAGAGCCACCAAACCCGACCGAATATGACATCACTAGAAATAAAACAACTACTCGATGAAAAATATCAGGAATATTGCCATTCCGATTTTTTTATCCATACCGATCCCATTCAAATTCCTAAATTATTCGAAGAGAAAGAAGACATCGAAATAGCCGGTTTTCTGGCAGCCTCCCTGGCTTGGGGGCAACGTCCGACCATCATAAAAAAGTGTAAGGAACTCATGCAGCTCCTGGATTATGCTCCTTATGACTTCGTCCTGCATGCCCGGGAAAGCGATTTCACCCGTTTCGAACATTTCAAACACCGCACTTTCAACGGTTATGACTGTAGTTATTTTTTACGTTCCTTAGCCCATATCTACCGCCATGAAGGAGGGTTGGAAAATGTCTTCACCACCGCCTGGCAAATACACGGGGATATGTTCGAGGTATTACGCCATTGGTATCGGATTTTCACTACCCTTCCGGCCGAGCCCCGGGTACTCCGCCACATCGCGTGTGTAGACAAAGGCTCAGCCGCCAAAAGAGTGAATATGTTTATTCGCTGGATGGTGAGACACGACCACAGCGGTATCGATTTCGGACTATGGAAAGGTATCCCGGCCTCCGCCCTATTGATCCCTTTAGATCTGCATACGGGCCATGTAAGCCGCGAACTCGGTCTGCTTACCCGTAAACAAAACGATGCCAAAGCTGTCGAAGAGCTTACCCGGCGTCTTCGTGAATTCGATCCGGTCGATCCGATCCGGTATGATTTCGCTCTTTTCGGCCTGGGGGCTTTCAAATAAGCAGGAATAATTAATCGTTAAAGTTCGTAAAGTCCTGAACCCTGCGGGCACTTTCATTAACGTAACTTCCGGTGCCGGCCGGCCGCCCCAGTGCCGTAAAAAAATGCGCTCGCAGGATCCATCGACTTTATGAACCTCATGAACTTTATAAACTCCTATAATTCAACTTTTTTTGAAGAAACAATATAGAAATGAAGAGTCAACTTTGATTCTCCCGTACTCTTTTCTCCAAATTCAAGGTTCCCTTCAGAGCACTTCCAATAATTCTTCATCTGTCAAAGGGATGGAAGTAGCTGCTGTTATGACAGAATCGGCAAGGCGTTGTTTACGTTCCTGGATAGCCAGAATTTTTTCCTCGAGTGTTCCGGCAGTAATAAAACGATAGACGAATACCGCCCGTTTTTGCCCGATCCGGTGGGCCCGGCTAACGGCTTGATTTTCAGCAGCGACATTCCACCAAGGGTCGAGAATAAATACATAATCGGCCTCGGTAAGATTCAAGCCTACCCCACCGGCTTTCAAAGAAATCAGGAAGATCCGGCATTCCGGGTCGGCCTGAAAATGCCGGATAGTCTGTTCCCGGTCGGCAGTCAAGCCTGTCAGCATCGCATATTTCCATCCCCGGACCATTGTTTCTTCAGCTACCATTTTAAGATATTTTACAAAAGAAGAAAAAACCAACACCTTGTGTCCGGAAGCAATCACTTCTCCCAACATACGGAATACCTCACTAAATTTTCCGGAATTTCCTTCATACCCAGTTTCGACCAAACGGGGATGATTGGCGATCTGACGCAATCGGATCAGAGCTTTTAAAACCATAAAATCACTTCGTAATTCCCCTTGATTCTCTCTCTCACTCAAGATATAATTTCTCACCCGGGACTGTTCCTCTTCGTATACCTTCCGCTGTTCCTCTTCGGGTTCACAAACGACCAACTCGGCTGTGAGATCCGGCAAATCGGCCAACACTTCTTCTTTGGTACGGCGTAAAATATACGGAGCGATCAGTTTACGCAAAGCTTCGCTCATCCGCCCTTCTACATCGGCCAATATAGGACGGATAAAATGATCGCGGAAAAAACGCTGTGATCCGAGTAATCCCCGGTTCACCCAATTCATCACAGCCCACAAATCGGTCAGTGAATTTTCTATCGGTGTACCCGACAAAGCCCAAAAACACCTTCCCTGAATACGCATCATAGCCTGATGGAGCTGAGACCCCGGATTCTTTAACATTTGTGCTTCGTCGGCAACGACGATACCGAAAGTCAGGCGGGACAAAATATCGATATCGTTCCGCAAAGTATGATAAGTGATCAATACGACATCCGAACGTTGCAGGTATGAACGCAAATCGATACGGTTAGTTCCGGCATAGATAGTCACAGTCAGCTGAGGAGCGAATTTCCGAAGTTCATTCCGCCAATTATGGATCAAAGAAGCCGGTACAACCACCAGACAGGTATGGTATACCAATGAACGATCTCCCTCATCCGGCCTGCTTACCTCTTCCGGGGCATCGAACAAACTCAGTTGTTTTCCGCTGTCAGGCCATCGGTTTACAACAGGCTTTTTTACTCCTTCCTGCCTGTATTTCAAGATCAGGGCAATGGCCTGAAGTGTTTTTCCCAATCCCATATCGTCGGCCAGACAACCTCCCAAGCCACATCGGTACAAACGGTACATCCATTCATAACCGAAACGCTGGTACGGACGTAAAGTCACCTGAAAATCAAAGGGCAGAGTCACCTCTTCCTGCAAATTCTCCGGCAATGAAAAATGACAGGTCGTCTCCGCCCAGTTTTTTAATAAAATATACTGGCTGCGGTGAAAAAATAAGGAAGTCCCCCTTCCTTGAGCAAATAAAAGCAACTCGGTATAGGTAGCGAACCATTCTTCAGGAATCAGGAATAAGGTGCCGTCATCGAGTAAAAACTCACGTTTACCCGTCAGAATATGGTCCCGGAAACGAAGCAAAGGAATCCGGCGCCCATCAGTCAGAATAACTTCTGCTTTCAATTCGAACCAATCCATCGTTTCCGATACCGAACTATCGATCTGCCAGGCTCCGATATAATAGGCCCGGCGCAATGTTTTCTGAGTGAAGCCGATCCCCATCGCTTTCAACTCATCCCCATGTGTCTGTACCCAGGTCACGGTCTTCTGCCAGGCATCGGCAATAACCTCCCCGCTCACTTTGTCCCGATCTTCGGTTTCTTTTTCAGTCTTCCAGGTCATCACAGTAACTTCCGGCAAATGGAAATACCCTTCCGTATCGTTCCTGATCCCCAAAGCAACCAATTGCCGGGCTTGCAGCTGTTCCCATTCCGGATCCCGGCTGACCTTATAGAAAGCATAGCGGTCTCCTTCCGTATATAATTCCACCAAAGCTTTCCGGGACGACCAGCCGGGAATATATTGATTACCGTATTTATATTCCATCACCAGGACCGGCATGCCGAGTATATCGCGTTCAAGTGACAGGAAGGCCTGTTTTTCTACTTCCCGGACGATCACGTCGAAACCTTGTACCTCGATCTCTTCATGCCGTACATTTTTCAGGATAAAACGCCGGAAATAGATACTTTCGTTTGCCTTGGGGATCATAATCTCCCTTTTCTGCAAAAAAGGTTGCAAACGCTGCCCGTCGAAATCTTCCGGGAAACGGAATAGCTGCCTGCCTGAAACCACCCGGCAAGGCCGCCGGGTCAGCACCTTCAACGCGTAATCACTGGGATAAAAGGTCTTTTCTCCATCTGTCAAACGCAAAATATAACGGGTAAACTCCCCTGTCCTTTCGAATTTCAACAATGCCCGCAAAGGAACGGATTTAAGCATCAGGCGCTGATTCTTATAAAAATTATCTAAACGACTGGTTTTCAAAAACAAAGGACAACCCGCTTCGGTCAGTTCATCCAGTACCTGTGCGACATACTTATCGATATAAGGCCGGATATCTTCACGGATATACGCTTCCTCCACTTTTTGCAGGAACATACGTTCATCCTTAAATTTTTTCCGGCCAAACTGTTTGAAAAGCATAGGGGTATCGTACTTACGGATCGTTTCCGTAATCTTTCTGACTACAGGCCATACTTCCAGGTCTTCATCCCCGATATACCGACCTATACTTTGAAAAAAATCACCGGCATCTATTGCCCGGTTGGCATACACCATCCAGCAATCCCAACGCTTCTCATATGATAAGATAAAAATAATCCGCTCCATCGCTTAAAAAAGAGAGCGCAAAGATACAAAATTATGTGCCAAACCATACTCCCGTCAACCGCCGAATTCTTCCGACCGCATCACCACCGCTTCGTATGGCCGTAAAGACAATACCTTATCTAACTGAGGCGAATCACCATAGTTGCACATTAAAATTTCCGCTCCCTGCATATCGATTCCCGGATAAGCCTCAGCCTGTTTGGAAGAGAAATTCAGTACAACAAGATAGTGATATTTTTCTCCTTTACGGAGATA
>OGMF01001124.1_pt1 | contig 27539 bp, 31 predicted proteins | sample 1572921 | NCBI WGS metagenome assembly OGMF01 (sample SAMEA2581919, study PRJEB24529) | metagenome | biome: Human gut stool | place: China | collected 2011 | reverse complement strand
GCACTCCGCCATGATGAGCTTCACAAGCTCCATTTCCTTCTCGCTTAAACCGTGACCTCTTGTTTTCATTACAATCTACCTCTAAATTTCTTTGTGGGTATTATTGTCATTTACACGGTTGGGTATTCAGACTCATTTTCTCATTGAATTACGCTCCGCACTGCGACAGTGTTTTCTGTAATATATCGGCGTAACACCGTACAGCTTTTTGAATCTGCGGCAGAAATAGCCGATGTTCTCAAATCCCGTTTCCTGCGCTATGGTGCAAACGCTGTTTTCGGTATCAACAAGCAGTTTTGACGCACGTTTCAGTCTGTATTTCACAACGTAATTTATCGGCGAAGTGTGCAGGTATGTCCTGAAAATATTGAGAACACTGCTTTTGCTTATAAGAACTGTTCCTGCAATATCATCAAGTGTTATCTGACCGCTGTAATTATCATGAATATACTGCATCATTATCTGAAGCTTAGCCTGCGTCTGTGCGGAATGCCCGGACACGGGGCCGCAGTCTGTTATCTGTATGCTTTCATATAACAGGCGCCATAGTTTCAGCAGCAGTTCTACCGTTTCCATTTCAGAAGCCGTGCCAGAACCCTGCACAGCAAATACCGACCTCATTGTTTCGATAATGCTGTGGTGCGCTGTTTCTTCGGCGGAAAAAATCACACATTCGGTAGTTGATTCAATTATCGGTCTGATGTATCTGCTGTATATCTGACTGCCCTGCGGCGCAAGCAGAACAGGTGAAAAAACAATGTTCGGAATGATAGCGCTGTCTTCTGCTTCAAACCTGTGTATCACCTGAGAATTTATAAAGATCCCATCGCCCGAGCTTAGAACATACCTGTTTCCACCCACCAGAAAATCAGCCTTGCCATGCTGTACATAAACAAATTCGACCTCTGGGTGCCAGTGCCAGTCGATACAGTGAAAATCGAAATTCCAGATGTCCTCATAATAGTAACTGAACGGATATTCTTCGCTGCCGTGACTTGCAGTTTCACGTAAGGTTTCGTCCGTTGTGATCCTGTCCTTTTTGATTTCATTTTCCATGTTCTCACCCGATTTACGATATTGTGTAATAAAAATGTGATTTTGTGTATTGAAATGTTACGATATTTACTATATAATCTGATTATATCATTTGTCAAGGAGTTTGTCAATATGGCTGTAAATTACAGAAAAACACTTATATCCTGCTATCTTGGATTCATCACACAGGCAATAGCGGCTAATTTCGCTCCGCTTCTATTTCTCACATTTCACAATGGCTATGGTATTCCGTTTGGGAAAATTGCCCTTATCTCGTCGGTATTTTTTGTTACTCAGCTTATCATAGATGTGCTGTGTGCACGTTTCGCCGACAAGATCGGCTATCGGAAATGCGTTATCGGTTCGCAGGTGTTTTCTGCGCTGGGACTTATCGGGCTTGCTTTTCTGCCAGAACTGCTTCCCGATCCGTTTTCAGGAATAATTATAAGCACGGTCATATATGCAATGGGAAGCGGTCTGACCGAGGTACTTGTAAGTCCGATAGTTGAAGCCTGCCCGTTTAAGCACAAAGAAGCTGCAATGAGCCTGCTGCATTCATTCTACTGCTGGGGTTCAGTCGGAGTCATACTCATTTCAACACTGTTTTTTACTGCTTTCGGCATAGAAAACTGGAAGTGGCTCTCTTGTATCTGGGCGATAATTCCACTGGTGAATGTTTACAATTTTTCAGTATGTCCCATTGCACACCCCGTCGAGGACGGCGTGGGAATGCGTATCCGTGACCTGCTCAGAGTGCCGCTGTTCTGGCTTGCGATACTGCTTATGGTTTGTGCTGGAGCCTCGGAACTTTCAATGGCGCAGTGGGCGTCGGCATTTGCAGAATCCGCTCTCGGACTGACTAAATCAGTCGGAGATATTGCAGGGCCGTGTATGTTTGCGGTGACGATGGGCATAAGCCGTACACTCTACGGGAAGTACGGCGAAAAGCTCAATCTTATGAAATTCATGATAGGCTCGGCAATGCTGTGTCTGATCTGTTACATCACTGCCTCCCTGTCGGGAATACCTGTAATCGGTCTTCTCGGCTGCATAATGTGCGGATTTTCGGTAGGTATCATGTGGCCCGGATCTATAAGCATCTGTTCGGGAAAAATACCCACAGGCGGAACTGCAATGTTTGCACTCCTCGCCATGGCTGGTGACCTCGGCGGAGCACTCGGTCCTGCTATTGTAGGAAATGTCACCCAGAATGCAAGTAATGATATGCAGAAAGGTATGCTTTCAGGCTGTGCATTTCCACTGATACTTATGATATCGCTCCTGCTGCTGAACAGAGCCAGACGCAGGAATAACTGATCGTATCCGGCAGGTTTATGAAAAGCTACAATAGAAAAAAGGCACCATGTATTTAAACGTGATGCCTTTTTGTTTTTCATACGATGCCGGCGGTCAATTTACGGATTTCATAGAACCTGTTCTGCATTTCTGAACTGCGACGGGGTAATACTCTCGAACCTTTTAAAAATCTTGCAAAAATAACTGCTGTCACAGAAGCCTGTTTCTTCAGCTATCTGCTCGACAGTTTTCTGTGTTTCCGCCAGAAGCATTTTAGCCGCCTGTATCTTGCGTTTTGTGATATATTCCATCGGTCGGCAGTTCAAGGTCTGCCTGAATAATCTGCACAAATGCTGCGAAGAAACGCCTGCTGCTTTACTTATGGATTCAAGACCGGGCTGCTTCATATAATTCTCGTCAATATAAGCGATTGCCTTCGTTACCGCAGGGGCGATTTGTACACTGCCTTTTCCTTTCGCCGCAAGACGGCTCAATTCAATAAAAAAGCTGTACAGATAGCCCGACGCTCTGAAATTTCCGTCAACCTTGTCAGAGAGAAGTGCCTCGTGCATACATCTGAAACAGTGGTCAAGATATGTAATTTCTTCCTTTGGAAGAGGGAAGATTTTCGACTTGTCAAAGCCGAGTGCTTTAAGCATATCAGGGCAGGACTTTCCGGACGGTTTTATCCAATGCGTATCCCAGGATTCGTCCGTTGAATAGTACTCATGCGGACAGCCGGCAGGGATAAAGAATGCGGTGTACGGATTTATTATATGTTTCTCTCCGTTCATTATAAGTACGCCGCTGCCTTTTGTACAATAAAGAGCCTTGGAATAATTATCTCCTTTGTCGCATTTAACATGATACTGCCATTCGTTCAGCCCTACGCTCACCAAAAAGACGGGAAGACTGCTTTCTTTGCTGATTATCGGATAATCGTAGAATTTCAAAATTAATTCACCGCCTGTGCTAAAATCGTTATATCTTAATAATATCATTCATTGACTTGTTTGTCAATAAGCGTTATAATCTATTAAAACAAGAAAGGGTGATTATTTTGAGAACAGTAAAGGCACTCAACGATTTCTGGAGATTCACAAAGCTTCCCGCAGGAATGAATATATCGAAAGACAACGTTATCTCTCCAGAATATGAAGATGCGTCATGGCAGCCTGTTGTACTGCCGCATACATATAATTCTGAAGACGGTGCAGGCAGAATGGCAACTGCAGACGGTGGGGACTACTACCGTGGAACTGTATGCTACCGCAGAAACCTTGCGCTGAGTTTTGAAGAATGCAGCGGAAAAGAACTCTATCTGGAATTTGAAGGTGCTAATACTGTTGCGGAAGTCTATATAAATGGCAGATTTGCAGGAGAGCACAGCGGAGGGTATTCAGCTTTCAGATTTGATATTACGGACTATATATACCCGGACAAAGACAATCTGATAGCTGTTATCATATCGAATGCTCCCACCGATTATATTGCGCCGATAACCGACAATGGCGATTTCACGAAAATGGGCGGCTTGTACAGGGGTGTAAAGCTTATTGCAGTCGAGCCTGTTCATATTGCTCTGAGAGACAGCGGCTCCTGCGGAGTATATATAACCCCACGCAATATTTCAGAAACATCTGCGGATATAGGCATACTTGTCAAGCTGGATAAAGCCGAAACCGCAGAGGCTAAGGCTGTGATATTTGATCCGCAGGGAAAGCCTGTAACGGAGTTTTTCGGCAGAGCGGAAAAAGACAGGATAACGCTTTCGGGAAAAATCAACTGCCCGAAACTCTGGAACGGAGTAAACTCTCCCGCCCTTTATCGTGCGGAGATAACCTTATTCTGCAACGGGAAACCTGTCGATAGCATTGAACAGGAATTCGGAATACGCTCGTACCGCATAGATGCCGATAACGGCTTTTTCCTCAACGGCAAGCCATATCCGCTCCATGGGGTGAACTACCACCAGGACAGTTACGAATCCGGCTGGGCAATGACTGACGCTCAGCGTGAGCGGGATTATCATATCATTCGTGACATGGGCTGTACCGCTGTAAGAATGGCTCACTACCAGCATTGTGACCATGAGTATTCATTATGCGACAGGCTGGGTCTGTGCATTTGGACGGAGATAGGCATAATCAATAAAATGTCTGCCGATGACAGCGACGCTCATGTTCTTTCAGACGGCTTTGGAGATAACGCAAAACAGCAGCTTCGTGAGCTTATCAGGCAGAATTACAATCATCCGTCAGTTATTGTCTGGGGGTTGTCCAACGAACTTCACCAGATGACCGATGAAATATTCGGGCTTTACAGCGAGCTTTATGAAATTGCCTGCAAAGAGGACTATACAAGGCTGAAAACCTTTGCAGACAATCAGTTTTACGGCAGATTTCTGGAGCTTCCCGCTGATGTGGTCGGGTATAACCGTTATTTTGGCTGGTATAAGGATGCCGGCAGTGCGGAGAATTTCGGCGAATGGCTTGACCTATACCATAATGAAAAGGAAAAGCGCCCTGTCTGCCTTTCCGAATACGGCGGCGGTGGGGCAATTTCGCAGCACAAGGACAATGTGAATTGGGAAAGCGATATAGACCCTGTCGGAGTACGGCATTATGAGAACTATCAGTCGCAGCTGCACGAGATATTGTGGAAACAATTCTCGGTCAGAAAGTACCTATGGGCTGAATTTATATGGTGTATGTTCGATTTTGCGTCCTACGGGCGAGTGGAGGGAGATACAAAGTCGCAGAACGACAAAGGACTTTGCACAAGGGAGCGTATTCCCAAGGACGTATATTTCTTTTACATGTCCGTATGGAGCAGCGAAAAAACCGTTTATATAACTGAACGCAGGCATGAATTCAGGGCTTGTGATGTCCCTTTTGTAAAGGTTTATTCAAATGCGGACGCAGTGGAGCTTTGTATAAATGATGTTTCGCACGGCAGGATATCCCGGTGCGAACTTTCCGATGACGAGAGCACTGTTTTCGTGTGGGAAAATATAAAGATAAAACCCGGCACGAAAAACAAGATATGTGCTAAAGCATATTTCAGCGACGGAACATCAAGGACCGACTATGCATTCTGGACAGGTAAATAAACGTGTCAGTATGTTTTATTCATCATAATAGAGGTCGATTATGAACGTTGTTATTCTGATGCTCGCTGTGACAGCCTGCTATACAATATGCTCGCTGAATGACAAATACGCCGCTGCCAAAGCCAACTTATCGGGCGATGAATTTACATTCCTGATGTGCTCGTCGATGTCGGTGTTCCTTGCTGCAAGCCTGCCTTTCCAGAATCTGAGTTTCAGTTTTACATGGCAGTCGTTTTTAGCGGTATTACTGGTTGCAATGTGCAAAATGCTTGAATTCCAGATGAGCGCACGGGTGCTGAAACAGCTTTCTGCTTTTGAGTTGAAAGCGTGGCTTGGGATAACCCTGTTTGCGTCTTATTTCACCGACATTTTTTTCGGGTCTGAACTCAGTGTTTTCAAACTGATTTGTATATTTGCAACAGCTGCAGGCCTTGTATTTATTGCAAAGTCGTCTAAATGTGGCAGTATAAACTATAAACAGATAATTCTGCCGTTGGTGTTATATCTTGTTTCAAAATACGGGTACGGGCTGGTTATAAGGAGTTTCTCTCCGTATGCTTCATCAACCATGCAGCTTCTTTCGGCTATGGTGATAATTTCGCTGATAATGCTGCCGAGAGTTCATATCCGGGAACTTATTAAGAATAATCGAAGCGGCGTTGTTAAGGTAGTGCTTGCCAGAATTCCAAATATGCTCGGAATGCTGCTTGAAAATGCGGTTATATCTATAAGCCTTGCAAATTACTCGTTCATTCAGCCAATGATCCTTGTAACGCTTTTCGTAATAGGGCTGATTCGCAGAGAAAAGCGTTCACGGCTCAATCTGATCGGAAGTATGATCTGCATTGTTGGTATTGTGGCTTTTCAGTTGGCGTAAATCTTAAACATTCTACATCAAACTTACTTCTGAAAAGCTTTGATACTTATCATCCCAACTTTATACATTGTTAGTGGCTAAATTTCACAGTTCTGAAGCACAAATTGAATTTTAATATATGCAGATGTTGCTGCAATGGGTTAAAAGTAGATGTTTATGGAAGCGGCACTAAGGTTAGTATCGTAAAATAACAGAGCCATAGGACTGCTCAAATTTTAATGAGCAAGTCTTGTGGCTTTTGTTATTTTTAGGAATAATTAAAAAGTGCACACCCCCATTGCCGAAAATGCTCACCCTTACGACCTTTCGTTAAATGGCGTAAAGGCAAAAAAATGGGGAAAGCTCTGATAAGACCTATTTTAGGTCAGCTCAGAGCCTTTAATCGTTAAATATTGCAGGAAAGCTTTTAAAATCAAGGGTTTTCGCATAAAAAAATTGCACACCGTTCTGATAACGCATCGTATCAAAATCAGTGTGCCGTTTTGAAAGTAAAGGCCTATTTTGATACCAAATGCACACGGCACAGACCTTTCATTGAAAGGTGTAGGAATAATTAAAAGGTTCAACGGGTATAATGCACTATAATTTGTCAGCCGTTTGTCGGAGATTCGCCATAGCACTTTACAAAAGCACGATAAAAAGCCGAATAATCGCTGAATCCGCAGGATTCGCAGGCGGACTGCGCCGAAGCTCCGCAGCGGAGCTTTTCCTTTGCGGCGGCAAGCCTTTTTCGGGTTATGTATTTCCAAGGAGCCGCGCCAGTAGCTTTCTTAAAAACGCGGCTGAACTGCGACGTACTGAGGTAGAAATGTTCCGCGAGAACCGAAACGGATATGTCCTCGAAAAGATGTGCATTCACATATTGCAGGATTTTCTGCGCGGTAGTCTGCGAAGTTGATTCCACAGCTGACTTCACGAAAAATGCACGGTTTATCATGTCCGCAAGCATGAAAATATGCGTCCTGAGTGTGAGCGTTTTCCCGTAATCATCAGAATTTTTGCACATCTGTGAGAACAAATTTCTGACGGCTCCCATGTTGATTTCATCCGCAGACAGCAGGTTTCTGCTTCCGAGTCTGCGCTCTGTGAAAGGCTTTAGAAGCCTGCCTTCGGGGTCTATCGTATCGAACAGTGCCACGGGGAAATTCACCGCATAGCGTTCGTAGCGCTCCGGCTGTAATATCCGTGCACGGTGAGCCTCGGCGGGGGACATTATCATGAGACTGTTCTCTGCGAGCGGATAAACGGAGCCTTCAACGAGGTAATCAACATTCCCGGAAAGGAAAAGGTATATTTCGCATTGGTCATGAATGTGCATTTTGAAATCCCTGTCGTCAGGTCGCTCGTCAACGGCGTGTCTGATGTAAATTTCTCCCGATGAATATTCGTTCAGCATTGACAGCACCTCCACAGATATGATATCACAAAATGCACGAATTTGCAATATATTCTGCGTTTTTTAACAATTGAAATGTAAATACGACTGCTGTATAATCTAAGTATCAACCGAAAAGGAGTGTTAAGAATGTACAAACTTGCAGCATTTGCAGACGAAGCAGACAGCAGTATTTCGGGACAGATAGCGGCAATGTCCGATAACGGAATTGAGTTCCTCGAAATCAGGGGTGTGGAAGATCAGACTGTTCAGCTTCTATGTTCCGTCAGGCTATGAGGAACGTTATCGTGACGAGGTCATGGAGCGGCTCGGTAAATTCTGCGAAGCTGCAAAGCAAAGCGGAATACGGCTCTGCCACGAGAACGAAAAGGGAATCTACGGTGACAATGCGGAACGGTGCGCTAAGATACACAGAGCGTTTCCGGAGATACGCGCCGTGTTTGATCCCGCAAATTTCGTGCAGTGCGGGCAGGACACAATTGAAGCGTGGGATATGCTTTCCGGGTACGTTGAGTATCTTCACATCAAGGACGCGCTTCCGGACGGCTCGGTAGTTCCCGCAGGAAAAGGCGCAGGAAATCTGCGGTATATCCTCGAAAAATACCGCGGAAGCATGCTGACTGTCGAGCCGCATTTATCCGTTTTCGAGGGATTCGACAGGCTGGAAAGCTCGGAGAAAACGAAAATAGGCTATTGCTACCCGAATTCACGGGCGGCATTTGACGCAGCGGTAAACGCTCTGAAAGAACTGATAAAGGAGAAAAACCATGAATAAAATTCGTCTTGGAATAATCGGAATGGGCAACATGGGCAGCGGACATTTCCACAATATTCTTGATGGAAAATGCCCGTCTGTAGAGGTGACGGCGGTCTGCGATATTGACAGCAGCAAGCTTGAAAATGCAAAGAAATACTCCGGAATTTCTCTCTTTACGAATTCGACCGAGCTTCTCGACAGCGGACTTGTTGACGCGGTGCTTATTGCCGTGCCGCATTATCAGCACCCGGAAATTGCGATTGCAGCGTTCGAACGGAAAATCCATGTCCTCACCGAAAAGCCCGCCGGAGTTTACACAAGACAGGTTCGGGAGATGAACGAAGCCGCCGACAGGTCGGAAGTAAAATTTGGCATAATGTTCAATCAGCGGACTAATCCGATGTATGCAAAGGCGCGTGAGATAGTGCAGAGCGGTCAGCTTGGAGAGCTTAAGCGCATGATGTGGATAATCACAAACTGGTACAGAACGCAGGCTTATTACGATTCCGGAACATGGCGTGCGACATGGAACGGCGAGGGCGGCGGAGTTCTGCTCAATCAGGCACCGCATAACCTCGACCTGTGGCAGTGGATATTCGGTATGCCAAAGAGGATACGCGCAACTTGCGAATTCGGGAAATACCACAAAATCAACGTTGAGGACGATGTTACGATTTTCGGCGAATACGCAAACGGCGCGACCGCCTCGTTCATCACAACGACAGGCGACGCGTGCGGAACAAACCGCCTTGAAATAACAGGCGACAGGGGCAAAATCGTAGTCGAACACGGAAAGCTCTGCTGGTGGAAACTTGCCGTTCCGGAGCGGGAATTCTGCTTTACGGCAAAGGAGGGCTTTGTAACTCCCGAAAACACCTGTGAGGAATTCACCGCTCCTGAGCCGGAGGGTCACATAGAGGTGCTTGAAGCCTTTGCACAGTCGATACTGAACGGAACTCCCATGATTGCTGACGGCAGTGAGGGACTGAACTCCCTTGAAATTTCGAATGCCGCGTATCTTTCCGCATGGACGGACGATTGGGTGGAGCTTCCGGGGGACGAAGCTATGTTTGAAAAGTTCCTGAAAGAGCGCTGCGAAAGTGAGAAAGCCTCAAAAAAATAACCGCCGCCCACGTTGAATCTCTGGACATTCTTCGTGAGCGGTGGAGGGTTCGGTGGTAATATGAGCGTTGTTGCTTTAATGCTGGGAGTTACAGCCTGCTATACTATTACTTCTATTGGCGACAAGTACGCGGTTTCAATCTCAGGATTTTCAAGAGATGAATTTACATTTCTGATGTGCTCGTCAATGTCGGTATTCCTGCTTTTATCGCTGCCGTTTCAGACTTTGTATTTCAATGTATCGTGGCAGTCATTTGCGGCAATAGCTTCGGTAACTCTGTGCAAATTTCTTGAATTCCAGATGTGCACGCTGGTTCTGAAACAGCTCACTTAAAGCGTGGCTTGGCGTTACTCTGCTTGCATCGTATATAACGGACGTGTGCTATGGCAGGGAGTTCAGCGTTATCCCACTGTGCTGCATTGCTGCAACGATTATCGGACTGGTATTCATAGCAAAATCGGGAAAGCAGAATAAGGTGGAATACCGCAAAATAATCATTCCTCTGATATTGTACCTTGCTGCAAAGTATGGATACGGGCTTGTGGTAAAGGCGTTTACACCATATGTTTCTGCAACGTTTCAGCTTCTTCCGGCGCTTGTGATTATTTCAATCATCATGATGTTCAGAATACATCCCGGTAAGCTTGTGCAGAAAAAACGCAAGGACGTTCTGACGGCAGTTGCCCTGCGGGTTCCCAACACCGTTGGAATGCTGCTTGAAAATGCGGTTATTTCTGTCAGCCTGTCGAGTTACTCGTTTATTCAGCCTATGATACTTGTTGCATTGTTCGTTATCAGCTTGATTAGAAAAGAGCATTGTTCTGTGTCAAGCATTATCGGCAGCGTACTTTGTGTTGCCGGTGTAATTATGTTTCAGATTTTTTGAATAAATCATTCTAAATCATTAGGAGCAACCACGCACGGCTGCTCCTTTTCCTATACGTCCCTGAGCCACAAGGCTCTTTTTTATGCCCTTTTTTCGAGGAGGTGAAACAGAATGTCCGAGAATTTCGGCTTAAAAATAGGTCTTGAGGGCGAGCGTGAATTCAAGAAATCCCTCGCCGAGGCTCTAAGGCGAGAAACCAGGTGCTGAACAAGGAAATCGAGTAGCAGAAGCAGAAAATCGAAACCCTCAGTACTGCTTTGCAGAATGCCGCCGAATCTTTCGGTGAGAACGACCGCCGTAATCAAAGCTGGCAGATTCAGCTTAACAATGCGCAGGCGGATCTGAACGGCATGGAGGCAGGTGCAGAGCGTACAGCCGCCGCAAACGACCTCCTTGGAAAATCCGTTGTGGATATGGCGTCAGCCGCAGGCTTTTGACATCGCAATTTCGCTGAACTACCTTTTGACCCAATGTCCATAAGCGTCAGCGCAGAAAAGCCGTTCTGCGGCATTATCAGCGTGAAAAAGTTGATAGAGCTGTTCCCGGCTGCGGAGAGAACACCCGGTTCCATGAACGATAATTCCTATCATCACGGAAGTTATTTCTATGACTGCAACACCACGAACAGCGACTATCTCTCCGATGAAGAAAAGGAGAATCTGCGGCAGGATATGATTATTTTGCTGTGCAGAAGCGTGTAAACGAAATGCTCTGATAAAACTTAATACTGTACAGCAGTAATGCCCACCTTGGATAGATTTCCTTGGTGGGCATTATTTTTTGCGGACCGTAAAGCTGATTTTCTTCCAGTTGATACTGAGGTAATATCAGACTGGAGGAAAATTTTATGACAAATCAGCAAAGGAATCAGATACAAACAATGCGTCTGCAAGGGATAGGTTATATTAAAATAGGAAAAAACCTTGGTATTTCAGATAATACAGTACGCTCGTTCTGTCGGCGTAATGGTCTTGACGGCAAGGCTAAGAACACCATTGCCTGCAGGCAATGCGGGAAGCTGATAAAAATCATCCCCAAGCAGAAACTGAAAAAGTTCTGCTCAGACACCTGCCGCACCGCATGGTGGAAATTACACCCGGAGCGTATCAACCGAAAAGCAACCTATAACTACACTTGTGCCTGTTGCGGACGGCATTTTACTGCCTACGGAAATAACCACAGAAAGTACTGCTCTCATGGCTGCTACATATACGGACGCTTTGGAAAGTAGTGTGGACGTAATGAGTAACACTTACGGAGCGCGGTTAGAAAGCTATCCCGCTTCAATGCTCCAGTCAAAACAGATGATGTCGATTGGGATTTTAACCTCTGATGATTACGCCGCTATTGATACAATTATGACCAAAAAATACGGCATATCTTCGTGTAGTTTGTATTGCGGGATTGACTTGATATACAGTGGGTTCAGAGGTAATATGTCACACTGCAAGGAGGTGACACAATGTCAGGAAGAATAATCACCGTATCAAAACCGCCGAAGCTAGAGCGTAAAAAGCGAGTTGCCGCTTATGCCCGTGTTCCCAGTGGGAAAGACGCTATGCTTCACTCGCTGTCAGCACAGGTCAGCTATTACAGCGACCTTATCCAAAGTCATGGCGAATGACTTTATGCAGAAGTATATGCAGATGAAGCCAAGACAGCCACCAAGGATTCAAGAGCAGGTTTTCAGAGTTTGGTTACAGACTACCGTGGTTGGAAAATCGATATGGTGATCACAAAATCCATCTCCCGATTTGCACGAAATACAGTCACGCTGCTGCAGACTGTTCGTGAATTCAAAACCCTGGAAGTGGATATTTATTTTGAAGAGCAGAACATTCACACAATGAGCGGTGACGGAGAATTGATGATGACAATTCTTGCTTCATACGCCCAGGAAGAAAGCCACGAAGCCATTGTTGACGAAAAAACTTTTCAAGCTGTTCAAGGGGAAAAGTCAAGGCGGTCGGCTCGGTTTAACAAGAAGTCTGTGCCAAAGAAAACATATCCCTTTTCAAGCTTTATGGAGTGCGATAACTGCGGCAAAAATTACCGCCGAAAGGTTACAAAATCGGGTCCTGTATGGGTCTGCAATACATTCAATTCTTTGGGGAAATCCGCCTGTGCGTCTAATCAGATACCGGAATCCATTCTTCAGCAGGTAACAGCCGAAGTTTTAGGCAAGGCAGATTTCACCGGTGAACAGCTGCACAGCCAAATACAGAAAACCGTGGTTTACAGCGAAAACGTTCTGATTTTCTGCTTTCGGTATGGTTCGGAAGTTACACGAAAATGGGAAGACCGCTCCAGAGCTGAAAGCTGGACGGACGAGATGAAGGAAGCCGCCAGTCAAAAAGTATTAGGGAGGAATAAGCACAATGCCTAAAGTTACCATGATACCCGCAACCATCAATTCGCTGACACACCTGCCGAAGGTGGCCGCGCAGAAGCGGCGTGTTGCAGGATATGCCCGTGTTTCCACCGACAGCGACGAGCAGTCCACAAGCTACGAAGCCCAGGTGGATTACTACACCAAATTCATACAGTCCAAGCCGGAATGGGACTTCGTAAAAGTATATACGGATGAGGGTATTTCCGGCTGTAATACCAAAAAGCGAGACGGCTTTAACAGTATGGTTTCGGATGCTCTTGCCGGAAAAATCGACCTCATTGTCACAAAGTCGGTCAGCCGATTTGCCAGGAACACCGTGGACAGCCTGGTCACCATCCGCAAGCTGAAAGAAAACGGCGTGGAATGTTACTTTGAAAAGGAGGGCATTTTCACATTTGACGGCAAGGGTGAGCTGCTCATCACCATCATGTCGAGCCTTGCCCAAGAAGAAAGCCGCAGCATTTCGGAAAACATCACCTGGGGACAGCGTAAGAGCTTCGCTGACGGAAAGGTGCATCTTGCCTATAAACGCTTCCTTGGCTACGAAAAGGGCGAGGACGGCAGACCTACCATTGTGGAAAGTGAAGCGAAAGTTGTTCAGCTGATTTACCGCCTTTTCCTTGATGGCAAGTCACAGGCGAGCATTTGCAGATATTTGGAGGACTTGGGTATTCCGTCACCTGGCGGCAAGGATAAATGGAGTAAGACCACGGTCACCAGCATTCTGCAAAATGAAAAATACAAAGGCGATGCGCTACTCCAGAAATCCTTCACGGTCGATTTTCTGGAAAAGAGGATGAAGCCCAACGATGGTGAGGTGCCGCAGTCATAATACGCTTAGCGAACTTGGATTCACGAAAAATTTACATTCAAAAATATAAAAATATAATTTAGACAGGCTTAAATTTGCAAAGAAAATTGAATAGATAACGAAAAGCGTTCTTCATATATCAGTGAGGAACGCTTTTTCTATTTATTCGGAGGTTATTATAGCAAATGAATCTAATTCATCGGTTGTCAGAGTGCATAAGAACACTGACTTCACGATCATGAGCAATCATCATTTGATAAATCAGAAACTCACCCTGAAAGCTGTTGGGCTGATGTCAAAAATACTGGGTTTGCCTGACGGCTGGAATTATTCCGTTGCAGGACTGGTGAAGATCTGTAAAGAGGGTGAAACAGCCGTCAGGGCTGCCCTGCATGAATTGATTGACGAACAATACGTTTATGTCGAGAAACTTCCTCCCAACTATACCAAAAGCGGAAGATTTGAATACGTCTATCACATCTATGAAATTCCATACGAGAATATGCCTGATGGTCTGGAATGCCCTGAACTGTTTCTCAAAAAACAATCTGAAACAAATCAAAATGCAGATTCTCCAGATGCAGAAAACCTACATCTTGAAATTCAAAGTATAGAAAATCAGGGACAATTAAATACTTACTTATCAAGTACGAAAGAATCAAGTATGAAAGAATTAAATAGCAAAGCTTCTGCTCCGCCGAAGAAAAAGACACCGAGCAGTAAGAAAAAATATGCCGAAGCAGTTACTATGACGGAAGAAGAATATCAGAAACTGACCGGACAGCACACAACTGCTTTTGTAGAAAAATGTATTGAAGTCCTGAATAACTATAAGCTTTCCAGCGGAAAACGATACAAATCAGATTATCACACCATTCTGAACTGGGTCATTGAAAGAGTTTCCAAGGACTATCCGCAGCTGGATAAACCTGTTTCTGTACAAAATTCGGCTTATGATGTCAACGTCAATCCATTCGACCAGTTTGTGAGGTGAGAAAATGTTTATCAATACGGAATTACTGGAGTTTTTCCGCCTGAAAAATCCGTTTTCCTCGGTGGTGAAAAAACACGAAGTGATCGAGAAAGACTGCTGTAAATGCCCATTCTGCCACAGCAAGACAAATTCCCTGAATCTCTTCCATGATGAGATCTATACCTGTTTTCACTGCGGTGAAAGCGGTGATGTATTTGGATTTGTCAGCAAGATTGAAAAGATTTCCTTTTCAGAAACAGTTCAGAAAATGGCGGAAGCATCGGGCATCTATACCCTGGAAGAACTGAAACAGAAGAATATCTTTCGCTTCTGAGACAGATTTCTGATTCTCTGTGAGCATTATCACATTGCAGCAGACAGCATATTGCAGGAATATTCTTTGGAGCTGACAAAAGAATATCTTCTCAGTCTGAAATATGGCAAAGAACCGGATACCGCCCCGATGGAAATAATTATGCAGATGAAATATGGCATATCAAAGGAATTTTGGAACGCTGCTCCTGAGCATATTATGGAGTATCTGACAGCAGAAAGGAAACACAATGCATGATACACTGAAAAGCATTTTTCAGACGCTCTCTGAAAATGCAGAAGAAAACTTCATCAAGAACAAAAACGCAGAGGACTATCTCGCTGAGGACGGTTTGTGGCACTGCGGAAAATGCGGTACAGCAAAGCAGTTCCGACTGCCTGAGCGGTTTCTGAAAATGGGAATGCCTGAAATTGTCGGCTGCTGCTGTGCCTGTCAGTCTGCAAAAGAAAAACGGGAAAATGCAAAGCAACAGCTTGCATCTGTCATCAGAGAGAATAAAGAAAATGCTGATATCCCCGAACATTATCTGTCGGCTGACATTGCAGTGGTGGAATCTCCGGAAGCCCAAAGAATCGGTATGAACTATATCAAAAACTTTGAAAAATTGGGCAGGATCGGGCTTCTTCTCTATGGTGATGTGGGAACGGGTAAAACCTATCTGGCAGCCTGCATTGCAAATGCTTTGCTGGATCAGGGCATCCGTGTCAAATGGCTGACTACCATGCAGATCGTGGAACACAGCTGCTTCTACAGCGAATCAGAATATGCTGAGTATACCCGAAGCATTACTGCTCCCGACTTGCTGATCATTGATGATCTGGGAGCAGAACGTGGCACAGATTTTGCATTGGAGCGTGTTCACAGCCTTGTGGATACCCGTATCTCAGCAAATTTACCGATGATCGTAACCACCAATATCGATATTACGGATATGGGCAATTGTGCTGATCTGAAAAAGAAACGCACATTTGACCGTATTCTCACTGCAACATTTGCCTTTGCTATGAAAGGTACTTCCTATCGTATGAAACAGGCACAGAAAAGCTACGAAACACTCAAAGATCTGCTCTTGAGTGAAGAAACAATTGGAAAGGACAGAAACACAAATGAGAATGATCAAAACGTATGAGGGTATGACAATGAACTGCGATGTGATCGCAACAATTCAGTCGGTTTTCATGAATATCGCTACCGGCAGCATCAGCGAAATGGTCGATGACAGCTTCGATCCGGATACCCTGGAATTTGCTGTGACTGCATTTACTACGCTTGGCGATGAGGTGGTTCTTGCAGTTTATGCGACCGAAGAAAAACGTGACTATGCCAGATACAAGCTGGAAAACTGGCTTGTTTACGATGTTGGCAGCTATTACACCATGACAGAAAGAAAATAACGGAGGGTTTAACCATGGAAAAAATGATCGTAACAGAGTACGGCAGACCGATTATGATGCAAAAGGTCAAGGAATTTACACAGAGAACCATGTTTCTTGCAGACGAAAGAGTGATCCCCTATGCAGAATTTGCACTGCTCGACAGCGGCGAAATGGTGAACATCGGCAATTTTGATGATTTGGATACCGCTGAGATCTCCCAGATCATTCTGGACATCTTCACAGAAGACAAAAAGGCGGTATTCGATGTAAACCTTGAAGTGTTCGGAATCAAAAAGTTCCTTCAAATGCTTCACTATGTATCAGCGGATAGCGAAACACTCTATCAAACTTTGGTAAGTGATCTGAAAAGGCAGCTGAAAAGCGGTGAACTGGATGTCAGCTTTACTTGACGGCTACATACAGCTTGCCCATGCCATTGTCATTGTGGCAGCAGAAAGTCACAAATACACACTTTTAGCTGTCAGACATCATACCAAAAGCGATTCTGTGTACCGAAGAAAAGAAGAACTGGAAAGCTTTTTTCTGTCAGATTGGTTCGGGTTGTTGTCCGGACTGGACGGAAGATATTTTATAAAGAAGATGCAGGAGGTCTACTATTTTGACAGGTAAAGAGTTTTTGTGGCAGTATATTATGATCGACCGACAGATCAGAAGTGTGAAGCTGCAGTTGGATAGTATGGTAGAAGTTGCAAAAGAGAATGCAATGAGCAATGTTTTTCAGGGTGAAATAGCAAATTTGAAAAACAAACTGAAAGATCTGATCTCGAAATCTGCTTTTGTCAAAAAAGAGATTCTGGACAAGATTCTGTTGATTTCCAACAACGAAAGAAGAGAAATTCTGAATACCCAACCGTGTAAATGACAATAATACCCACAAAGAAATTTGGAGGTAGATTGTAATGAAAACAAGAGATCACGGTTTAAGCGAGAAGGAAATGGAGCTTGTGAAGCTCATCATGGCGGAGTGCGAAAGCACAGGCGATATTCAGGCTAAACTCAAGCGTTTGTTTGCAGGAACTATCGAGCAGATGCTTGAAGCTGAGATGGACGAGCATCTCGGTTATGAGAAAAATTCTGTTCTCGGCAACAATTCAGGCAACAGCAGAAACGGCTACGGTAGGAAAACAATTACCAGCGATTACGGCGAATGCGAAATATCCGTACCCCGTGACAGAAACGGTGAATTTGAACCTAAAATCATCGAAAAAAGACAGACCCGTACAGACGAAATTGAGCAGAAGATCATGGCGATGTACGCTAAGGGAATGTCTCAGCGTGACATTGAAGATACCCTAAGAGAGATCTACGGTTCAGAAATTTCTCAGGGACTCATTTCCCGTATAACCGACAAGATTCTTCCCGAAGTAAACGAGTGGCAGAACAGACCTCTTGACAGTATTTATCCTGTCGTTTTCTATGATGGGATCGTTTTTAATTCGCGCAAAGACAATAAAATCATCAATAAGTGCGTGTACTCTGTACTCGGTATCAACATGGAGGGTCAGAAGGAGATTCTTGGAACATGGATCTCAGAAAATGAGTCAGCAAGCTTTTACGCAAGTATATGCTCAGACCTTAAAAACCGCGGAGTCACGGACATTTTCATCGCTTGTCACGATGATCTGACAGGACTTTGTGATGCAATAAATGCAGTCTTTCCAAAGACAAAAAATCAGCTCTGCATCGTTCATCAGATCAGGAACAGCTGTAAATTCGTGCCTTACAAGGACAGAAAAGCTGTATGCACTGATTTAAAGAAAATCTACGGTGCAGTCAATCTTGACGACGCAGAATTTGCCAAGGAAGAGTTTCGTGAAAAGTGGGACAAGAAATATCCCAACATCATAAAATCATGGGACAAAAACTTGGCTGAACTGACAACATTCTTTGAATATCCGCAGGAGATCAGGAAGATAATATATACGACGAACGCTGTCGAAAGCTACCATAGAATGGTAAGAAAATTTACAAAATCAAAGGCGGTTTTTCCGACCGATGATTCCATACGCAAGGTCATCTATATGAGCGTCAAAGAGATAGCCAAGAAGTGGACCATGCCCGTTCGGGATTGGGGACTTGCGTACTCACAGTTCGCAATTTTCTTCGATGACAGATTTGCAGCCTGACGGCTGTCGGGGACTCTGTCCCCAAACCTCTGAGGTTTATCCGCTTTGGAGATATCCGGTGGAATATTGAAAACCGACGACATTTCTGCCGCCGCTTTCCACCGTTTTATCTCACAGCCTGCGTCAGGCCGCTCCTCAGCGTTGCCATGTTTGGCTGCAATTTTAGTATTGTCAAAAATTTGGCGATTATTGCGTTTACACGGTTTGTTTTTCGGAACCATATATTCTTCTAAGCAAATTCCTTGAGAGTAAATTTCTAAAGCAGCTTCTTTTCCAAAGTATCTGTAATGCCAAGGTTCATTTATAACACCTGTTATATCTGTTTTATTTGAAGGATAACGTTTTATAAATCCATATGTATGAGCATTTTCCGCAAGCCAATTATACACATCATCACTTGAACTTTTTGTAGTATCTGCGTTTATGTCAACTGCAATGCCAAGCTGATGTTCACTTGTTCCGGGAATTGCCACCCATTGCTCTGCAAGTCTTTTTGCTTCGGATTTTGATTTTCCATCATTTTCATATGCTTCTATTTTTTCATCCAACAGTTGTTGCTGTTCTTCCTGTGTTTTATATCCCTCTCTGACAAACAAGCCATATCCTTGCTCCCTTGCAGCATCAAACATTTCCTGTAACTCTGGATAAATTCCGGAATCAACCTTTTTTCCATTTGACAGTTCTGTAAGCTGAACCTTATAATCATCAGGAATATAATTATCACGATTTACAAGAATCAGATTCCAAACATTAGCTTCACTTGCTATATGATGTGTTGTGTTATCATAAAAAGATGTTGTAAAAGATGGATTAAGAATTTTTCCTGCTATCACACATAACATTATTATAAATAATAAGAGAAACAGTATTTTCCCTTTGTATTTTCTTCCTCTTGCAGATTGTTTCACTTATTTTATCTCCTCCTTTTGGTACACCTTGTACAGTAAGACGAAAAATCAATCATATTATAACATCAATTACTCTTCTCTTAATCTCTCAACAATGCTCTTTTTTGCAATATGTTGATAAGCGACTACCGGAACTGATACACAGATCATTGCAATCACAGCAATCAGGAAAATCATCAGTACATAAGGATAGTGAAAAACGGCATAATCCGCAATTTTTTGTGCCACCTTAGAAGAAAGATATGTGATCAGATTTCCGACTGTCAGTATGAAAAATGTGATGATACCTGTATAATACAGCCCCTCATATACCAGCATTTTATAAATTTGTTGTTTCGTCATACCGATGCTTTCCATCATTGCAAGTTCATTTCTTCTTGCATACAAACCAACAAACATGACGTTGATAAAGTTGACGATACCAATCAGCATCAAAACAATGCTGATTCCTGCGGTTAAAATACGCATGGACAGGATCGACGATTGAAATTCTTCCAACATCTCTGATTTTATCTCAACATATGCTTTTGACGGGATACAGATATTGTTTTGTGTCAGACTTTTTATAAGATCTCTTACAGATGGTTCATTTTCTTTGTCACAATCTACAACCATTTCCTTTACCCAAGTCCTATCGGAAAGTTCTTCTATCACATTTTTGCTGACATAAACACGCTGCGGCACGCCCACAGTTTCCCAGTTAGATCCATCTGGGAAGAAATAATCATTTATACTTAAAGAAGCCCCGATTCCAATTGTTTTTGTTTTCCCTGTTTCTGTATTTTTTAACGTTATGGTTTTTCCTACCATTTCTTTGCGGTATGTATCATTGATAAAGTCGCCGATGAAACAAATTTCCCCGTTACGAAATTTTTCAATATCGATTGGCTTTTCTGCCTGCTCGTTATATCGCTCTATAAATTCTTCATCCAGTCCGGTCACAGGCACGGAAAAGAGATTTTCTTTTTCGATGACATCTGCCAGGTTGTCTGCGGTGGAGGCTCCATTCGGATAAGAGTCATTGCCTTCCTGAAAGAACGGCATAAACGTTTCCCGATCATACACAACATCAATATTGCCTTGGATCCCATTGAATACCGTCACATCCTCAATTTTTTCTATATCTTTCAAAAGTTTATTGGATGCTTCTGCTTTATTTTCATCAGTCTTTTTAAAATCATCGTTATCTGTAACGTTGATACTCAATGTAAAATCATCCGGAAAATAGCTGTTTGCATAGTTGTTCAAATCCATGCTTTTCAAAAAAGACTGTGTGGCAAGAAGTGCAATGATTCCGATCAAAAGAGAAAGAATTACAACAAAAGACTGTTTTTTCTCCCTGAAAACATTTCTGTAAGCCATTTTATGAAGTTTTCCGCCATCATCAGAATGATAAGACTTTGTTCTTTCACCTTTTATTCCTGTATAGTTCAATGCCTCCACAGGTGTAATATTTCCTGCAAATTTCGCCGGCTTTCGGCAACTGATGAGAATGGTAAAAACAGCAAATATAATCGTTCCGATGAAGATCAGGGGATTGAATGAAATGGTTGACGGCATCGCTGTATAAACAGCGGACGAAAACGTTTTTACAACAAATGGCATTCCGGCAAACGCTACTGCAACCCCCAAAAGAATACCGATAGGTATTCCATAAACCGATATTCTCAAAGCCTGCGTTCTGACTATTTTTCTAATTTGCTTGGAAGTTGTTCCAATTGTTTTCAGCATTCCATAAAATCGGATATTATGATTTACAGAGATATACATAATATTGTAAATCAACAGGTAGCCGCTGACTACGATAATAAGGCTGAGAAATAATACAAATGCCGCTATAAAAATCGTGGTATCACTTGATTCACTTGCGGTTATCGTCTGATCTGTATTCAATGTGATTTTATCGATTTCATCAAGGAGTTTACGTTCCATAAAATGTCTGGAAGATATATATAGTTCGCCGTTCGATTCGATCGTTTTCCCAAGCTTTTCTGAATAATCTTTAGATATATATGAATCATAATTATTTGTTCTGAAACCATAATTCTGAAACCAACCAGAAAGAGAAAAAATTGTTTTATCTCCATTTACTATAAGAGATATTTTATCACCGACTTTTGGATCTTTTATCCCAAGTTCATTAAGTCCGTTTTTTGACATCATTATTTCATCTGCTTTTTTCGGATAAGTTCCATGTATATCCGATAAGGCAGGTTTCAGGTTATATTTATAGTTTTCTTCATCATTATAGATAAGATTTATTGTAAAATCTTTTCCGGATATGGGCTTTGCTTGTCCTGCATTAACAGAAATTCCTGCATGATAAAGAGCTGAACATTTTTTCACTTGTCCTATCACGTCATCTGTTGGATGACTTATGATCGTTCGTGCAATATTGCCTTCCTGACGAATCAGCATAGTATTCATATTCTGGGCAATCGAAATGCCAATCGTAAAAACTGTTGTAAACATAAACGTCATAAGAATAACCGCAAGAACAACGATTCTGTTTGTCGTAATGTTTTGTTTCAGCGAACGGGTGCTGATTTTTTGAATGATGCCTTTGTTATCCACTTTCAGCATATCAGTCACCACCCTTTACAATGTTGCCGTCTTCAATTCTTATTATTCTGTCAGACATCTGAGCGATAGTTTCATCATGCGTGATCATGACAATAGTCTGATTATATTTTTTTCCTGTGATCTTCAACAGACTCAACACGTCCTGACTGGTTTTGCTGTCGAGATTTCCGGTCGGTTCGTCTGCAAGAATGATTGCTGGCTTGGTTGCCAACGCTCTTGCAATGGCAACTCGTTGTTGCTGTCCACCGGAAAGCTGATTCGGCATCGCATGGATTTTTTCCTTCAAACCGAGTGTTTCAATTATACTGTCGATATAATTTTTATCGATCTTTCCGCCGTCAAGCTGAATCGGAAAGACAATATTTTCATAAACGCTGAGAACAGGTACAAGATTATACGATTGAAATACAAATCCGATTTTTCTTCTTCTGAAAATGGTGCGGGCATCATCTTTCATTGTGAAAATATCATTTCCCTCAATTAACACTTTTCCGCCAGTCGGGCTGTCCAATCCTCCAAGCAAGTGCAGGAGAGTTGATTTACCACTTCCTGAAGTTCCAATGACAGCAACAAATTCTCCCTGATCAACGGAAATATTTGCATGATTAAGTGCTATAACTTCTGTTGTTCCACTTCCATAAATTTTTGTAAGATCTTTAGTTTTTAAAACATTCATTTTTATTCCTCCCAAAAATAAAGTGCAGTATTTTTTTCTTACTGCACTTAATATACCATCTTATTCTTTCCAGAATCTTTCTGAAATCTAACAGAATTGAAAGATTTATTTTGGAAGATAAATTTCAAATATCGAACCTTTCCCCAGTTTCGACTGCAAGTGAATATAGCCCCCCTGTTTCTCAATAATCTCTCTTGACAGATAAAGTCCGATTCCTGTTCCCTCCGTTTCACTTACATTAGAGCCACGGTTGAATCTTCCAAATATTTTTTCCTGTTCTTCCTCTGCAATCCCGATACCATTGTCCTGAATTGAGATACACGCAAATAGTTCATAGGATTTCACTGAAATTGTAATAGTTCCATTTTCATTGGTATATTTCACTGCATTGTCAATGATGTTGAACAAGGCTTCCACTGTCCATTTCAAATCAAAGATTGCTGTTGTGCTTTCCTTTTCACAAATAACCGTGATATTTTTTTTCAGTGCTTTTTTCTCAGCCTGATCAACCGCTTTTGCAATCAAATTATTGATACTGTTTGCTTTCGGATTGAATTGCAACGTTCCTGTTTCAAGCCGTGATGTTTTTATCAGCGACTGAATCAGAAATTCCAGTTTCAGAGCCTGCTTTTGAATCTCATCAGCAAGAAATTTTGATGTTTCATCTAAGTTTTGTTCCTGGAGCAGTTGCGTATATAGTTCAATATTAGTCAGCGGTGTTTTTGTCTGATGAGAGATGTCTGTAACAAGTTCTTTAATTTTTTCCTGCTCCAGATTGATTTTTTGACTGGATAATTTTGATGATGTCAGATATCGATACCATTTTGATTCGATAGAAGAAAGTCTGCTTTCGTCATAAGATGTTTCCGTAAATGTCCCATTGATACCATCTTCCAGCATCTGATCCAATCTGTCAAGTAATTTTTTATTATTGAACATCATTCGTTTCTCCATGTGTAGCCGATACCGTATACCGTCTGGATCCTATTTCCGGCATCAAGTTTTTTTCGCAGTCGGTTCACCGTTACAGACAACGCATTTTCATCGACAAATTCCGCCCCGTTCGACCAGATACGGTCGATCAGTATCTCTCTTGTCACGACCTGATTTCGATTGAATACAAGAATCTTCAGGAGTTTTTGCTCTGTCTTACTGAGTTCAACAGGGGTGTCATTAAAAAAGAATTCCATTCGTTCAAAGTAGAAATGATAGTTTTCATCTTGATATTCTGTGGAAGAAGTTTGTTTTTTCAAAACTTTTTCAATTCTTGCACGAAGTACCATCAGACTGAATGGTTTTGTGATATAGTCGTCTGCACCAAGTTCCAACCCCATCACTTCATCTGTTTCCAGATCATTTGCAGTCAGAATCACGACCGGAACATTGGAAGTTGTTCGCAGATCTTTTAAGAATGCAAATCCGTTTCCGTCAGGAAGATTAATGTCCAGAATAATCAGATTGGTTTTTCGGTCTTTTTTGAAATCTGAAAGTTTATAGAGTTGTTCAGTGTGGTATCCGCAGCTTTTCAAGGCAAGCGATACACCGTTATTTAATGCATAGTCGTCTTCTATAATTGTAATGTCAAACATATTTTTATCGATCCTTTTGTATGTAATAGATATAGTTTTATTATACCATATAAATCAACACTTGACAATATGAATTTGAATTTGATTAAGAGATTGATTTTCTTTATCACGTAAAGTTCCACAGACCAAAAAATATCTGACGATTTGGGAACTTGAAAAAAATGCCGATTTGATTTTTTATTGCTTTTGTGCTATGATGATTACAGCAAATTTACCAGCCTGTCTATAGATTCGGAGATGATGATATCGAAAGACCATACACTGACTTCAAAACGCTGTATGCAGTAAACGAGCAGATTAGGAAGTTGATCCGTCATCAGGAATATTCCGACAGACGTGAAAGACGAAGAAGCATCACATATCATGATAATCTTTACATTCCGCCTGATTGGGAGGATATACAGCTGCTTGCCATGCGGCAGGCACTTCTGAAACTCAAAGATCTGCATTCGGATAAATTTGAAGTCTTGATCGGTTTCTATTATGGAAACTACAAAACAATCAAAGCATACGCCGTAACATACGATATATCCAGACAGGCAATGTCCAAAAAGCTGCATAAAACTCTGGAACTGCTTCGTTTTCTGTGCTTTGAAGAACTTGAGAATCTTGAAAACTGAATATGAAGAACGCACCAAACCTGATTGCTGCAATTTTGTAACAAATTGCGACAATTCAGCAACAGTTTTTCTTTTGTGGTTGCGTTTATTCCGCTTTTGCGCTAAAATAGAAAGAGCAATTTTAAGCCTGTCAGTATAGGAGGAAACAAGTATGCAGACAGGAAAAATCACTGCTCTATATGCCCGATTTTCTTTTGACGACGGGATTGACACGGAAAGCGGAAGCATTGAACATCAGAAAGCACTGCTTAAAAATTATGCGGAATCCAATGGTTTTACGAATCTTTCCTATTATGCAGATGACGGATATACAGGTACAAATTTCAACAGACCAGCTTTTCAGCGTATGATGGATGACATCAGAAATGGCTTTGTCGAAACAGTAATTGTCAAGGATATGAGCCGACCGGGTAGAAATTATCTCATGGTCGATCAATATGTGGAAATTGACTTTCCGAAATACCATGTACGATTTATTGCGATAAGCGATAATGTAGACTCCGCCAAGGGAATGAATGAACTGCTGCCAATCAATAATCTGATGAATGAATGGTACAGCAGGGACATTTCCAAAAAGATTCGCTCTATGATGCGACAGAAAGGCAACAGTGGTCAGCACATCACTTCAAAATTGCCGTATGGATATTACAATACACCAGAAAACAAGCAGGAGTGGCTGATCGATAAGAAGCTGCTGAGGTAGTCAGAGAAATCTTTGAACTGTATGTTTATCACGCAATGGGAACAAAGCAGATCGCTATGCAGTTACAGGCTGAAAAACGTGTGGGAGTAGAATATCATAAGAAAATCCGTAAAGGCATTGCAGTCACTGCTGAAAATATTTGCTCCTGGTGCAGTGCAACTGTGGTTTCTATTCTCAAACGACAGGAATATGTCGGAGATACAGTCAATTTTCGTACAGAGCGAACCTCTTACAAGAATAAGACTGTGATCTACAATGGAAGCGATAGAATCAAGATCTTTCTGAATACGCATCCTGCAATCATTAGCCGTGAACTGTTTCAAATGGCACAGGACAAACGTGAAAAAACGATACGTCATCCGTCCAGACCGCACAAATATCTTTTTGGTGACTATCTGTATTGCATGGATTGTCACGCAAGAATGCACGGCAGACAGTGTGGCACAAAGCGTGAGAATACTCTTTATTGTTATGAATGTTCAACCTACCGAAAAAGCAAAGGGTGTTACTTTCACGGCGTTCCTGAAAAGTATCTTGAAGATGAAGTCCTGAAGACCATTCAGAGAATCATCAGCAAGGCAAAATCTGATCCTGATGAATTTCACAGAATCATGCAGAATCATTTAGAAAAGAAGTCTGATGACAGCAAAGCCGTTGTTTCAGCTGATCTTGAAAAAGCACAGCTTCGCATTGCCGAAATTGACAAATACATTCAGGGCTTATTTGAAGCAAAAGTCAGAGGTGAAATAGATGGAGCTTTATTTGCAAGTTTGAAAAAAACTTACGATGAAGAAAAAGAACAGCTTAACGCATTTGTTGCAGAACTCATAGGCAAACTTCATGAGAAAAATGAATCTGCAAACAAGGTCAAACTGTTGATGCAGGCAATCAAAAAGCATGATGCCGTTACAGAACTAACTCCGCAGATATTGGCTGACTTTATCGAACATATTGAAGTTGGCAAATGTCAAAACACAAGCAAAAAGTTGCCGTTTTCCAAAAGAGATAACGCAATTTCGGTGTTTTTTCGGGGTATCGGCATCTTTTAATTAGCAAAGAGAGAGTTCCCTAAGCGTATTACGACCAGTATCATGTGGCGGATAGTCATGCGGCAGCATTCTCCACTGGCAGCCTGTCTTTACGATATACAACACTGCTTCTACTAATGATCGTTTATGATATTTGCTTTTATTTCCGGATGGAAAGAATTCTTTGATTGCTTCCCATTGTTTGTCTGTCAAATCACTTTCGTAATTTGTTGCTTGATATTCTTTTTTCATATCTCCTATTATACCACTTTTTTGCTATGAACACAAGCTCGAGCATTACCAAAGAGAATCAGCAAAGGAAGTGCTCTGAATAGTAAGTGACCCACTTCCCCTATTTCTTCCATGCAATATGCTTCATTTGGGAGGTTGCCACATACTTTGACCATTTGACATTTATTTTTTAGAGGACAAATTTTTTCTGAATTCTTTGAACACCTTGTACAACTCCGGAATGCTGTTGCTTGGAATCTGCTTCATCAATTCCGTGTTGAGAGATTGCTTATCTGTGGCATTGAGAAAAAGAGCAATGATGGCTTCTTTTTTCTCAAGATATGGTGATTGATTGAAATTCTGGTCAAATAGAAACCGAATCTGTGCTTCTTTTGTAGTCGATATGCTTGCCTGTGGATTAGGTTGCTTCTTGACTGAGATTCTTCGGACGCTTTCTTTGCGGGAAACAGAAATACCGAATCTCTTTTTCCAAAACTGAATGACAGGGTCAAAATCAGTATCTTTGCTGACAATTATGATGTTGCAGTTTGATGTTCCAGCCAAATATCCCAGATAAGAAACAATATGCATATCTGCCGATTGTTTCCCAGCAGGAATTTCCATCATTTTTAGTTCCGCAGTGCCATGGTTTGCAATTATAGCCATGTCTATCTTGCGAGCATTCT
>OGMF01001121.1_pt1 | contig 27566 bp, 20 predicted proteins | sample 1572921 | NCBI WGS metagenome assembly OGMF01 (sample SAMEA2581919, study PRJEB24529) | metagenome | biome: Human gut stool | place: China | collected 2011 | reverse complement strand
CTGCAGAACGACGATGCAAACCGTGCCCTCATGGGATCCAACATGCAGCGTCAGGCAGTGCCGCTTCTGACCACAGAGGCGCCGGTAGTCGGTACCGGTATGGAGACGAAGGCAGCGGTAGACTCCGGTGTGTGTGTTGTGGCGAAAAAAGCCGGTGTTGTTGAGAGCTCTGAGTCCAACCAGATCATCATCAAGAATGACGAGGGCGGCAGAGATGTATACAAGCTGACGAAGTTCTCCAGAAGTAACCAGTCCAACTGCTACAACCAGAAGCCGATCGTGTTTAAGGGCGACCGCGTGGAGGTTGGCGAAGTGATCGCAGACGGTCCTTCCACCGCAAACGGTGAGTTGGCACTCGGTAAGAACCCGCTGATCGGATTCATGACCTGGGAAGGTTACAACTACGAGGATGCCGTTCTTTTGAGCGAGCGTCTGGTACAGGATGATGTTTATACATCTATCCATATTGAGGAGTATGAAGCAGAAGCGCGTGACACGAAGCTCGGACCGGAAGAGATCACGAGAGATGTTCCGGGTGTCGGCGACGACGCGTTGAAGGATCTCGATGAGAGAGGTATTATCCGTATCGGTGCGGAGGTTCGCGCCGGTGATATCTTAGTCGGAAAGGTAACTCCGAAGGGAGAGACTGAGCTGACAGCCGAGGAGAGGCTGCTCCGCGCAATCTTCGGCGAGAAGGCAAGAGAAGTGCGTGACACTTCCTTGAAGGTGCCGCACGGCGAGTACGGTATCATCGTGGATGCAAAGGTATTCACAAGAGAGAACGGCGACGAGCTGTCTCCGGGCGTGAATCAGGCAGTCCGCATTTACATTGCACAGAAGAGAAAGATCTCCGTCGGTGATAAGATGGCAGGTCGTCACGGTAACAAGGGTGTCGTTTCCCGTGTACTTCCGGTAGAGGATATGCCGTTCCTGCCGAACGGACGTCCGCTGGATATCGTTTTGAACCCCCTGGGCGTACCGTCCCGTATGAATATCGGTCAGGTGCTTGAGGTACATCTCGGTATGGCTGCAAGCAGACTCGGCTTCAAGGTTGCAACACCCGTATTCGACGGCGCGAACGAGAAAGACATTATGAACCTCCTCGAGGAGGCAGGACTTCGCAGAGACGGTAAAACCGTGCTTTACGACGGCAGAACGGGACAGCCCTTTGACAATCCCGTAACGGTCGGATATATGTACTATCTTAAGCTGCATCATCTTGTTGACGATAAGATTCATGCGCGCAGCACCGGTCCTTACTCGCTTGTAACGCAGCAGCCGCTCGGCGGTAAAGCTCAGTTCGGCGGTCAGCGTTTTGGTGAAATGGAAGTTTGGGCGCTCGAAGCTTACGGCGCAGCATATCTCCTTCAGGAAATCCTTACTGTTAAGTCGGATGACGTTGTAGGACGTGTTAAGACATACGAAGCTATTGTAAAGGGTGAAAATGTACCGGCTCCCGGTATTCCCGAATCGTTCAAGGTTCTTATCAAGGAGCTTCAGTCGCTTGCTCTTGACGTTAATGTTCTCGACGCGAACAACGAGGTTATCGACCTTCGCAGCGTTGATGAGGACGACGAGCCGAACATGGACGAATACAAGGATGAGCTTCTCACAACCGTGAACGACGGAATCGGAAGCGGCTACAGTGAGGTTGATCCCGAAAATGAAATTTATGACATCGTTGAAGGCCGCGGAATCGCAGCTTCCGATGATGACGATGACGATGACGACGATATACTTCTCGATGATTATGACGATATTGCCGATGATAAGGATGACGATGACCTTGAGCCCGACGATGAAGAGCTTGAGGCAATCGAAGCCGAAAATTCCGACGATATAATAGAGTAAGGGAGGGGAATTTAATGGAATTTAATACTTTTGAGGCAATGCAAATCGGCTTGGCTTCTCCCGAAAAAATCAGAGAATGGTCTTACGGTGAGGTTAAAAAGCCCGAAACAATAAATTACCGTACTCTGAAGCCCGAGCGCGACGGCCTTTTCTGCGAACGTATTTTCGGACCGCAGAAGGACTGGGAGTGCCACTGCGGAAAATATAAAAGAATCCGTTACAAGGGAATTATATGTGACCGCTGCGGCGTTGAGGTAACGCGTTCGAAGGTTCGCCGCGAAAGAATGGGTCATATCGAGCTTGCGGCGCCGGTTTCTCATATATGGTACTTTAAAGGTATCCCCAGCAGAATGGGTCTGCTGCTTGATATTTCTCCCCACGTTCTCGAAAAGGTTCTGTACTTTGCGGAATATATCGTAATCGATCCCGGTAAGACGGAGCTTACGAAAAAAGAACCCCTCACGGAAAAAGAGTACAATGCATACTACGAAAAGTACGGCGACCGTTTCCGCGCAGGCATGGGTGCGGAAGCTATTAAAGAGCTTTTGCAGGAAATAGATATTGAACAGCTCTGCAATGAGCTTAAGGAAGAGCTTGAAACGGCAACGGGTCAGAAAAAAGTCAAGATTGCAAAAAGACTTGAGGTTGCGGAAGCATTCAGAAAGTCAAACAACCGTCCCGAATGGATGATTCTTGACTGCGTTCCCGTTATTCCGCCTGAAATCCGCCCGATGGTTCAGCTCGACGGCGGCAGGTTTGCAACGAGTGACTTAAACGACCTTTACCGCAGAGTTATCAACAGAAACAACCGTCTTAAAAGACTTCTCGAGCTCGGCGCTCCGAATATCATCGTAAGAAACGAAAAGAGAATGCTTCAGGAAGCCGTTGACGCGCTTATCGACAACGGCCGCAGGGGCAGACCCGTTACGGGTCCCGGAAACAGAGCGCTTAAGTCGCTTTCCGACATGCTTAAGGGCAAGCAGGGACGTTTCCGTCAGAACCTTCTCGGTAAGCGTGTTGACTATTCCGGCCGCAGCGTTATCGTTGTCGGTCCGCAGCTTAAAATTTATCAGTGCGGTCTGCCTAAGGAAATGGCGCTTGAGCTGTTCAAGCCCTTCGTTATGAAGAAGCTTGTGGAAAACGGCAGCGCACATAATATAAAGAGCGCAAAGAGAATGGTTGAACGTGCACGCACGGAGGTTTGGGATGTCCTTGAAAACGTAATCAAGGAGCACCCGGTTCTTCTGAACCGTGCGCCAACGCTTCACAGACTCGGTATTCAGGCATTTGAACCGATTCTTGTTGAAGGCCGCGCAATCAGACTTCATCCCCTCGTTTGTACGGCGTTCAATGCCGACTTCGACGGCGACCAGATGGCTGTTCACGTTCCGCTGTCGCCCGAGGCGCAGGCGGAGGCACGCTTCCTGATGCTCAGCGCAAACAACCTCCTCAAGCCGCAGGACGGCCGCCCCGTAACCGTTCCCACGCAGGATATGGTTTTGGGAAGCTACTATCTTACACTTGTAAAGCCGCGTGAGGTTAAAATCACGGATCCCGGCGATTCATCGTTTGAAAAGGGCAAGGTTTACAAATATTACGGAGTTGTTCTCGAAGCAAACCGCGAGCTTGAAGCCGCAGGCAAAAAATTGATTGAATTTGTTGATGAGGGCGTCGGCACGTTTGTCGGCGAAATCGGAGAAAGCAAGATGTTCTCAAGCGTGAACGAAGCCATGATGGCTTACGACTGCGGAGACGTCGGGCTTCATGCGCCGATAAAGGTTAGAATCGAAAAGAATATCAACGGAGAAATCAAGGAAAAAATCATTGAATCAACCGTCGGCAGACTTATATTCAATGAGGTTATTCCCCAGGATCTCGGATTTGTCAAGAGAGAAACCGAGGACGACGAATTTAAGCTTGAGGTTGAATTTATCGTTGACAAGAAGCAGCTCGGTAAAATCATTGACAACTGCATAAGAAAGCACGGAACAACCGACACGGCTGTTGTGCTTGACAATATCAAGGCGCTCGGCTACAAATATTCAACGCGCGGCGCAATCACCATTTCGGTAAGCGATATGGAGATTCCCGGAAGCAAGGCCGAATATCTTGCGGCGGCGGAGGATAAGGTTGAGGACATCACAAAGCTTTACCGCCGCGGTCTTATAACGGACGATGAGCGTTACAGAAAGGTTATCGAAACCTGGCAGAAAGCGAACGACAGCATCACAAAGGCTCTTATGGAGAACCTTGATAAATACAACCCGATTTACATGATGGCAACATCGGGCGCCCGCGGAAGCATCAATCAGATCAGACAGCTTGCAGGTATGCGCGGACTTATGGCAAACACGCAGGGCCGTACGGTCGAAATTCCGATCAGAGCGTCGTTCCGTGAAGGTCTTAACATCTTGGAGTATTTCATTTCAACTCACGGTGCGCGTAAAGGTCTTGCCGATACAGCGCTCAGAACTGCCGATTCCGGTTATCTTACACGCCGCCTTGTTGACGTTTCGCAGGATGTTATCATCCGCGAGCTTGACTGCCATACTCATGACGGCATCAATGTTTCCGAAATCAAGGAAGGCAAGGACGTTATCGAGAAGCTTGAAGAGCGTCTCATAGGCAGAGTCAACTGCGACGATATAATCGATCCGCAGACGGGTGAGGTTATTGTTCCCGAGGATACTCTTATGAATGCGGCAATTGCCAAGAAGGTTGTTGACGCAGGCATTAAGACGGTTAAGATAAGAAGCGTTCTCAACTGCCATGCGAAGGTCGGCGTTTGCGCTCACTGCTACGGCGCTAACCTTGCAAGTCAGGGTGACCTTGTAAACATCGGTGAAGCGGTCGGAATTATCGCCGCTCAGTCAATCGGTGAGCCCGGTACGCAGCTTACAATGAGAACGTTCCACACGGGCGGCGTCGCCGGTGACGATATCACGCAGGGTCTTCCCCGTGTCGAGGAGCTTTTCGAGGCAAGAAAACCCAAGGGTCTTGCTATTGTAACCGACATCGGAGGTACGGTTACAATTAATAAAACCAAGATGAAAACCGAGGTTATGATTGCCGATAAGGAAGGCATGGCTCAGACCTACCTTATCCCGTTCGGATCAACTCTTAAGGTTGCGGACGGAGACGTTGTCGAAGCAGGTGACGAGCTCACCGCAGGAAGCGTTAATCCGCACGACATTCTCAGAATCAAAGGACTTTGCGCCGTTCAGGAATATCTTGTTAAAGAGGTTCAGAAGGTTTACCGTCAGCAGGCGGTTGATATTGCAGATAAGCATATCGAAGTTATTGTCCGCCAGATGATGAGAAAGGTTCGCATCGAGGAGCAGAATGACGGAAGCTATCTGCCCGGTGAAACTGTTGACCGTATCCGCTTCGGCGAGATGGTTGACCGGTTTAAGGCAGAGGGCAAGAATCCTCCCGAGGGAGAGGAGCTGCTGCTCGGTATAACAAAGGCGGCTCTTGCAACCGATTCATTCCTGTCCGCGGCGTCGTTCCAGGAAACAACGCGCGTTCTTACGGATGCAGCAATCAAAGGCAAGATCGATCCGCTGGTTGGTCTTAAGGAAAACGTTATCATCGGCAAGCTTATTCCTGCAGGAACCGGCGTTCCGATGTACCGCGATATAGAAATTGAGGTTGAGGGCAGCAACGAGTATTCCGACATTCTGGCAGACCTTGTCGGAGAAATGAAAAAGCCGAAAGCCGAAAATGAATAAAAAATACTTGACATTTTAACAAAGGTTTGTTATAGTGTTAAGGTATGATATTTGTATGTTTGATTCTCCTGCCCGAAAAACGGGCGGGAGGGTCATTCAATATATAATTTATTATGGAGGTGAAATCATGCCAACCTTTAACCAGCTTGTCAGAAAAGGCAGGGAAACATCTGTTGTTAAATCAACGGCTCCCGCACTTCAGAAGGGTCTCAATTCCCTGAAGAAAGCCGCAACTGACCAGAGTTCGCCGCAGAAGAGAGGCGTTTGCACTAACGTAAAAACGCAGACTCCCAAGAAGCCTAACTCAGCGCTCCGTAAGATTGCCAGAGTAAGACTGTCGAACGGTATCGAAGTAACAAGCTATATTCCCGGTGTGGGTCATAACCTGCAGGAGCATAGCGTTGTTCTTATCCGCGGCGGCAGAGTTAAGGATCTTCCCGGTGTTCGTTACCATATCATCCGCGGTACGCTTGATACTGCCGGTGTGAACGGAAGACTTCAGTCAAGATCCAAATACGGCGCCAAGAAGCCGAAGAAGTGATTTGCTCCGTGCGAAACGAAGCACATTTCACAGTGTGACGTACGGATTTATATATATTTGTCGTTGCACTTACGGCGGCATTTATGCCGCAGAGTACCTGTGAATTCATCAAAATTTTAATGAAGGAGGGAAGAATAGTGCCAAGAAGAGGTTTTATTCCCAAACGTGATGTATTGCCGGATCCCGTGTATAATGACAAGGTTGTAACTCGCCTTATCAACAATATCATGCTTGACGGTAAAAAAGGTGTTGCACAGAAAATTGTATACGGTGCGTTCGAAATAATCAGTGAAAAGACAGGTAAAGAGCCTGTTGAAGTATTCCACACAGCTATGGATAATATCATGCCTGTGCTTGAGGTTAAGGCGAGACGTGTCGGCGGTGCGACATATCAGGTTCCCATGGAGGTTCGTCCCGAAAGAAGACAGACGCTCGGCTTGAGATGGCTTACTCTTTATTCAAGAGCCCGCAGCGAAAGAACCATGGCGGAACGCCTTGCAGCAGAGATTATCGATGCTACAAACAATATGGGTTCAGCTGTAAAGAAGAGAGAAGATACGCATAAGATGGCTGAAGCAAACAAGGCGTTTGCTCACTATCGCTGGTAGGCTTTCTCGTAAAAGTCAGACAAGGAGGATATTATGCCTAGAGAATTTCCGTTGTTAAAAACAAGAAATATCGGTATCATGGCTCATATCGATGCCGGTAAAACAACAACAACAGAAAGAATTCTGTTCTACACGGGTGTAAACTATAAGATAGGCGAAACCCATGACGGTGCCGCAACAATGGACTGGATGGATCAGGAGCAGGAGAGAGGTATCACCATCACTTCCGCTGCTACAACAGCTCATTGGAAAGGTCACAGAATCAATATCATTGATACACCCGGTCACGTTGACTTTACGGTTGAAGTTGAGCGTTCGCTCCGCGTACTTGACGGCAGCGTTACCGTTTTCTGCGCAAAGGGCGGCGTTGAGCCTCAGAGTGAAACCGTTTGGAGACAGGCGGATAAGTACAGCGTTCCGAGAATGGCTTATGTAAATAAGATGGATATTCTCGGTGCGGATTTCTATAATGTTGTTGCAATGATGAAGGATCGTCTGCATTGCAATGCCGTTCCGATTCAGCTTCCTATCGGTAAGGAAGATACTTTCAAGGGTCTTATTGACCTTGTTGAAATGAAAGCTTATATTTATTACGATGACCTCGGAAAGGATATCCGTGCAGAGGAAATCCCCGAGGATATGCGTGAGTTGGCGGAGCAGTATCATTCCGAAATGATTGAGCATGTTGCCGAAACAGACGAAGACCTTATGGAAAAATACCTTGAGGGTGAAGAGCTTACAATCGATGAGATTAAGCGCGGAATCCGCAAGGCTACTATTGCCAATACAATGGTACCCGTAACATGCGGTACCTCTTACAGAAACAAGGGCGTTCAGAAGCTTTTGGATGCAATCATTGACTATATGCCCGCTCCCACGGACATTCCTCCGATTAAGGGTGTTAACCCCGACACAGAGGAAGAGGACGAGCGCCCGTCAGATGATAATGCACCGTTCTCGGCTCTTGCTTTCAAAATTATGACTGACCCGTTCGTAGGTAAGCTCTGCTTCTTCAGAGTTTATTCGGGTAAGCTCAACACAGGTTCTTACGTGCTTAACAGCACTAAGGATTCAAAGGAAAGATTCGGCCGCATTCTTCAGATGCACGCAAATCACCGCCGCGATATCGAAACTGTTTACAGCGGAGATATTGCTGCTGCCGTTGGCCTTAAAAATACAACGACAGGTGACACGCTCTGCGATGAGAATCACCCGATTATCCTTGAATCGATGGAGTTCCCGGAGCCCGTTATCCGTGTTGCCATCGAACCCAAAACAAAAGCAGGTCAGGAAAAAATGGGTATTGCTTTGGCAAAGCTTGCTGAAGAAGACCCCACTTTCAGAACCTATACGGATGAAGAAACCGGTCAGACGATTATCGCCGGCATGGGTGAGCTTCATCTTGAAATTATCGTAGACCGTCTGCTTCGCGAATTTAAGGTTGAAGCAAACGTTGGTAAGCCGCAGGTATCCTACCGCGAGACAATCCGCAAGGCTGTCAAGGTTGAGCATAAGTATGCGCGCCAGAGCGGTGGTAAGGGTCAGTACGGTCATGTTCTTCTTGAGCTTGAGCCTCTTGAGCCCGGCGGCGGTTACGAATTTGTCAACAAAATTGTCGGCGGCGCCATTCCGAAGGAATATATCCCCGCTGTTGACGCAGGTGTTCAGGGCGCTATGCAGTCCGGTGTGCTTGCAGGCTACAACGTTGTTGACGTAAGAGTAACTCTTTACGACGGTTCTTATCATGAAGTCGATTCATCCGAAATGGCATTCAAGATTGCCGGTTCAATGGCGTTTAAGGAAGGCTGCAGAAAGGCTGATCCCGTTTTGAAGGAGCCCATCATGCAGGTTGACGTAAACGTTCCCGAGGAATACATGGGCGACGTAATCGGTGACCTTTCGTCACGCCGCGGTCAGATTCAGGGTATGGAAGCAAGAAACGGAAGTCAGTCAATTTCCGCATTTGTTCCGCTTGCAGAAATGTTCGGTTATGCAACCGATCTGCGCAGCAAGACGCAGGGAAGAGGAAGCTATTCGATGAGCCCGTCTCATTACGAAGAGGTTCCGAAGAGCATTATGGAAGAAGTTATTTCTCTCAGAAATAAGAAAGACTGATAATGCTTTAAATCCGCAAAATTAAGCGGAAATTTATAAAAAAACAATTGATTTTTATCATGGCTTGTATTATAATAAAGCTATGAGCATAACAAATTAACAATTAAAGGAGGATTTTACAATGGCAAAGGCTACTTTTGAAAGAAATAAGCCCCACGTTAACATTGGAACAATCGGTCACGTTGACCATGGTAAGACATCTCTTACCGCAGCTATTACAAAGGTTCTTGGCATGAAGGGTCAGGCTGATTACACAGCTTACGATCAGATTGATAAGGCACCTGAAGAAAAAGCAAGAGGAATCACGATATCCACAGCTCACGTTGAGTACGAGACAGACAAGCGTCACTATGCTCACGTTGACTGCCCCGGACATGCTGACTATGTTAAGAACATGATCACCGGTGCTGCTCAGATGGACGGCGCTATCCTTGTTGTATCCGCTGCAGACGGTCCTATGCCTCAGACTCGTGAGCATATCCTTCTCAGCCGTCAGGTTGGCGTTCCCTACATCGTTGTTTTCCTTAACAAGACTGACCAGGTTGACGATCCCGAGCTTCTTGAACTCGTAGAGATGGAAGTTAGAGATCTTCTTACAGAGTATGAATTCCCGGGAGATGAAATCCCGATCGTTTGCGGCAGCGCACTTCAGGTTCTTGAGTCTACTTCTACAGACATCAACGATCCCGTATACGCTCCTATTCTTGAGCTCATGGACAAGGTTGACGAGTACATTCCTACTCCTCAGCGTCCCACAGATCAGCCCTTCCTTATGCCCGTCGAGGATGTATTCTCCATCACAGGCCGCGGTACTGTTGCTACAGGCCGTGTTGAGAGAGGTACTCTCCAGCTTAACGAAGAAGTTGAAATCGTTGGTCTTACAGACGAAAAGAGAAAAGTTGTTGTTACAGGTATCGAAATGTTCAGAAAGCTTCTTCCGAAGGCTGAAGCAGGTGACAACATCGGCGCTCTTCTCCGCGGTGTTCAGAGAACAGAAATCGAAAGAGGTCAGGTTCTTGCTCATCCCGGAACAATTCACCCCCACACAAAGTTTAAGGGTGAGGTTTACGTTCTGACAAAGGATGAAGGCGGCCGTCATACTCCGTTCTTCAACAACTATCGTCCGCAGTTCTATTTCAGAACGACTGACGTTACAGGTGTTATCGCTCTTCCCGAAGGCGTTGAGATGTGCATGCCCGGAGATAACGTAACAATCTCCGTTGAGCTCATCACTCCTATCGCTATCGAAGAAGGTCTTCGTTTCGCTATTCGTGAAGGCGGCAGAACAGTAGGTTCCGGCGTTGTTTCCGAAATCAATGCGTAATTTCAGCCTATAAACGGCTGTATAAAAGCAGCTCTCCTGTTTTAGGGGAGCTGCTTTTTTGTGCTTGTTTTCAATTATGAGTTTGTTATAAAATGCCGGTCTTGGATACCTAATTCTTGTTAATAAAAATACTTTTGTTTTCTTCCGACCAATTAACTTGGTAATCAAATATTTCTGCAACGGCTCTCAGCGGAATCATTGTTTTACTGTTTAATAATACCGGAGGGCAATCCAATTCTATTGTTTTTATACCTTGAGTTTGAACATCGAAAACTATTAAAGTATTTGCGATTTAATAACAATTCGAAATGTTTCCGCGGTTATTGTCGGCAAAACCGCTGGCATAACATATAGCACTCCAATAGTGTGCGTATGAATCTATATCATCTATAGAAAATGAGTCTGATATATTTCCGTAGTTATAAGGTGGCTATTAATACAATTGATTTCAATGTTTAAGCATACGAATGAAATGCCTTTATCAATCCGGGGAAAGAAACTTTTCGGAGAGGTGCATAATGCAGGAATGAGGGAGGAAAAATACCTTTGGAGGGATGAATTTATGTGTACTGCAATTACTTATCGGAACGGAGATTTTTATTTCGGAAGAAGTCTGGACTATGAAAAGAGCTACGGCGAAAGCATTGCAATTATGCCGCGCCGATTCGGCAAAACAAGCGGCGAGCATTATGCCATGATTGGGACGGCGCATATAGCAGATGATTATCCGCTTTATTATGACGCTGTAAATGAAAAGGGGCTTTCCGCCGCGGGACTGCGCTTTGCAGGTAATGCGTTTTACAGCGAAGCGGTGAAGGGGGCGGAAAACATTGCTCAGTTTGAATTAATACCGGTAATTCTATCGGAATGTGCCACCATTTGGGAGGCGAAGGAGCGAATCTGCAATATAAATATTACGGATAAGGCTTTTTCGGAAAAACTGCCGCCGTCGCCTTTGCATTGGATATTTGCGGACAAGGACGGCTGCATAACCATCGAGCAGACAAGGGACGGGATGAAAGTATATGAAAATCCTGCCGGCGTTTTAACGAACAATCCGCCTTTTCCTATGCAGCTTGACAACCTGTCGGATTATATGAATATTTCCGCAAAACCGCCGCAGAATCGCTTTTCGGATAAAATAGAGCTAACTCCGCAAAGCCGCGGCACGGGAGCATTGGGGCTGCCGGGGGATTGGTCGTCAAAGTCGCGCTTTGTCCGCGCTGCATTTGCAAAGCTTAACGCTGTTTCGGGCAAGGAAGAAACTGAAAATGTGAGCACTTTTTTTCACATTTTGTCAACGGTTGAACAGCTGCGCGGCTGCTGCGAGCTGGAAAACGGGGAGCATGAGCTGACCGTATATTCCGCATGCTTTAATGCCGATAAGGGAATATACTATTATAAAACGTATTCCGCAATGGGAATTACGGCGGTAAATATGAACAGTGAAAATCTTGACGCGGAACACCTGATTTCATATCCGATGATAACGGAAAATCATATTGTAACGCAAAATTAATGTTGCTGCGATGAAAATATTGTGATACAATAAACAAGCGATAAACGAATGAAAGGAACGGATAACTTATGAAAATAATGGTTGCATCCGATATTCACGGCTCTTCTTATTACTGCAAAAAAATGCTTGACGCGTTTGCCTCCGAAAATGCCGGCAGGCTTTTGCTGCTCGGAGATATACTTTATCACGGACCGCGCAACGATTTGCCGCGCGATTACGCTCCGAAGCTCGTTATTGAAATGCTTAACGCGGAGAAATCAAAGATATTCTGCGTTCGCGGAAATTGTGACACAGAGGTTGACCAAATGGTTCTTCAATTCCCGATTCTTGCGGATTATTGCCTGCTTCATTATAAAAACAGACTGATTTATGCAACGCACGGACATAACTTTAACACATCGCAGCTGCCGCCGTTGTGCGATGACGATATTTTGCTGCACGGGCACACTCACGTTCCTGCATGGAAGGAGTTCGGAAACGGAAATCTGTATCTTAATCCCGGTTCTGTTTCGATTCCTAAGGAAAACAGTGAGCACGGTTATCTGACGCTGGAGGATAACGGAATATTTTTTAAAAATCTTGGCGGAGAGGTGTACCATACGATTCCGTAACGGTGTTTCAGAACGGGAAAGCCCGATTAAAATTACAAATTATATATATGTTTTTGAAATTAATGCTTGTAAGATGTTTTTTTTTGTGATATAATGTAGCATAAGAAAATGATAGGCTTATAACGGAGGAATGAATTATGGAACTGCATGATTACAAAAGCGCTACACCTGTTAAGAAAAAGCCCAGAAAAATTACATCGACGGCTGCACTGATTCTGTGCCTGCTTGTTTTTATTGTGGGTATAGTTATCGGCAGAGCAAATTCTTCCGGGAAAGAGGCAAAGGCTGCTGCGGCGCGTATCCGTGAAATTGAAACGGCGCAGAAAAAGGAACAGGATCGCAGCGCAACGGAAATTGAAACGTATAAGGATGAAATCAATCGTCTAAAGAGTGAGCTTGCGGCTGCGAAAGCGGATAAAAACAGTGACAAATCGTCCGACAGTAAAAATACAAGCGATAAAAAAACTGATGATAAAACGGACGGCAAAACAGGCACCAAGACTGATGATAAAACAACCGGCGCTGACAGTGAGGATAACAGCGGCGCTTCGGACGGCAGCAAGGCTGAAAACGGAAGCTCTGATGTGCAGCCTGCGGATAATGCCGCTGCGGATACAAGCAACACGCAGTCCAAAAGCGGAGGAATCCTCAGAAAGCTGATCGTTGCATGCTTGGTTGTTATAATTATAGTTTGCGTGCTTTTTGCTCTTTCCATTATCTTCAAAAAGAATGACGATGAAGACGATGAAGACGATGAAGACGAGGATGACGGCGAATACATCGATGCGGATACGGATGAAGATTATGAAGATGAGGACGACGCTGAAGATGATGAAGAAGACGAGGATGAAGACGAACAATAAATAAGGACAAACAACCGAAAAATGTTTATTTTTGGAATTTCTATTGACAAGCAGAGTAAATCGTTATATTATTAAACAGTATTTATGTAAAAAAGCCGCGGGGCGGCATAACGGACGGCGCATTTTAAATTTTGGATGCGGCTGCATGAGTAATATATTAGGGGGAACATAAATGGTCTCAAACAATGAAACCGCTTCCAATAACGGCGGCACTGTAAATCAGGTTGACATAAAAAAAATGATTATGGTTGTGGTGGAGCGCATTGCAACGGTTATTGTAATCACTCTGCTTTGCGGCGCTGCGGTATTTGCTTTCAGCTCATATTTTATAACGCCGAAATATGCGTCAAGCATTACAATGTTTGTAAACAACAGGCGCGACGGCGGCGCCGATACCGAAACAAAAACACTGACGAGCGATATTATGGCATCGCAACAGCTTGTTCCTACATATATTGCGATGATAACGAGCGACAACATTCTTCAGGATGTGGCTGATAAGTATAACGACAGAACAGGTGAGACCTACAGCGTCAGGAAATTAAAGGAAATGGTTACGGCAGAGTCCGTGAATCAGACTGAAATACTTAAGGTTACGGTGAAAACGCCGAATGCGGCAAGCTCGCAGGAGCTGGCAAACATTATTGCCGAGGTTGCACCGCGCAAAATTCAAAGCTTTATTGAAAAAAGCGATGTAAGAATTATTGACCATGCAACTCTTTCGACGAATCCCGTTTCGCCCAATGTTCGGCTTAATACTATTCTCGGAATACTTATGGGAATGGTTATCAGCGTTGCATATGTTCTGTTCCGCGAGCTGTTTGACATTCGCGTTAAATCGGTTGATGACCTTGCCCAAAAATTTCAATATCCCGTACTCGGTTCAATTCCGGAAATATTTGTTGCATACGATCTTGTCGGAATCGATGATAAAGGGTTAAAAAAATAATTACCGTGAAGGAGCATCATAAATGGCTGGTATTATATCTGCATTGAGAAAGGTTTCCGGGAAAATAACAGGAAAGGTTTCGCCGAGCACAAATACTCCGCTTATTGTGAAGCGTGCAAAGGTTCTTAATGACAAAAGCCCGTTCCATGTTAAGGAGGCATACAAAGCGCTTCGTACGAACGTTGTTTTTTCGGTCACGCATGAAGGCGCAAAAAAAATAATAGTAACAAGCGCACTTGCAGGTGAGGGAAAAAGCACAAACTGCCTGAATCTTGCCATATCCTTTGCGCAGACAGGGGCAAAGGTTGTTTTGGTTGACTGCGACTTAAGAAAGCCGAACATTGCAAATTTGCTTAACATAAACCAGTCTCCGGGGCTTTCGAATGTGCTGGCTAATCTTAATAATGTGGATTCGGTTATAAAGCATACGGAGTACCCTAATCTTGACATTATTCCGTCGGGCGATATACCGCCGAACCCTGCCGAGCTGCTCGGCTCCGCGGCAATGGAAAATGTGCTGGATAAGCTGTCGGAAATGTATGAGTATATTTTCCTTGATACTTCTCCGATTAATATTGTCACCGACGCTGCCGTTATGTCGCGTATGACGGACGGCGTGCTTATCGTTGTGCGCCAGGGCAAAACCGATAAGGACACTGTGACGGAGGCTATAAATAAACTGACATTCGTTGACGCTAATATAATCGGCTTTATTCTTAACGGCCGTTTGACTGACGTTAAGGGCAGCTATAAATATGGGCAGCGGAGATATTTTCGTTACGGCAGGCGTGCAAAGTATTACCGCAGAGGGTATTACGGTAATTACGGCGGCTATGGCGGTTACGGCGGCTATGGCGGTTACGGCGGCTACGGTTACGGTTATTCCCAAAAGATGAACAAGCCCGGCGAAAACGCTGATAAGAACGAAAAATAATATAAGGATAGGAACAACGCTTATGATTGATTTTCATACGCATATATTACCCGGAATCGATGACGGAAGCGCCTCTGCGGCTGAATCTGCGGACATGGCAAAAATGCTCGTCGGTCAAGGGGCGGAGGGCGCTGTGCTTACGCCGCATTTCTATGCTTATCGGAACGATTTGGAAAGCTTTCTTGAAAATCGCAGCGCTGCCGTGAATGTGCTGAAGGAGCGTTTGCAGCGTGAGAATATACGGCTGAAGCTTTATCTCGGGGGCGAAATTCTGTATTTTGACGAGCTTTGGCGAATCGATAAGCTTGAGTCGCTTTGCATTAGCGGAACGGACTGCATTATGATTGAAATGCCGTTTTCGCCGTGGAGCGATTCCGTTGTTGAGGGAATAGAGAGAATTGCAAACAGGAGGTTTACGCCGATTCTCGCGCATGTTGACAGATATTTAAGATACAGAGGCGTCAGAGAAAGACTTGCCGAGCTTGCCGGCTGCGGCGCGCTGATGCAGATAAATGCCGATTGCTTTACAAAGCTTATAATGCGCCGTCACGGCATAGCATTGGCTAAAAACGGTCTTTTTAACATTTTTGGAAGTGATTGTCACAACACGGGCGACAGAGCGCCGAATCTGGATTCGGCAAGAGCTTACATAGAAAAGCATCTCGGGAAAAATGAGCTTGACAAGGTGACGGTGCGCAGTAAAAGAATACTTGAAAATGCGGAGATTATTTACAGATAGTGTGGGAGCGGAAATATGAAGCAAACGAAGAATTTCTCAAAAAACATACCGATATTGCTGCTTCTGACCGCTGTGTTTTTGTCGGCGTGTGCATCAAAGAACGTTGTTGAACAGATTACCGATACTGTTGAAGCGGGGGAAAGTTATAACCCGCTTCATTTTGTTACAACAAATGATGATTATTCCGTGTCGCTGAAAAAGGATAATATTAAAATTAATAAGCCCGGAACGTACACGGTTTTGTATGAAATTGCCTCGCCGAGCCTGAAATATACGGAAAGTGAAATCGAAATTACGGTTGAGGATACAACGCCGCCGGAATTTTCGTCTGATTATGCCGAGGCTGTTGTCGGGGAAAAATTCAATGCGGCAAAGGCTCTTTCCGCAAAGGATATTGTTGACGGAGATGTTTCGGATAAGATAAAAATAGTAAAGGGCAGCGTTGATACAAGCAAGGAGGGTGTTTGCCCGATTACCGTTTCGGTTGCGGACAGCCGCGGCAACAAGGCGGAAAAGAAAATAAATGTTCATGTTGTTGATGTTGTTAAGTCTGAAAATGCGAAAAAGGCTTATACTGCAGCAAAAAATGCACTTCTCTCAAAGCTGACATATCCGGAAAGCCTTTCTGTTAAAAGCGTTTACGTTTCGGAGAAATGCGACGGATATGATTTTCTTGTGCGAATGGAATGCAGCTTGAAAAATTCCTCGGGCAAGGAAGCTGAAAATGCCTTTTATATCGGTGTGCAGGGCGCAAAAGCTCCTGACAGTCAGTTTACAGCCGATGCTCAGAAAAAGAACGAAAGCATGTGGGCGCAGGACGGAGCTGTAAGTGTTCAGCCCGAATAAGGTTGCTTAATAAAAAGAAAACTACGTAATATGTGGAATTTATTTATACATAAGAAGCCCCGGAGGTTTTTCCTCCGGGGCTTCAGCGTGTCGATAAACCTATCGACACGCTGTCAGACGTTGAAAAAGGAAGGTAAATCTGTTCGGCGCGCACTCGTCGGCGTACAAAGGTACGTTAGAGGGCGCGCCGGACGGAAACAAGCAAAAGCCCCGGAATTTCGGGGCTTAGAGGTCGATTCAATCAAATATCTGATTTGATTGTGGCTTGCTTTTGAATCAAAACTTCTTTAAAATTAAGATGATTAAAATTATAGTTTGCTTGTGGTTGACCGACTTTTTCGACAGTCGGAAGCCCCGGAGGTTTTTCCTCCGGGGCTTCCAACTGCAAAAAAACGTATGAAAAAAGCCGCAAACGGTTGAAAAAGTTTGCAAAACGGTATATAATAAATAAGATATGATCGGAGGCGGTGCGAATGAATTTTAAACTTGTTTCGGATTACAAGCCGACAGGCGATCAGCCCGAGGCAATTGAGAGCCTTGTGCGCGGAATAGAGCGCGGCGAGCGCGGGCAGACGCTTTTGGGCGTTACGGGAAGCGGAAAAACGTTTACGATTGCAAATGCGATTGCGCGCGTTAACAAGCCCACGCTCGTGCTTGCACACAACAAAATTCTGGCGGCGCAGCTTTGCACGGAGTTCAAGGAGTTCTTTCCCGAAAACGCCGTTGAATATTTTGTAAGCTATTATGATTACTATCAGCCGGAGGCATATATTCCGTCGAGCGACACATATATAGAAAAAGACGCGCAGATTAACGATGAAATCGACAAGCTGCGCCACAGTGCGACAAGCGCCTTGTTCGAGCGGCGCGACGTTATCGTTGTTGCTTCGGTCAGCTGCATATACGGTCTCGGTGACCCGGAGGATTATAAAACACTTGTGCTGTCGCTGCGCCCCGGGATGCGCAAAGACCGCGACGAAGCGGTTGCGCGCCTTGTTGAAATGCAGTATGAAAGAAACGACATAAACTTTGTGCGCGGAAAGTTCCGCGTGCACGGAGATGTGCTTGAAATTTTCCCCGTTACAACATCGGAAAATGCAGTGCGCGTTGAATTTTTCGGCGATGAAATCGAAAGAATAAGCGAAATTGATACGCTGACGGGTGAGGTGCTCGGAACGCGGAGCCACATTGCAATTTTCCCGGCATCGCACTATGTTACAACGCCCGAAAAACGCGAACGCGCGATAGTTTCAATTCAAAAAGAGCTGGACGAGCGTCTTGCGGAGCTTAAAGCACAGGACAAGCTGCTTGAAGCGCAGCGACTTTCCGAACGCACGCTTTACGACATTGAAATGATGCGCGAAATCGGCTTTTGCAGCGGAATTGAAAACTATTCGCGCCACATAAGCGGCAGAGCGCCCGGAAGCGCTCCGTACACACTTCTGGATTATTTTCCTGATGATTTCCTGCTTGTGATTGACGAAAGCCATGTCACGATTCCACAGGTGCGCGCAATGTACGCCGGGGACAGAAGCCGCAAGAAAAGCCTTATCGATTACGGCTTCCGCCTGCCGTCGGCATACGATAACAGACCGCTGAATTTTGAGGAATTTGAGCAGCGGATAAACCAGGTGATATTCGTCAGCGCAACACCGGCGGATTATGAAAAGGAACATTCGGAAAACGTGGCGCAGCAGGTCATCCGCCCGACGGGACTGCTTGACCCGCAGGTGCTTGTGCGCCCGGTAAAAGGACAGATTGACGATTTACTGACTGAAATTTATGCGAGATCGGAAGAGCGTCGTGTAGGGAAAGCATGAGCGCGTGCTTGTTACAACGCTGACAAAGAAAATGGCGGAGGATTTGACAGATTATCTGAGAACGATGGGCGTTAAGGTGAAATATATGCATTCAGATGTTGAAACGATTGAGCGAATGGAGATTGTGCGCGATTTGCGCCTCGGCGTGTTTGATGTGCTTGTCGGGATAAATCTTCTGCGCGAGGGGCTTGACATTCCGGAGGTGTCACTCGTGGCAATTCTTGACGCGGATAAGGAGGGCTTTCTGCGCAGTGAAACCTCGCTGATTCAGACAATCGGCAGAACGGCGCGTAATGTCAACGGACAGGTTATTATGTATGCCGACACGGTTACGGATTCCATGCGCCGCGCCATCGATGAAACCGAACGCCGCCGCGCTATTCAGCAGCGTTACAATGAGGAGCACGGAATAACGCCGAAGGGTATTGTTAAAAATATCGGAGATGTGATTGCGGCAACGCATGAGGAAGAGGAAGAAAAGACTGTAAACAACGCGGAAAAGGTTCTTATAAAGCTTGAGGACGAAATGCGCCGTGCGGCGGACGAGCTCCGCTTTGAGGACGCGGCGAAAATCCGCGATAAAATAAAGAGGTTGAAGGATAAGATATGAAAAATATTATTATAAAAGGAGCAAGAGAGAATAATTTAAAAAACGTTGACCTTGAAATTCCGCGCGATAAGCTTGTTGTGTTCACGGGGCTTTCGGGCAGCGGAAAAACCTCGCTTGCATTCGACACGATTTTTGCCGAGGGGCAGCGGCGCTATGTGGAATCGCTTTCATCATATGCGCGCCAGTTCCTCGGTCAGATGGAAAAGCCGGATGTTGACTATATCGAGGGTCTCAGCCCGGCAATCAGCATTGACCAGAAAACAACGAATAAAAATCCGCGTTCAACCGTCGGCACGGTTACGGAAATTTACGACTATTTAAGGCTTTTGTTTGCACGCGTGGGCGTTCCGCACTGCCCGAAATGCGGAAAGGTCATAAACCGCCAGTCAATTGACCAGATTGTTGACCGCGTGCTTGCAATGCCGGAGGAGAGCCGCATTCAGATTCTTGCGCCCGTTATCCGCGCGAAAAAGGGCGAGCACAGAAAAATATTCGAAAACGCAAGAAAAAGCGGTTATGTCCGCGTTCGCGTTGACGGTATAATATACGATTTAAGCGAGGAAATTGATCTTGACAAGCAGAAAAAGCACAGCATTGAAATCGTTGTTGACAGGCTTGTGCTGCGCGGAGATATCCGCAAACGCCTTGCCGATTCGCTTGAAACGGCGCTGCATCTTGCAAACGGGCTTTGCGCGGTTCTGTGCGGCGAGGAGGTTTTCTCGTTCAGTCAGAACTATGCCTGCGAGGACTGCGGAATAAGCCTTGAGGAGCTTTCGCCGAGAATGTTTTCATTCAACAGTCCGTTCGGCGCGTGCCCGAAGTGCTCGGGTATCGGAGCGCTGAAAAGAATCGATCCGTCGCTTGTGCTTGTCAGCGATGAGCTGTCGGTTATGGAGGGGGCGTTTCATGTCAGCGGATGGCGCGCTCCCGACAAGGAGGAAAGCGTTGCAAATGCGTATTACCGCGCACTGGCGAAAAAGTATAATTTCAGTCTTGACGTCCCCGTGAAAAAACTGCCGCAGGATATTATCGATATAATTCTTTTCGGCACAAACGGCGAAGAAATCGAGATTGAGTACAGGAGAAACGGGCGGAGCACCGTTTACAGAACGCCGTTTGAGGGCTTGGTGAACAATCTTCAGCGCCGCTACGACGAAACGACAAGCGAGTGGGCAAAGGCTGACATTGAAAGCCTTATGAGGGAAATTCCGTGCGACGCCTGCAAGGGAAAAAGACTGCGCCGCGAAAGTCTTGCAGTAACCGTCGGCGGAAAAAATATTGACGAGGTGTGCAATCTGTCGGTAACAAAAGCGGTGAAGTTTTTCGCGGGGCTTAAATTCGCGAAAAAGGATTCGGTCATTGCAGAACAGATACTCAAGGAAATTTTTGCAAGACTTAAATTCCTTGAAAATGTCGGGCTGGAATATCTCACAATGTCGCGTTCTGCCGGAACGCTTTCCGGCGGCGAGGCGCAGCGAATCCGCCTTGCAACGCAAATCGGGTCGGGGCTTATGGGAGTTTTGTATATCCTTGACGAGCCGAGCATCGGGCTGCACCAGCGCGATAACGGCAAGCTGATTGCGGCGCTCAAGAATTTGCGCGATATGGGGAATACGTTAATTGTGGTTGAGCATGATGAGGAAACAATGCTTGAAGCCGACTGCATTGTGGACGTCGGTCCTGGTGCAGGGGTGAACGGCGGAGAAATAGTTGCCTGCGGAACGGCGGAGGAAATCATGCAGTGCCGCGAATCGATAACCGGCGACTACCTCAGCGGACGGAAGAAAATCGAAGTTCCGAAGCGCCGCCGCGAAAGAACGGAGCGCGTGCTGAAGGTTATCGGAGCAAAGGAAAACAACCTTAAAAATATCAGTGTGGAAATTCCGCTCGGTCAGTTCGTGTGCGTGACGGGCGTTTCGGGCAGCGGTAAAAGCTCGCTCATTAACGAGATTTTGTATAAGCATCTTGCGTGCAGGCTGAACCGTGCGAAGATGATTCCGGGGAAATGTAAAGCTATTGAGGGAACGGATTTTCTTGACAAGGTTATTGCAATCGATCAGTCCCCGATAGGAAGAACGCCGCGGTCAAATCCTGCCACTTACACGGGCGTTTTCGGCGACATACGCGAGCTTTTTGCGCAAACTGCGGAGGCAAAGGCGCGCGGCTACAATGCCGGGCGGTTCAGCTTTAATGTGCGCGGAGGCAGATGCGAATCATGCAGCGGCGACGGCATTATAAAAATAGAAATGCACTTTCTTCCCGATGTGTATGTTCCGTGCGAGGTCTGCAAGGGCAAGCGATATAACCGCGAAACGCTCGATGTAACCTTCAAGGGCAAAAATATATATGATGTTCTGGATATGACAGTTGACGAAGCGCTTGAGTTCTTTGCTTCAATTCCGAAAATAAAGAATAAAATACAAACCATGCAGGACGTCGGGCTTGGATATATAAAGCTCGGTCAGTCATCGACAACACTTTCAGGCGGCGAGGCGCAGCGCGTTAAGCTGGCAACGGAGCTGAGCAAAAGAAGCACCGGCAAAACGATATATATTCTCGATGAGCCGACAACGGGACTTCACAGCGCCGATGTTCATAAGCTGATTGAGGTGCTTGAGCGCCTTGTCGAAGGCGGAAACACGGTTCTTGTAATTGAGCATAATCTTGATGTCATTAAGACGGCGGACTATATCATCGACCTCGGACCTGAGGGCGGCGAAAACGGCGGCACGCTTGTTGCCTGCGGAACGCCCGAAGAGGTTGCGGAGAATGATAAGTCTTATACGGGAATGTTCCTCAAAAAGATACTTTCAAAGTAAATAAAAGAATAGCCCTCCCCGGAAGCGAATATAATTGTTCTGAGGGAGGGCTTATCAATGGAAGAAAAACAGATTTCTCCGAAGAAAAAGGGTAATATTATAATAGAAAACAGGCAGAATATGAGCGTTTCGGGAATAACCGATGTTGAAAGCTTTGACACGGATAAAATAATACTTCTGACGCCCGACGGAACGCTGACCGTGACAGGGAGTGACATGCGCGTTAAAAAACTCAGTGCGGAAAGCGGCGAGGCGTTCATCGAGGGCGGAATCAACGGCTGCATATACGCTGACGGCAAGCACGAAAAAGAGGGCTTTCTGAGAAGGGTGCTTAAATGACGGTATCATCATCGCAGCAGATGACGGTTTTTCTGCTGAGCATACTTGCCGGGATAGGCTGCGGAATTTTTTTTGATTTTCAGCGGAGCATAAGGCGCGTTTACGGCAGCGGCGCGGTGCGCACGGCGTTTCAGGATATGCTTTTCACCGCGGTGTGTGCAGCGACAGCGATTACAGTCGGTTTTTGGAAAAATTTCGGACAGGTGCGTTACTTTGAGCTGCTCGGCGCGGCGGCAGGTGCGCTGATGTACTGCGCGCTGCTGAGCAGATTCGTGATGCAGATGTTTTGCGCACTGCACAAGCTTTTTGTAACGGTTATAATTAAGCCGATTGCGGCGGTTGTGCGATTGGCGGCAATCCCGTTTCGCAAGGGCTTTGCTTTGCTTAAACGGCTGCGCGTCTTTTTGACCGGAAAAATACGCCTTGCGGCAAAAAAGCTTGCAAAGCGCAGGAGAAATATAAAAAAGCGCATTAATATGACATAGTAAAAACATGCTGCCTCCAAATGAAATCGCATTTGGGGACAGCATGTTTTTATGCTAATATTAAAAGCTTTTCTTCGCCTTTGCCGCGTTTTTTCAACGCCGTGAGTGAAATATCCGCCATGTCCGAAAGCAGCTTTTCGCGCTCGCACTCGGGTGCGATTTTATCCAAATCTCCGCCCTCCGCAACAATATCGCGAAGCTCGGAATTTGTGAGTTCGGTAGGGTTATCCTCAAAAAAGCGGTTAAGCCGCGCCTTTGCCGCCTGCGCGTTGTTCAGTATTCCGAGGTTGAACGCCGGCGGTGAAAACGGGCGGTCAAGCGGCTGAGTGCAGTCACCGCGCACTTCAAGCGTTCCGCGGCTTGTAATTTCAACCGAGCGGAACGAAAGGTAACATTCGACATCTTCGGCACGTGCGCCGTACTTCGGATTTTCAAAATACTCTTTTATCGGCACGGGCTTGAAATATTCGTATTTTCCGTTTCTGATTCTGTTAAACATTCCCTTTTTCAAAAAGAACGAAACTATGTCGTCAACAGTTTCAAAACTTTCGTCCACCTTGCCCGTTATGCCGGGGCAATTGGAAAAGCCGCTCTTTTCCCAAAGATAATCGCGGAAAATGCGATAACCGCGTCCGTCAAAATCGGGCGAATTTGCAAAAAGCAGCGCGCGGACAAAGTCAAGCCGTGTGAAAAGCGTATACATGCACGGCAGTATATCCGCGCTTACATCGAGATGCGTCTGAACGGAGGAAAGAAACGCCGGGAAATCGGGATAGCCGTGCGCCCCGGGAAAATCATGCAGGAAACCGCGCACCATGTCGTACGTTGCAAACGGAACATGGTTGACGGAAATATTGTGAAAATTCGGATTCGTTCCGCGCCCGATAAGCGAGTGCGATTCCCTTGCAAAGTAATTCTGCGCCTCGTCAAACAAACGGCGGTAACGGTCGTAAATTGCGCAGAGATTGTCGCCGTATTGCATTGAAAATTCAAAATTGTTATAGGAATTGTCAAAGCTCACACAGTCACCGTCATCATTTTCCATGAAAAGCTTTTCGCCGTGCGTGCCGAAAAGCACACAGTGAAAACCGTGTGCTTCAAAATGCTTCAGAACGGAAGCGGCAAACTCAACGTCAATATCGCCGCCCGATTCGTTTGTCAGCGGATATTCAAGCTCCGCTCCGACATTATTTGATGTTTTCCCGACAAACGGCTGTATAAACCGATTGCGGATAATTTTCTCGGCATTCATAATTAAAACTCCAGCATTTCAGCCATGAAAGCGTCAAGCTCTTCAATCTTAATGCGCTTCTGCTCCATGGTGTCACGGTCGCGCACCGTCACGCAGCCGTCCTCAAGTGTGTCAAAGTCAACCGTGATGCAAACGGGCGTTCCGATTTCATCCTGACGGCGGTAACGCTTACCGATTGAACCTGCATCGTCATATTCGCAGGGGTATTTTTTGATAAGCTCGCTGTAAACCTCGCCTGCCTTATCGCCGAGCTTTTTGGAAAGCGGAAGAACCGCAGCCTTAACCGGCGCGAGAACGGGGGAGAGATGAAGAACAACTCTTGTGTCACCCTCGGCGATTGTTTCCTCATCGTAAGCGTCGCACAGAAGCGCCAGCGCAACGCGGTCTGCACCGAGCGACGGCTCGATAACATAGGGAACGTATCTTTCATTTGTAACCGTGTCGATATATTCCATGCTTTCACCGCTGTGATTCTGGTGCTGAGTAAGGTCAAAATCGGTTCTGTCGGCAACACCCCAAAGCTCGCCCCAGCCGAACGGGAACAGAAACTCAATGTCGGTGGTTGCGTTGGAATAATGGCTCAGCTCCTCGGGGCTGTGGTCACGCAGACGGATATTTTCTTCTTTCATGCCGAGCGAAAGCAGGAAGTTTTTGCAGTAATCCTTCCAGTATGCAAACCATTCAAGATCTGTGCCGGGCTTGCAGAAAAATTCAAGCTCCATCTGCTCAAATTCACGTGTGCGGAATGTGAAGTTTCCGGGGGTGATTTCGTTTCTGAACGATTTACCGACCTGACCCACGCCGAACGGAATCTTTTTCCTTGTGGTGCGGGCAATGTTTTTGAAGTTTACGAAAATTCCCTGTGCCGTTTCGGGGCGGAGGAATATTTCGGATTTTGCATCCTCCGTAACACCCTGGAACGTTTTAAACATAAGGTTGAATTTGCGGATATCCGTGAAGTTATGAGCGCCGCACACAGGGCAGTTAATGCCGTTGTCGTCGATGAATTTAATCATCTTGTCGCTGCTCCAGCCGTCAACCACGATTTCCTCGCCTTTTTCATGGCAGTAGTCCTCAATAAGCTTGTCGGCACGGTGGCGCGATTTGCAGGACTTGCAGTCCATCAGAGGGTCGGAAAAGCCGCCTACATGACCGCTTGCAACCCATGTCTGCGGATTCATGAGTATTGCGCTGTCAAGCCCGACATTGTACGGACTTTGCTGCACAAATTTTTTCCACCATGCGCGCTTAACGTTGTTTTTGTATTCAACGCCGAGCGGACCGTAATCCCAAGTGTTTGCAAGACCGCCGTAAATTTCGCTTCCTGCGTAAACATAGCCGCGGCTTTTGCAAAGCGCAACGATTTTATCCATTGTCTTATCCTGATTATTCATCCAAACAACCCCTTTGCCGTAATTGCATTGTATATATAGAATCATTTTACATCAATACGGCGCGTTTGTCAAACAATTTGTCGGGAAATTATTTCAATTTTGAGAATCTAAATAGATGATATCTCCGGTTTCGATATTTACTTTGCACTTACGCGGATTACGCTCATCCGGGTCATCATAATGCACTGTGTAAACATATCCGTCTTCAACATAAAACAACGGTCCGTTTTTCTGGTAGTATCCCGAATAGCCCGAAATCTTTATTTCATTACCTTTCTTTTGTATGATAAGATTAGACGGATTCGGGCCCCACCGGTTTCCTTTTGTCGAAAGCGTTACCGTAATATCGCCGTTTTTATAGTACGTATAGTTGCTTACCGAGCGATATGCAGTTCTGCCCTCCTCATCTTTAAAAATATAAGAATCTCCGTTTGCAGTATATGCATACGTGTCGGTATACAGCTTAAAGTCTTCTCCGTCAAAAGTATGATACCAACCGAAATCCGTCATGATTTCCCACGTCAGCGGCATGTATAAAATGTTTTTATAAAACATAAAAGGATGGCTGTCCGCGTCTGTGTACATTTTGCCCTCTGTTTTTATATCAAACGGGGATAAACGCCATAATTCAATACTGTCGTCTTTTTTCCTGACGGTGCTGTACTCCCTCGGAAGTAAGTTTGTATTTTTATGAATCTCAACAGTATTATCTTTGATTTCAATGTTGATTCCCAACAAATTTAAATTAAAATATGTCAGTGGAATATATATTATTCCCTGTCTGAAAAACACGGGGTATTCAAGCTCACGCCTTACAAAAACAGGATATTCTAAATCTGTTTCGGTAAATACAACGTCATTGACGGATACATTAAACGGGATTGTTTCTGCCGAAAAATAATTTTCGGCAGAAACGGTTGATTGTGATAATGTGCAGAGTACGGTTACATAAAGCAGTAAGAGCCCAATATGTTTTTTCATAACTGATCTCCTTTCAATAAATAGAAAAATGCACAAATCGACCCCTTATAATCAAAGAAGCCGGCTCGCACGTTGCGCATCAGCATTTATATTCTTCGGTTTATTTATTGCGGACATAGGAATATAACAACAGATGCATTTTATACAAGCCTTGCCTTTTTGATGCTTGCTGTACCATTGTTATCTCCCTCTTTCATTTATTACGTTTAAATTATATCATACGCTTTTTTTTAATGCAATAGCTTTTTGCAAAAAAACCAAATTTTTGATTTTCCGGAATTACCGCGGTTTGATAATACTCAATAGGGTTTAAATTTGTCGGGAAATTTGCGAAACCGCCGCGTTATAGCATTAAGCACATACCAAAGGAGAGCCCTAACCGGCTCTCCTTTGGTGAAAATTTATTCTTCCTTTATTTCTATGATTTCTCCGTTCTTAACATCAACGGTCAAATATATGTTTACTCCTATATATTCTCCGTTTATCTTAGTTTTCTTAACAGCCGGCATTTTCAAAATTCCCCCCGGCTCAAGTATAGCATTATCATTTTCGTCATATATAATATCTTTGCCTGTTGTTGTCTTTCTGTTGAAATAATAATCTGCTCCATGGAACGGAATTATTTTTTTTATTTCTTCCTGTCCGACTTTTTTATACCTGAATTCCGTACCTTCAAAAGTAGACATCGGATAAGCTGCATATTCATTCTGAGTATAAATATATTCCGGAGGGAAGAATTTCGGGGAGGAATTATAGCCGACAATACTGCTGTAATTACTATCCCAAATTGGCTTGTTAGGACTTTTGGTATCGACTTCCAAACCTGTTTCCGGGGAAAATGTTAAATTCCAGTCAAGCTCTTTTATCGCTATATCACAGGTTAACGGTAAATACAAAACGTTTTTATAGTTTATGACAGGGTATTCTCTTTCGGAGTTTTTTATATCATAACGTTTGTTCCATTGATTGACCACTATCACATTATCCTGAATTGCAGCCTTTGTGATTTTTTCGTTTGAGGGGTACGGAACATAATTATTTGCTGTTATTTTATCAAGCCCCACAAAAATGCTTCCTATCTTTTTATCGGCAATTTTGTAATCGGGATAAAACTCCACTCTCAGACCGACAAAGCTATTCATATTGAATGTTGTCGGAAGATAGGCATAACAGACCCGAACACCATGCGCCCAATGCTTGTTAAATTTCCGCTCAGCCGTTCTTTCGGGATTTGC
>OGMF01001119.1_pt1 | contig 27610 bp, 23 predicted proteins | sample 1572921 | NCBI WGS metagenome assembly OGMF01 (sample SAMEA2581919, study PRJEB24529) | metagenome | biome: Human gut stool | place: China | collected 2011 | reverse complement strand
GTTGCCGGTGTATATCTGGTGGCACGCCTCTTCCCGGTTTACTACTTCCAAACTCCTGAAGTGCTCGTCGGTATCGCTGTCGTAGGTGCATTCACCTCACTGTTCGCTGCAGTGATCGCCTGCGTCCAGACCGATATTAAACGTGTGCTCGCCTTCTCAACCATCTCGCAGATCGGTTTCATGATGGTGGCTCTGGGCGTTTCAGGTTACGGCGGACACCACGGCCTCGGTTATATGGCCAGCATGTTCCACCTCTTTACTCACGCTATGTTCAAGGCGTTGCTCTTCCTGGGGGCCGGTGCAATTATCCACGCCGTCCACAGCAACGAAATGAGCCATATGGGCGGACTCCGCAAACAAATGCCGATTACACACATCACCTTCCTGATCGCCTGCCTCGCTATCGCAGGTATCCCTCCTTTCTCGGGATTCTTCAGTAAGGATGAGATCCTCACCGCAGCTTTTGAATTCAGCCCGGTGATGGGTTGGGTCATGACATTCATCGCTGCGTTGACCGCATTCTATATGTTCCGCCTCTACTTCCGTATCTTCTGGGGTAATCCTGCAGAACATGAACACGAACCGCATGAGGCTCCCGCTTCCATGACAACCCCGCTGATTATTCTGGCGGCTATTACCTGTGTTGCCGGTTTCATCCCATTCGGTAAGTTCGTCAGCAGTGATAACGCTGAGTACATTATCCACCTCGATACAACGGTGGCTATCACCAGCGTCGTGATCGCCTGCATCTCGATCGGAATCGCTACCTGGTTCTATCGCCGCCAGAACCCGATCCCCGGTAAACTCGAATCTTCTATGAAAGGTTTGCATACCGCTGCTTACCACCGTTTCTATATCGACGAAGTTTACCAGTTCATCACCCACAAGATCATCTTCGGTGGTATCTGCTCGGGTATCGCCTGGTTCGATCGCCACGTGGTCGATGGCTCTCTCAACGGCCTGGCTGCCGTAACACAACGCCTCTCGCTGGCAATCCGTGGACTGCAGTCTGGGCAACTCCAATGGTATGCTTATGTATTCTTGATCGGTACGCTGGTACTGACGCTCCTGATCGTGTTTTGTTAACGAATAAAATTTAAGACTGGATATGAACTTCTTATCGTTATTTGTGCTGATACCCATCCTGATGCTGGGCGGTCTGTTCCTGTCCCGCAACATGAAGCAGATCCGGTGGGTAGCTGCTACAGGAGCCTCGCTGCTGTTGGTGCTGTCAGTGGTGCTGACGTTCCTCTTCCTGGGTGAACGTGCCGCCGGAAACGATGCCGAGATGCTCTTTACTGCTGAAATGCCATGGTTCAAACCTCTGAATATCAACTATTCAGTCGGCGTGGACGGAATCTCAGTGGCCATGTTGCTCCTCTCGTCGGTAATCGTATTTACCGGTGTCTTCGCATCCTGGAAAATCAACCCTCTGCCTAAAGAGTTTTTCCTTTGGTTCTTCCTGCTCTCAACCGGTGTGTACGGTTTCTTTATCTCTATCGACCTCTTCACCATGTTCCTCTTCTATGAGGTGGCCCTGATCCCCATGTACCTGCTGATCGGTGTCTGGGGTACCGGTCGAAAAGAGTATTCAGCTATGAAACTGACCCTGATGTTGATGGGTGGTTCTGCTCTCCTGTTGCTCAGTATTCTGGGTATTTACTTCTTCTCAGGAGCCGAGAGCGGTACCTATACAATGAATATCCTCGAACTCGCTAAAACCCGTATGCCGGTTGCGATCCAACACTACTTCTTCCCGTTGACCTTTATCGGTTTCGGTGTGCTGGGCGCTCTCTTCCCGTTCCATACCTGGTCTCCCGACGGTCACGCCTCTGCGCCTACTGCTGTCTCAATGCTGCACGCCGGCGTGTTGATGAAACTGGGTGGATACGGTTGCTTCCGCGTGGCGATCTTCCTGATGCCCGAAGCCGCTAACGAGTTGGCTTGGATCTTCCTCATCCTGACCGGTATCAGCGTCGTTTACGGTGCTTTCTCTGCATGCGTGCAGACAGACCTCAAATATATCAACGCTTACTCTTCGGTAAGCCACTGCGGTCTGGTGCTCTTCGCAATCCTGATGCTCAATCAGACTGCAATGACCGGTGCTATCCTCCAGATGCTCTCTCACGGTCTGATGACGGCACTCTTCTTCGCCCTGATCGGTATGATCTACGGTCGTACGCATACACGTGATATCCGTGAAATGGGCGGCCTGATGAAAATCATGCCTTTCCTCGGTGTGGGCTACGTGATCGCCGGTCTCGCTTCGCTGGGTCTCCCTGGTTTGAGCGGATTTATGGCCGAAATGACCGTTTTCGTCGGTTCGTTCGAACATCAGGATACCTTCCATCGTGTCTTGACCATTGCAGCTTGTACCTCAATCGTAATCACCGCTGTATATATCCTCCGTGTGGTCGGTAAACTCCTCTACGGTAAAGTGGTCGATCCGCACCACCTGCAACTGACCGACGCCGTTTGGTATGAACGATTCTCGGTGATTACGCTGATCGTGGCTATCGCCGGTTTGGGTATGGCCCCGCTGTGGATGTCGAACCTGATTCAGAGTGGTCTTGTACCCGTTATTGAACAATTAACCCGATAATGTCCTATGGATTACAGTAGTTTTTTGGAGATGAAAGCGGAACTGTCACTCGTCGCTGTGATAGTGATCCTGTTGATATATGATCTGTTCGCCGGGAAAAATGGCATGCGTTGGTTCCAACCTGTGGCTTGTATCCTGGTGGCAGCTCAAGTACTCTTCAACATTGTTCCTACGGGAAATGTCGAGATCCTCGGCGGTATGTACCAGTCAACCCCGATGGCCAGTGTCCTCAAAACCATCTTGACTATCGGTACGCTCATCGTATTCCTGCAATCCCGCAGCTGGCTCGAAAGAGATGCCGTAATTCGTCGTGGTGAGTTCTACTTCCTGACCCTGTCAACCCTCCTGGGTATGTACTTCATGATCTCGGCCGGTAACTTCCTGCTCTTCTATCTGGGTCTCGAAACTGCCTCGATCCCGATGGCTACCCTGGTCGCCTTCGATAAGTATAAAAGCAAATCGGCTGAAGCCGGTGCAAAATATATCTTGAATGCTACCTTCGCTTCGGGTCTGTCACTCTACGGACTCTCGCTGTTGTACGGTACTACCGGTACCCTCTACTTCAACGATATCCCAATGATGCTCGACGGTAGCCCACTGCAGATCATGGCCATGATCTTCTTCCTCGTGGGTCTCTTCTTCAAGATCTCGTTGGTGCCGTTCCACCTGTGGACTCCCGACGTTTACGAAGGTGCTCCGACCTCTGTGACTGCCTATCTGTCGGTCATCTCGAAAGGTGCAGGTGCGTTTGTCCTGCTCTTTATCCTGATCAAGGTCTTCGCCCCCTTCGTGCAGCAGTGGCAGGCGGTTCTCTATGGTTTGATCATCCTGACCATTACCGTAGCTAACCTCTTTGCAATCCGCCAAAAGAACCTCAAACGTTTCCTCGCCTATTCTTCTGTTTCGCAGGCCGGCTACATCATGCTCGGTGTGATTGGCGGTAACGCTTTGGGTATGGCCGCTCTGGTATATTACATCCTGGTTTACCTCGCTTCGAACCTCGCTGCATTCGGCGTAATCGCTGCAATCGAACACAAAACCGGTAAGGTGAATATGGATGACTACAACGGACTCTACCAAACCAACCCGAAACTGAGCTTCGTCATGATGATCGCTCTCTTCTCGCTGGCCGGTATCCCTCCGTTTGCAGGTTTCTTCAGCAAATTCTTCATCTTCGTATCTGCAGCACAGATGGGTTTCTATGTGCTCGTCTTCATCGCCCTGCTCAATACGATTATCTCACTTTACTACTACCTGTTGGTGGTTAAGGCTATGTTCATCAACAAAAACGAGGCTCCTATCGAGAAGTTCCGTTCAGACAACTATATGCGTATCAGCTTGTTTGTCTGCAGCGTAGCCATTATCTTACTCGGTATCCTGAGCGTCGTTTACGATAGCCTGGTGCCGATCAGCTTCGGTATGTAATTCATGATACACTGAGACAATCTGTATCCCAACGATTGATCTAAATCATACGAACAAAAGCCCCGAAATTTTCGGGGCTTTTGTTTTTAGTATTAGTAGCAGATCGCTCGGATGATGGCGGCGATCCTGTCGGCAATAGATGTCAATAGTTGTCAATCCATGCCGCCCTTTCCGGTAGGCGGTAGTGCGGCTGTGGATGCCATGTGGCTATTCCAATTCGCTGACCACTTTCAGGGCCGCTTCGTAATCGGGTTCGTGTGAAACCTCTGAGACGTATTCAATGTGGCGAATGGTGCCCTCCCGATCAATCACAACAACTCCACGGGCAAGCAGTCGCAACTCCTTGATCACAAATCCGTATTTTAATCCGAAATCAAGATCCCGGTAGTCCGAATATACATGCACATTCTCAATGTGCTCGGCTGCGCAAAAACGACTCTGTGCAAACGGTAAATCAACCGACAGGGAGAGAATCTCCACATCGCTTTTCAAACGGCTGGCCTCTTTGTTGAACCGGATATTCTGCAGAGCGCATACCGGTGTGTCAACCGATGGAAATACACTGATGATGATATTCTTGCCTGCGTACTGTGAAAGGGATACGGGCTGTAAATTGTTGTCCAGAACACTGAACGATGGTGCTTTGTCTCCTACATGAAGCTGATCCCCTACCAAAGTGATCGGGTTGCCCAAAAATGTAATCTGTGGTTTGTCCATAACAATGAAATTTAGTACGTCCTAAAGTTAAACAATTTTGATACCATATCCGACCTTCAGAAATAAACCGGAGTAGTTACCTCCTGTTAACCTGTTTTTTCCTTTCCTAATGTGGACGAATTGGGCTATCTTCGCATCAACTTGTCATTGAAGATTTCCCCCGGTGCTTGCCCTGTGGCAGAACCGTTGAAAGGGATGTCTAATGTAAATTCAAGTTGTAAGTCAGATCGACATGGGAACAAAAATCAATAAAACCAATGCTGCTCGTCTGTTGGATCGAGCCGGAATCGGATATGAACTGGTCCCGTATCAGGTGGATGAAGAACATTTGGCCGCTACACATGTGGCAGAACAACTCGGCGAAAATATCGCACAGGTATTCAAAACATTGGTGCTCCGAGGAGATCGAAACGGTATTCTGGTGTGTGTGATCCCGGGCGACGGTGAGGTAAACCTCAAACTGGCGGCAAAAGCCTCCGGTAACAAAAGTGTCGAAATGCTCCATATGAAAGAGTTGTTGCCAACAACCGGATATATCCGGGGCGGCTGCTCGCCGATCGGAATGAAAAAGACCTTCCCGACCTATATTCACTCGTCGTGTCTCGATTTTGACTATATTTATATCAGCGCCGGTATGCGGGGCCTCCAATTAAAAATCGCTCCGAAAGATCTGGTGCGCTTTACACGGGCAGAGGTGACAGACCTGCTGTAACCTCTCAAATAGGCCCGAATCTCAATCGAAGTATCAGGAAGACTCCGAATCGTATGAGCATGTCCCTCCCCAATCCAATCAGAGATGTAAAACCATCCGAAATCAGCCGGGTATTGATCCAGTGGTATGAGATCAACCGTCGTGAATTGCCGTGGAGAGAGACCTCCGATCCATACAAAATCTGGATCTCTGAGGTGATTTTGCAACAGACCCGTGTAGCTCAGGGTTTGGAATATTATAACCGCTTTGTGGAGCGGTTCCCCGATGTGAGCTCTTTGGCCGAAGCCGGTGAAGACGAGTTGATGAAAATGTGGCAGGGATTGGGCTATTACAGCCGGGCCCGAAATCTGCATACGGCCGCTCGTGAAATTGTGGAACGATACGCCGGTGTTTTTCCGACCGATTATCACGATGTGCGCTCACTGAAAGGTATCGGCGATTATACAGCCGCCGCAATCTGCTCTTTTGCATACAATCAACCCTACGCAACGGTCGATGGCAATGTTTATCGGGTTTTGGCCCGTCTGTTCGGCATAGATCTGCCCATTGATACCCCGGCTGCTAAACGCCGCTTTGCTGAGTTGGCAACCGATTTGCTGGACCGCCAGCAGGCCGCACTCCATAATCAGGCGATGATGGAATTTGGGGCGTTGCAGTGTGTACCCCGTTCTCCGGAATGTACGAACTGTCCGCTGGCCCAACAATGTGTCGCCTTGCGGCAGGAAAGTGTGGAACAGTTGCCGGTAAAAGCCGGACGTACCGCTGTCAAACCACGCTATTTTAATTATCTGTATTTGCATTGCGGCGAACAGACGGTCCTGGTCAGACGTACGGGACAAGATATTTGGAAAAAACTGTATGAGTTTCCGTTGATTGAAACAGAGAAACCGCTTGATTTCGAACAGCTGCGGAAAGATCCCCGTTTCCCTGTTTGGGTCGGAGATCAGGAATACACCGTGGTGCACAGTGTGTCGATGCCGAAACATCAACTGTCACATCGAACGATTTATGCCAATTTTTATGAAATAGACCTGAAACAGTGGCCCGAATCGCTGCCGCCCGAGGCGTTGATGATGGCCCGAGAGGAGATAACCCGCTATCCGGTTTCGAGATTGACGGAACTCTATCTGCAACAAAATATGTAAATTGTAAAGCAATTCTATAAAAATATTCATGATGAACCTTTTGTCAGAGATCGATCCTAAAGTATTGGATGAAAATGTTTTTAAATTGATCGGAGAGCAGTGGATGCTGGTGACGGCCGGCAATGCTGAAAAGTTCAATATGATGACTGCCAGCTGGGGCGGACTCGGTTTCTTGTGGAATCGGCCTGTCGCCTTCGTCTTTATTCGCCCACAGCGTTATACATTTGATTTTGTCGAACGCAACGAAGGCTTCACCTTGTCGTTTTTCGGCGAAGAGTATCGCAAAGTGTTGCAATTATGCGGAACCAAATCCGGTCGTGAAATCGATAAGGTGGCCGAAACAAAATTGACCCCCTTTGCAACTCCATCGGGAAATGTGGCTTTTGAAGAGGCCTCGCTTGTGCTCGATTGCCGCAAATGCTACACCGATATGATTGAAAAAGGAAACTTTATCGATTACGAAACAGTCGCACGGTGGTATCCTCACGAAGATTTCCACAAAATGTATGTGGCTGAAATCATCGGTGCCTGGAGACGCTAATTGTACTACAGATATTTTTTGTATGGGCTTTTGACAGGGGAGAAAACGTTGCGGTGAGTTTTGCTTGAGGAAAGATGCGTGCAGGGGTAGTGGCGTTTGTCAGAAGTGAACTGCCTCAACAAATGAACCGACCAACAAGGGTAGCATTCCGGCAAAGAGAGTTGTTCCTGTAAAGTGAATCGCTCCAGCCAAGTGAATTGTCTCAACAATATGAGCCGCTGCAATAAGCGAACTACCCCAATAATGGGAAGTATCCCAGCAAGGGGAGCATTCCCGTAAAGTGATCATCGCCAGTCAAGTGAATTGTTTCAACAACGTGAACTGCCGCAATAAGCGAGCCATCTCCAGCAATGGGCGTTCCTGTAAAGTGGTCCTCGCCAGTCAAATGGATCGTCTCAACAACGGGAGCCGCCGCAACACTGAAACTGTGAACGGAAACAACCGCACCACAGACCTGTATCCTCAATCTGTTTTGCCGAGTGCGGTATCTGTTGTATTGGTGGATTCTGTTCTCCCAAAGTGGGAAAAGATCGAGACCGATGCCGCAACGTGAAACGATGGACGACACTTGAGATAATGCGAAAGGTGTGAAAGAACTTTGGCGTGTGTTTTGTGAATTGTATAACCGTTGAATGAAAACCGAACAACTATGGAAATAGAATATTCACGAGGAGATCGCAAAGGAATTCTCCGGATTGTTGATGAAGGAAAGGCACTTGGATGGATCTCCTACCAGGAGGTCGGAACCGATCGGTGGCTGATTGACCATACGGTTGTCTTCCCTGAATATGAGGGGCAGGGTGTGGGCCGGAAATTGGTGTTGGCGCTGGCTGAAGAGGCTCGCAAAAGCAAGCGAAAAGTGATTCCCCAATGCTCTTTTGCCCGGTTGGTTTTCGAACGGAATGCAAATTTGCATGATCTGTTGGTCGGAAGTGTGGAAGGCCGTTAGCCGTAGGCAACAGCATAAGTACAAGCAACAGAGAATCAACCATCCGATAAGATAGATGAGAAGGAGTCATACGGTGTGCAAGTAACAGGTGTGTGTAATATGCGTGCAGGTGTGCGGGAATGTGCAGGAGGTGGCGTGTGCGGAACGTGCAGGAGTTGTGTGCAGGAATGTGCATATAGCGTGTGTGGGACGTGCTTGTGGCATGTGTGAGGTGTGCATACGGTGTGCGAGTGATATGCACATTGTGTGGTATGCATTTGAGTGGTTAGACACATCGAACTGCAACTTCATGATGGCTCTGAGACGTTGGATGTAAAACGTAAAACAGGCTACAAAAAATAGAAGGCAACGATCGGAATATTCCAGTCGTTGCCTTCTGTTTTTTGCCTCTTTTTGCGGTATGGTCAGGAGCTATTTTCTGGATCAGGAAACCGTTCGGTTATTTCTTTCAAACGTACGATGTGTAAGTAGAGGCGATCCGCTGTTCTCCTGCCTGTTGATTAACCTTTTATATCCTCCGCATTTATATTTTCCGCAGCAGGAAGAGAACTCTCTTGAATTGCATTGCCTGTGCCTGATGCTGTTGCTGTCTCTGAGGTGGAGCGGGTGCGGCTACGTCCTCCACGACGTCGGCCCTGTTGGGTACGCTGGGTGGATGATGTCCCCTCGCTCTTGTCGGCAGTACGAGTGGCAGTGTTAGAGGATCCCTCGCCCTCCGGAGCCTCTGTTGATGCTATGGGGAGAGTGGTCTTGCTTCTTGTTGTCGTTACACGAACTGCATCGTCCGTCTCGCCTACAACAGCTTTACTTTTCGGTGCCTGTTTTTGTAATGAGGTAGAAGACTGTTTGTCAGAACCGCCTTTTGATTGTCTCTTGGTAGGGGATGGAGTGGGGGCCTCCTCGGTTGCAGAGGTGGAACTGGCTGCAGTGGCTGCAGTGGCTGAAGCCTTTTTGCGACGACTCTTTGAAGCTGCCGATGTTCCAGATGTGCCTGAAGATTCAACAACCCCCGAACCTTTGGGTGCTGCTGGGGCCGTTGAACCTGTTGTAGTCGCAGCGGTGGTGCGAGAAGTTGCCGCAACAGCCGTTGTCGCAGCCGCAGAAGATGATGATGTGGAGCTGGCTGCCTTGGCTTCAATACGTTTGTTGCTCTCCTCTTTTTTAGTCTTGCCTTTGGCTGGTTTCTTCGTACGGGGGCTTTGATCTGTCGGAACAGAGGCTGGACGGTGCTCTTCAGAGGTGCCCTTGCGGCGGCGAGGCGTTTCGATATTGCCTTCACGACCAGAGGTTGCCGTCAGGGTCTTCATCCGCTCGAAACTGTCCAGGTGAAGCTCTAAAGCACGTACCGAGATCAACAGCTCACGGATCGAGATGCCCAATGAGATGGTTAACAGCACCAATGCCACTCCAAACGTGTAAACGGCAACCATCTGTAAACCAATGTATATCAAAAAGGTGCAAACCACACACAACAACAGGCTGCTGACACCAAATAGCTGCATCGAACGGGCCATGTAGAGCCGGCGGCGAAGATTGGCCAACTGCAGATGGGTAATGGTCGAAGGGTTTTTGTCGTAATCGGCCTTAAGAGTTCGTACTAACTGTGCATAGGAGAGAAAGCGGTTGGTGTATGCCAGCAAAATCAAGGATATGGCAGAGAAAAGAATAGAGGGTGTCGATAAAGTGAGTTCTGTCATGAATGGTTAAATTTTTTTGTTGCGCCAATTCGCTTTGACGAGGTAAAGATAGGTAAATAATAGCAATCCAATGCTATATATGATATCGACAGTCCAACAGAGCGTAATGCTGGGACGGTGGAGAATGATGATCCACCAGATCGAAAGTACATACAGGGCTAATGCTCCTAACTCCATCAGCATGGCCATAAAGGAGTTGCCGGTACCTGAGACCGCATTGAAATAGATGTTGCCGGGAATCAGCGTCAAATAGCCGGCCACCATGACCCATAATGAGCCAACCGATGCGGCAATTAGGGTGGGATCATTGGTGTATAGACGAAGCACGACGGACGGAAACAGGCAGGTCAATATCATTACTGGCAGTGCTACACGATAGGCCAGACCGATAATTTGTCGTACGGTCGGCATGACCTGATCGTATTCTCCTTTGCCCATCAGGGTGCTGGTCAAGGCACTGGTGGTGGAGCTGTATGCGCTGACCGTTACGAACAGAATGGAGGAGACGCTGCGAACAATGTTGGAGATGGCCAGTGGACGCTCACCGAGGTGTTCTACGGTCAAGAAGAAGATGAACCAGGTGCCTGTGGAGATAAAGGCCTGCAGCATAGTCCAAATCGACACGTTGAAAATCTGTGTCAGAATGGAGAGATTGAAACCCTGGAGACGGAACAGCCCGTAACGTTTTGCGTAACCGTGCAAGCGGGTATGGATAGCAAAAAAGAGCAGTGAACTCAACTCTGCAATGGATGAAGCGATGGCTGCACCTGCAATACCCAAGGCCGGACATCCCAATTTCCCGAATATGAGTATGTAGTTCAACACGATGTTGGTGAGCACCATGATAATTGAGTTGGCAGTCAGCAGGCGGGTGTTGGTGGTGCCGACATAGAAGGCCCGGAACAGTACTGCCGCAAATGAAAAAAAGAAACCGTAAACCCGCCAGTTCAAATAGGCAACGGCTGCAGCATAGACCGCATCGGATTCAATCAGGGTGCGGAGTAGTCGGGGTGTGTACTGTTTGGAAACAAAAAACATGACAGCGGCAAAACACAACAAGAACAATAATCCCTGTTGAAAGATTTTGCCGATTTCTCGGGGACGTCCCTCTCCGTTTCGTCGGGCAATGAGGATTTGCACGCCGATACTGAACCCGAATCCGAGCATAAAGATCGCCATGAAATAGACGCCGGCCAATGCCGATGCTCCCAATTCGACATCGCCGACACGACCCAAAAAGGCCACATCGGTCAGGCCGATCAGGTTTTCCATCAATAAGCTGATCAGCAGCGGATAGGTGATTTTCCAGATATGTCGGTTTGTATAGGCTTGCATGGTTATGTTTTAGCTCATTTACGCTCCCTGTTGGGAGTGAGGTTCTGTTGCGGAGGCTAAATGCCTATCCTGATGCTTTGCGTGGCGAGGTCGTTTTATGGTGTTTTCACCTCTGACCCCTGAAACGCTTCCGGGACGTGGCCTTGCCGTTGTGGCCCTGCATCTCCCCTTACAGCATATTCGGGAGTAGGGTTGTGCAGTGGGGCGGAGTAATGGGGCTATGCTATTGCGGCCCCACCGTTACGGTTCCTCCGTTGTGGCTTCACCGTTGCCCTGACTCCGTTTGGGCGTGGTAATCACATGGTGATACCATTGCTTTCCTCCCCCTTCTGAAACCCATTCGAAGCGAGGCAATATGGCTTTACATCCTCGCTGAAATGTGTTCAGTAAGGCTCGGTCGTTGTCACTAAGCACCTTCCCAATGTCTATCCAGTAGAGGCAATCTCTTGGCAGCTTCGCATTCTCTCAACAGTAGAGTCTCAGTTGCGTTCCTGGCGATTGTATCCTCTGTTCTCCGGCTTGAGTCTTGGCGTTTGGCCAGTGTGAGGAATGTGCCCTCATGTCCGTTTTCCGCAATCCTTTGTAATGCGGTATGGCGAAAGGCTGGGCAATGAGGACTACTCCTGTTCAACCCGCTCCATACATGGATCCCTCTTAAAAAATGTAGGAACAATCGAGTGTCCAAATACGGTTTTTACCTCTTGTATGTCAGACAGATATTGAATCGGTTTGGAAAAACAACCCTTGAAGGAGGACGCACAATGGACAACAAAGGTAGAATTTTTCTTTGCAAATGTTTAATTTTGATAGCTTACATCCCTCAGCTGTTATATGCAGACGGTGCGGAACAGAACAGAAGCCCTTTATGGGTGTACTTCCGGTAATGCGTAGTGTGGCTGTGAGCAGGAAACAGATAAACGGACCAAAGCAAAAAAATGGAAATCGTCAAGAAAAATATTCCGGTGCTGGAAATGAGCTGTGCCGTGTGCGCAGCGAATGTCGAAAACAGAGTGCGTACGGTCGAAGGTGTGGCCGCTGCATCTGTCAATTTCGCCTCCAATCAGCTTCATGTCGAATATGACCCTGCACGTGTGACCTTGCTCCAGTTGCAACAGGCCGTGCGGGAGATCGGCTATGATCTGATCGTGGACGAAAATCACGCCGAAGAGGAACAGCAACAGGCTCAGCAGAATCATTATCGTGAATTGAAACGCAATACAGTGAAAGTCTGGTGTTTCGCTCTGCCTCTGATGATCCTGGGAATGGTGTTTATGCATGAACGTTGGGCTGCATGGTTGATGCTGCTGCTCTCTTTGCCCGTCTTTTGGTTCGGACGTCTGTTCTACATCAACGCCTGGAAACAGGCCTCACACCGATCGGCCAATATGGATACATTGGTCGCCTTGAGTACCTCTATCGCATTTTTGTTCAGTCTGTTCAATACGCTCTTCCCGCAAGTGTGGCTCTCTCGTGGATTGGAACCTCATGTCTATTATGAGGCTGCTACCATGATTATCGCTTTCGTCTTGCTGGGGAAATTGCTCGAAGAACGGGCTAAAGGAAATACCTCGTCCGCCATTCGTAAACTGATGGGACTGCAGCCAAAAACGGCCCGTGTCATTGGTGCGGATGGTTCGGAGCAGGATTTGCCGGTCGCCCAATTACAGGTGGGAGATCGGATCAGCCTCAGACCCGGGGAGAAAATCCCCGTGGATGGAATCCTCTTTTCGGGGAGCACCTTTGTCGATGAGAGCATGATTACCGGTGAACCGATCCCTGCCCGTAAAGATCCGGGTGACAAACTGCTGGCAGGGACCGTCAATCAACGTGGCTCATTTGTGATGGAGGCAACCAAAGTGGGAAGCGATACCTTGCTGGCGCAGATTATCCGGACCGTGCAGGAGGCACAAGGTAGTAAAGCACCCGTGCAACGCATTGCCGATCGGATTGCTGCCGTATTTGTTCCGGTGGTGATCGGCCTGGCCCTGCTGACATTTCTCCTCTGGTTGGTACTGGGTGGCGAAGAGGCTTTTACCTATGGGCTCCTGGCAATGGTGTCCGTATTGGTCATCGCTTGCCCCTGCGCTTTAGGATTGGCTACACCCACTGCGTTGATGGTGGGAATCGGCAAGGGTGCTGAACAGCAGATCCTGATCAAAGATGCTGCTGCACTGGAGCGTATGTGCAAAGTCGATACGGTGGTGTTGGACAAAACAGGAACCTTGACCGAAGGCCGTCCCGAAGTGGTAAAGTGGTTGTGGACTGCAGGTACGGAAGAGCAACACCGCTATTGGCAGGAGCTCTTTTATGCAGCCGAATCCCGATCGGAACATCCCCTGGGAGAGGCTGTGGTACGTTATCTGGAGCAACAGGGGACTCACACGTGTCCTTTGTCCCTGTTTGAGAGCTTGACGGGTGAAGGTGTTGAATTCAAGGCGGAAAGTGCCGCCCGGAGCGATGTGGAATCCTCCGTCTCACCGTCGGCCTCAACTCCGGATGCCACAACGGAAAGCGTAGCGACTGGGTCCTCGTCTGACTTGGGGCAGAGAGCAGAACAGACGTTTTGGATCGGCAGTCGTAAACTGGCAGAGCGTTATGGGGCAGAAATGGAGCCATCGTTAGCCCGGGAGATTACGGCCCATGAGCAGGCTGGATGTACCACTGTCTTGGGTGGTTGCGGAACCCGACTGTTGGCTGTCGTGGTGATTAGCGATCGGATCAAGACAACCACGCCGGAAGCTTTGAAAGAGCTGCGTCGTGCCGGTATAGAAATCTGCATGTTGACCGGCGACAGCCAAAAAACAGCCGCAGCAATTGCCAAAGAGCTCGGCATTTCACAATTTCAGGCAGAGATGCTGCCTGCGGACAAAGAGCAATATATTCGCCGGTTGCAGGCTGAGGGGCATACGGTCGCTATGGTCGGAGACGGTATCAACGATTCGCAAGCCCTCTCGTCTGCAGATGTCAGTGTCGCTATGGGGCGGGGAACGGATATAGCGATGGAGGTGGCCATGGTTACTTTGATCACCTCTGACCTGAAATTACTTCCTCGGGCCTACCGGCTTTCAAAAGATACCGTACGGGCAATCCGCCAGAATCTGTTTTGGGCCTTTATATACAATTTGATAGGCATTCCGATTGCTGCCGGCGTACTCTATCCGGTGTGTGGACTGTTGCTGAATCCGATGTTGGCCAGTGCGGCGATGGCTTTCAGTTCGGTCTCTGTGGTGATGAACAGTTTGCGGTTGCGTTGGAAATAGAGAGCGGAGGTTTGTCCCGGTCGTGGATGTGCACGGTGTGAACCTTGGGGGAAAAACAGATCGGGTTGCAAGGCCTGGACCTCGGGGTGAAAACAGATCAGGTTGCAAGGTTTGAACTCTAGGCGAAAAAAGTCCAGTTGCAAGACCTGAACAATAAATACGGACTTGAATCGATTAAGTATGATATGGGGGTAAAAGCTACGTTAGGCTGCAACCCGAAACAGTATATGTGAAACCAGAACTATTAATCAAAAAGTTATGAAAACCAGCAAGTTTAAAACAAATGCAAAATGTGACGGCTGTGTAGCCCGTATAGCTGATAAATTAAACGAAATTGTACCTCGTGAACAGTGGAACATTGACCTTTCGACAACGGATCGGGTGTTGACCGTTACGGCGGATGTTCCCGATGAGAAGATCATCGCTGTGGTGGTAGCGGCTGGTTATAAGGCGGAAAAACTTTAACGATTCCCCCATCTTCGGGAAACGCACTGTCCTCTGAAATTTTGAATCCCGTCCTGGCATGGAGAATTCCGTATCCTGCCATGGAACGTTGCTTGCAGATGCGCCGGGAACAGAGCTTGTGTGATGGGCCATGATGTGCTACTGTCGATCCAATGCAATAGCGATCCGAAACGAGCGGTGTTTGTATGCGGGTGATGGTGGGGTGCGGCTTGTGATCAGGGTGGCTTGTGATCCGGTGCGGTTGGGGCCAAGATGAGGTTTGAACCGTTGAGCAAATATGTGTGCGGCCGTATTGATGTGGACCGCAGATCTTTCGAGCTGTGGATGGTCCGGATGAGTCGTACAGGAGAGATGAAGAGCCCAAAATCTGTATGTGTCGTCTATACAGAAAAAAACGGTTGTGTGTCAATGCCGAAGCGTTGCGGAGGTGAAGTTGTGGTGTGTTTGCGGCATGGTGAAAAGTGCGGCGCATTTGCAGTGCGTTAAAATGATATGTGATCCATGGTGACCGGTCAGCATGCTTTCTAGCAAGGTATGCTCCTCAGCGTGGCATGCTCCCCAATGTGGCATGCTCCCCAATGTGGTATCTTCCTCTCCCGTCCATTGTGGAGTTGTAGCGTGTGTTTGTGTACGCAGCGAAGATGTAATGCGTATTGGCCATGGAGTGGAAGGACACATATTCGGGAAAGTCGGTGATGAATTCGTGGTGTTGCCAGGATACCCGGAAAGTGCCGAATGCGAATGAAGCGTTCGGGCGATGGGTTCATGTCGGGTAAGCGGAAAAGATGTTGTGGAAGCATTGCTGTTGTGGAGCGATAGCAGATCCGTGTTGGGCCTGTAATAACCCCGTTGGTGAATGACTGCTTCCGTGGCGTCGGAATGGTAATGTGTCGTTTGTTTGGTTAAATTTGTAGCGAACAGTCAAATTTGAAAAGTCTTGTGAAAGAGCATACAGTGAAAGTGGTCGATTCGTTTGAAGGTCATGATGATGAGGCCGTCTTCAAAAGTATTGTGCTGACGGCAGAAAACCCTATGTCGTTTGATATCTACGTAATGCCCCAAAAGATCCATGGTATGGGCCTGTGTATCTGCCAACAGGGTGAGGCTGTCATCTCAATCGATAAAAAACAGTATCCGATCCGCCAACACGATATGGTCATCTTTCTGCCGGGGGCAGTGGTGCAGCCGGTCAGCCGTAGCGATGACTTTGCGGGATGTGCTTTAATGCTGAAGATCGATCGGGTGATTGATGTCGATCCGTCGATGGGAGTGCAGCTCTATTTGGCCGTGCGGGATCAACCTTGCGTCTCCCTGACGGAACAGGATATACAGGCAATTTTTGAGGTGCGTGATTTGATCCAAAAGAAAATAGCCTATAGCGATAACCCCTATTACAAAGAGATCATCGAAAATTTAATCTTGAACCTCGTTTATGAAATTGGGGCGATTATCTATCGTGGAAAACCCCTCGAACCCCGTAAAACCCGCAGCCGTCAGGAAGAACTGTTCGAAAAATTCCTCTATTTGGTCGCTACCTATTACCGAACACATCGTGATTTGGGATTTTATGCCGAACAAATGTGCTTGACCCCAAAATACCTGTCGGCAATCGTTAAACTCGTCTCGGGATCCAGTGCAACCGAATGTATTAACCGTTCGGTCATTCGCAATGCAAAGGCCCTGTTGGAAACCTCACAACTGACTGTACAGCAAATTGCCGATTATCTCAATTTCCCCACCCCCTCATTCTTTGGCCAGTATTTTAAAAAACATGTGGGAATGACCCCGAAAGAGTACAGAATGCAAGCCCATTAAAACCGCAGAAAGTTCCAGTAATAGTGGTCATTTAGGACAAAAAAACGTACCTTTGGGAAAATTTTTCAAACGAGAGTATCGTGGAACAATTTTCCCTATATGGTGTAAAGTGGGTCAGGACGCTGTTTTGTTGTGTCCTGTTTGGTTGCATCTGTTTGCCCCTGTCCGTTTCGGCAAGCTGTATCAAGCCCTCTGCCGATGCATTCCCATTCACACCAATTGCCGATTCGACGTTCCAACCGGATACTGTGGCCGGTGATACCCTGGCTCTGGACAGTGCAGTACGGCTGAACGGCTGGCAACGCTTCCAGCTCAAGGTCGATCGGATGACCCAAACCCGACTCTATAAAATGACCTATGTGGCGGTGCCTTTGATTGTGGCCGGTGTGGTCCTCAATGACCAGCGATACCATTTCAATGCCCTGCGTGATTCCTATATCCCTACGTTCCGATACCATTACGACGACTATCTGCAATATGGACCGATGGTATTGACCTATGGTTTGAAACTGGCCGGCGTGCCGGGACGCAGCTCCTGGGGACGCATGTTGGTCTCCAACGCCTTCTCTGCGGCATTGATGGCCGGCTTTGTCAATACATTGAAATATTCGGTCAAGCAACCCCGCCCAGACGGATCGGGTAACAACTCATTCCCTTCGGGACATACCGCTACAGCCTTTATGGCGGCTACCATCCTGCATAAGGAGTATGGCCTTACCCACAGCCCCTGGTATAGTATTGGCGGATATATGACCGCCACGACAATCGGCGTGAGCCGTCTGATGAACAATAAACACTGGATCTCTGATGTCCTGGTCGGTGCCGGAATCGGTATCTTGTCAACGGAATTGGGCTATTATTTGACCGATCTGATCTATAAGGATCGGGGATTGCGCCGTCCCGATCGGGTTGACTCCCATTTCAACTATGACCGGAAAGCCTCGTTTTTTGGCCTATACATGGGGTTCAATTGGGCCGGGAAAAGCATGGCCTATTTTAATCATGCCGGAATCAAGGTCTCTACGGGTGCAATCTCGGGTATAGAAGGAGCGTGGTTTATCAATCGATATATCGGTATCGGAGGTAGGGCAACCATTGCCAGTATGCCGATGGCTGTGAGCTTGCAGGATAATCAGATGGTGGATGGTGAGGCGTTGATGAGTCGTCTGGAACGTATCGAAATCTCCTCTTTGAAGGTCTCCGAAGTGATGGCCGGTGCCTACTTCTCCTATCCTCTGTCCAAACATTGGTCCGTTGGGTCGAAACTGCTGTGTGGTACCTATTCCATTCGTAAAAACCGGGTCAATGCCGTACTGAATCCTGCCCAGCAGGAGAGTACTCTGCCAGTGAATCTTCCGGTGGCACAGCTGTCAAGAGGCGTTACCGAGTCTCAGCAATTGGCCGACGGTTTGGAGGAGGGGCAGACTCGTCAACCTCTGATGGAGATCGGTTCCAGTGAAAGTTTCGGATTCGGCACCGGACTGTCGTTCATGTATCTGGTGGGCCGAAATCTGGGTGTCCGCCTTTTCTACGATATTAGTTTCTCACCGGTGCACTTTAAAGCCAAAGAGTACAACATGGACGGATCGGTGCAAATCAGCAGTATCAGAGATTTTAACTACTCTTCTACACTGGGAGGATCAGTCTGTATCCTCTTCTTTGGCAAGGATAAGAAAAAAGCAAAATAACGAAAACCTCTAGCTGTTCGTGCACTTGTGTGTGTACTTGTGCGCGTAGTGGCGTGTGTGCCTGTTTGCACAGCCATTCGTAGGCCGATGATAGGCTTTTTACTGGCATTTTATACGATCCAGTGTCGTATGAAGTGCCAGTTCTGTTTTGATTGTCATGGTTGTGAGAAGAGCCTGGATCCCTTGTGACGTTTGGATCGCCAGAATGACAGGAGCTCTTTGATTATCACCTTCGATAACCTGATTAGACAACGCATCCGATTGCCTTGCATTCGGAGCTATCCCGTATCCGAGTTCGCTCATCGCAATGCGGGCCTCAGTGTGTTATGCCTATATACTACTTTGAACCCCAGTAGAGGAACAACATACCGATCAGCACCAACAGCAGGTCGATCGCCTTGCTGCGCAGATTCTTTTCACGAAACAGCAGCGCCCCGAACAGGAACGAAACGATCACACTGCCCCGTCGGATCATGGAGACCACCGAAATCATTGAACCGTCGAGACTCAGCGCATAAAAATAGACAAAGTCGGCAGCGGACAAAAAGATCGAGATCAACGGTATGCTCCAGTGCCAATGAAAAGGTGAGTTCGCACGGTGGGGCCACCAAAGAATCAGCAACACGATGGTCATGATTCCCAACTGGTAGAGGTTGTACCAGGATTGTACCATCATCGGGGCAAGCTGGCGCATCAGGTATTTATCGTAGAGTCCGCTGACGGCTCCCAACAGGGCTGCCAGGACGATGCAATAGATCCAGCGGTTGTGCCGGAAATCGATCCCCTCCTTGCGTCCGGAACGGCTTAACATCAGGAAAGAGATACCGGCCAAAATGACACCGATCCATTGGTAGAGGTTGAGGCGTTCGCCGAAAATCAGCAGCGCTCCGACCAGCACCATGACGGGACGGGTTGCGTTAATCGGGCCTACGATGGTGATGGGCAGATGTTTCAGCCCGAAATAGCCTAAGGTCCAGGAGCTGAGAACGATCAGCGATTTGAGCAGGATCAGACGATGCACCTCCCAACCGGCTGAGGGGACATACAGAAGCGGATGGGTGGCCATTTGTTCGGGCCGCCAGGCCGACAAGAGTATGAACGGCAGAAAAATCAGCGACGAAAAAAGCGTGTTGAGCAGCAGAACGGGTAATACCGCATTGCCGTTGAGCGACTGTTTTTTAAAGACATCGTAGAAACCCAGTAACAGGGCGGATAAAAAAGCGAGCGCTAACCACATAGTCTTCTTGAATTTAGCGGGCAAATTTAGTGGAATTTTTCCACTTTTAGTTAAAAAGTGGCTATCTTTGAGAGATTTTGACCAAACGAGGTGCTTCGTGTTGTGACTTGTCTCGATAAGCCTTGCGGTGCATTAGTGGAATGCATTGTCATGTAGGTTGTTATTGGGATGCGTCAATTGATCGCCTCAAGGTGGTGGAAGGTAGGCCAGGGGCAAAGGTCATGGATGGTAGAGCCTGAATGTCGGCCACCAAGATGCTTTGCATGAGGCGAGACCGATCGAGACAAGGCGGCAAAATATTGTTTCGAGTTTGGTGTGGACAATAGCCATGAACCGTAACTGGGAACACCCAATAGCAGGATGGGGCTCTTGTCCCGGATCGAAGATAAAACGGAACCTTTTAAAATGATAAATACAAATATAGATTAACTGAACATGCAATCCGAAAACAGTCAACCCGAAAACGAGCAGCCCGTGTCACTGCCCGAAAACGCTTATCGAGAACTGAAACCTGGTGAGGAGTATCATCCTGTGATGCCGGCTTCGAGTCGCCCGTGCGAGGCAACGGTCTATTCCGTTACTTTTGGTATCGTGATGGCGATCATCTTTTCGGCCGCAGCCGCCTATCTCGGTTTGCGGATCGGACAGGTCTTCGAAGCCGCTATCCCAATCGCCATTATCGCCGTGGGGGTCGGCAATTTGACCGGCCGAAAAAATATGTTGGGCCAGAATGTCATTATTCAGTCGATCGGAGCCTCTTCCGGAGTGATCGTCGCCGGAGCCATCTTTACGCTGCCGGCTCTGTATATTCTGGGGCTTGAGGCCAAATTCTATCAGATTTTCCTTTCATCACTCTTTGGCGGTCTGCTCGGTATCGTTCTGTTGATCCCGTTCCGCAAATATTTCGTCAAGGATATGCAGGGACGCTATCCCTTCCCCGAAGCTACTGCAACCACCGAGGTGCTGGTCTCGGGCGAAAAGAAGGGAAATCAAGCTAAACTGTTGGCTGTGAGCGGTCTGATCGGCGGTCTCTACGATTTTATTATCGCCACCTTCGGCTGGTGGACCGAAAACATCTCGACCCGAATCGTTGAATGGGGTGCTGTTTTGGCCGATAAAACCAAATTGGTCTTTAAGGTAAATACCGGTGCCGCCGTGTTGGGTTTGGGCTATATCATCGGGCTGAAATATGCGGCGATTATTTGTGCCGGATCTTTCACCGTATGGTTTGTGCTGATCCCCTTCATTTGCCACTTTGCAGACGGTCAAACCTTGGCAGTAGGCGAGGGCGTGACCACCTTGCTGCGAGATATGTCGCCCGAAGATATTTTCCTGAATTATGCCCGCCATATCGGTATCGGCGGTATTGCCATGGCCGGTGTGATCGGAATTATCCGTTCGTCCAAAATTATCCGTCAGGCATTGGGCCTGGCTGTCAGTGAACTCAAGGGTAAGAAAAACGCAGGCGCTGCCTCTACGGAACGTACCCAACGGGATCTGTCGATGAAACTGATCCTTTCGGTGCTGATCGCTACTCTGCTTACCACCTTCCTGTTCTTCCAGTTCGGGGTGTTGGATAACTGGTTCCATTCGATCATCGCTATCCTGATCGTCTTTATTATCTCGTTCCTCTTTACGACGGTTGCAGCCAACGCTATCGCCATTGTCGGTACCAATCCGGTTTCCGGTATGACGCTGATGACCCTGATCCTCAGTTCACTAGTCTTGGTAAGTGCAGGCTTGACCGGTACCGGTGGAATGACCGCAGCCATGATTATCGGCGGTGTAGTTTGTACAGCACTTTCGATGGCGGGTGGCTTCATTACAGACCTGAAAATCGGTTTCTGGCTCGGAACAACTCCCTCTAAACAGGAGGGGTGGAAATTCCTGGGTACGGCCGTCTCTGCGGCAACTGTGGCCGGGGTGATGATGATTTTGAATAAAACGTATGGCTTTATGGGTGAGGGCGCCCTGGTGGCTCCACAGGCAAATGCTATGGCCGCTATTATTAAACCCTTGATGGAGGGTGGTTCCACTCCGTGGTTGCTCTATTTGGCCGGTGCTGCTCTGGCTCTGATCCTGACCATGATCGGGGTGCCGGCTCTGGCCTTCGCTTTGGGTATGTTTATCCCGTTGGAGCTGAATACCCCGCTGCTGGTCGGTGGTCTGATCAGTTGGTTCGTGGCCAGCCGTAAGGGAAGCGAAGCTCAACAAAAATCCCGTCGGGAACGTGGTACACTGATCGCTTCCGGATTTATTGCCGGTGGAGCGTTGATGGGCGTGGTGAGCGCTCTGTTGAAATATTTCGGCGCCGATTGGTTTGCCGCAACCTGGAATGAGTCGCAAGGTGCCGAAATCTTGGCTGTGGTGATGTATGTGGCCATCATTGCCTATTTCATTTGGGATAGCCTGCGGGCAAAACCCGAAGAGTAGCGGCGTGCTAGCATCCCCATTGATTGAGCCGCACCGCTTGTAATACGTTTAACGGAGGAAAGGTGCAAGGACAGTTGTTCTGCATCCGTTCCAGATCGTTTGAATTTGTTGAATTTGGTTAGTGCTGCTCGGCAATGTGCGATTGGGCTGCTGAGTGTCCACCCGCAGCAATGGAAAGTAATGTGCTGACAAGTGGACATGGAACTGCATCATTTTCTCTGGAGGCTTCTGTACGGCCACGGAGAAGAGTAGTTGACAATAAATGATTTTACAAAAAACGATATCATGGAGATTACGATTGACAAAGAACGGCTTGTAGAACGTTTTTTACGTTACGTGGCCGTGGATACGCAAAGTGATCCTGAAAGTGAAACCTTCCCCTCAACAGCCAAACAGCTTACGTTGTTGAACCTGTTGCTGGAGGAGATGCTCGTTATGGGACTTGCCGATGTGGAGATCGATCCGCACGGATATGTGACCGGTACAATCCCCGCTATACCCGGTTGCGAACAGAAACCGGTAATCGGATTTATCTCTCATGTCGATACCAGCCCCGATATGACCGGGGTGGAGATCAAACCCCAGTTTGTATATGATTACGATGGGGAGGATATTCGTTTGAACGAATCGCTGACCATGCGTGTGGCCGAATTCCCTGAATTGTCCTTTTTCAAAGGACATACCCTGATCACGACCGACGGTACCACGCTGTTGGGGGCCGATGACAAAGCCGGAATTGCTGAAATTATGACAGCCGCTGAATACCTGATGGCACACCCCGAAATCCCGCACGGTACGGTACGTATCGGATTTACACCCGACGAGGAGGTGGGACGTGGTGTGGACTTCTTCGATGTCGAAAATTTCGGGGCCAATTTCGCCTATACGGTGGATGGCGGTTTCGAAGGGGAGCTGGAGTACGAAAACTTCAATGCCGCAAGTGCCAAAATCGCCGTACAGGGTCGAAATATCCATCCTGGGTATGCCAAGGACAAAATGATCAACGCCCTGCAGGTGATTTGCGAAATCAACGCCCTTTTGCCGGCAGCCCAACGTCCCGAACATACCGAAGAGTATGACGGTTTTTACCATTTGGTGGGAATGAACGGTACCGTGGAGCAGGCCACATCGGAATATATCATCCGTGACCACTCGCGCGAGAAGTTCGAGGCCAAAAAGAGCTATCTGCAAAGTGTGGTCAATCTGCTCGAGGAGAAGTATGGTAAAGGGGTGATCTCGTTGACCGTCAAGGATCAGTATTACAATATGCGTGAGATGGTCGAACCCCATCCCGAGGTGATCGGCCGGGCTGAAAAGGCGATGCGTTTGGCCGGAGTGGTTCCTGTTGTCCGTCCGATCCGTGGAGGTACCGACGGTTCACGCCTCTCCTATATGGGACTGCCCTGTCCGAACCTCTTTACGGGTGGAATGAATTTCCACGGCAAGTTTGAATACTGTTCGGTCGATACCATGTGCCGTGCCTGCAAAACGTTGGTCCATCTGGCCAAATTGTGGGGGGAATAGATGCCCGGACGGTTGGTACACGGTTGGTTCTGTAACTGGCCTGATGCCTGACGAAAACAGGCGTGCGGTATCGCTCCTGAAGGAGTGAACCAATGTCAATGAGGCTGCGTCCTGCCCTGCCAAAAATGAGACAGGGGCTTGTGGTAAATTGATCCGCTGCCAACCGAAGGAGAGTATATATGAATGTCAGAGGCGGGAAAGAACAAACGTTCTTTCCCGCCTCTGACGTTTTGACTGCGCTTCGTGGTACCGGTGAAGGGTAGGATGTGCGCAGGTATGGGTGTTGATTTGGTCTCAAATGCTCCCTGTGTCGAAAAGCAGCGTGCTCTCTGACTCTACTCTTGTCCGAGGAAGGAGAGGATCGTAGGTCTTATTTTGCGGCTTTGTGGCTCTTTTTGAGCAGTCGGGTCATCATGAAGGACTGTTTGTGGAAGATGAAGATCGGCAACGCAACGCCGATTACCAGGGCAAACATGATGAATAGCGTGGTCAGTCCATTGCGGAAAAATTCAACCATCAGTTCGTTTTGGCGTACGATGTCGCCGCCCCGAATGAACTGCATCAAAGCCAATACGGTTTTGTAGGCATACATGCCCGGAATCATCGGCAGCAGCGATGGAAACGAAAAGATCACAGCCGGGCAGTGGATCAATTTGGCACACAACATACTGAACATTCCGATGGTAAAGGCTGCCACCAGCGATGACATGGCAATATCCAATGGTGTGTGGTTGAGCAAATAGTAGCGCAGAGCGTGGCCGATGGCGGCAAGTAGGGCCGAAATAAAGATGGCTTTGCGTGGAGGATTGGAGATGACTGCAAATCCAATCGAGGCTACGGCTGCAAAAATACCGTCCGCTAAAAGTTGTCCGATAAGTTCCCCATTCATAGCATGTCCAGTCCTAAAATTAACATTGTGGCAGAAAGACCTAAAGCAATGCAGACAATCAGAATCAAAGCATTGACAGCTCTGGAGATACCTACCAGTACGTGTCCTTCAAGCAGGTCGAAAATCGAGTTGATCAACGGTACCCCCGGTATCAGAAACAGTACGCTGGTACCCAGTGCTGTTTCGGGTGTGGAGCTGAGGTGAAACCAAAAGCCGGTAGCGGCAATCAGTGAAGCAATAAACGAGCAGACCAGAAAAATGGCCATGTGGTTGATGTGTCGGGCGCTCATCTCCTGCCGGATAAAGAAGCCGATCAACGTCGCAACGGCAACGATCCCCATGGCATAGACGTCTCCTCCGAACAGCCGACAGAAGCAGGCATTGGCCGCTGTCACTAGACCCAGTACCCACCAGCGGGACAAACGGGGCTCATGGATGATCTGTTTGTAACGCTCGAGCAGCTCTCGGAACGAGAGGTGATCGTCGTGGGCTTCCCAACTCAATGTACTGATTTGCGAAATGGTGTTGAAATTGAAGGCTGCAGCACCGATTTTTCCAACCGACGTGCGTCGAACCGTATCGTCTTTGGCATGACGGATCGTCATGGTGATGTGCATCTGAAAGATGGTCATATCCACCTTGTACCCAAATGACTCGGCAATACGGGTCACATTACGTACCACTCGGGAGGTGTGTGCTCCGGCTCCCATCAGCGTGCGTGAGAGGTCGAGCAAAAAGTTGGACAGCTCACGAACCGATACCGGATGCTCCTCTGCCGCAATGCTTTGCATACAGTGAGGGCAAAGCAGATCGTTGTAATTGCGTGTGATGTAGTCGAGTTGCTCTTCCGAGAGGGGAATGTTGCAGTGGGTTGCCCAATCTTTGTGGGCTGTGCGGGTCGGGGTGCCAACCTGGTTTGTTTGGATAGCGGTATCGATCGGATAATCGAACCGACTGTTGCAACGTGGACAGCGTTTTCCCATTGAGGATGGTAAAATTGGTAATTCAATTGGCCGAAAATGACCGGATAGACCAGCCTAAACGACCGTTCAGACTGCAAAGATAAAACGTTCGTAAGAAACCTCCGCCTTTCTGTCATCGGATTTTGTCTCTCTGGCAGTTCGGATGTGTCATTTTGTCGATTTAATTGTCTGGTTGTCAGTTGTTAGTGTTGTTTTGTGACGAATTGTTCCAATGGGGCTGTTGGCATGGGTTTTGTCCATTCCTATATCGAATCCGGGAAGGTCCCGGAGGACAAATTAGATAAACAACATAAAATATAAGGAGGACAAAATTATGTTACCTACTAGAAGATCTCAGAATTGGTTACCGGGTATTTTCAATGACTTTTTCGGCAATGAGTGGATGGAAAAGAGTACATCTCCTGCCATCAACATCATTGAGAACGACAAGGAGTACAAAGTGGAATTGGCTGCTCCAGGTCTGACCAAAGAGGATTTCAACGTACGTGTTACGGAAGAGAACCAGTTGGTGGTCACCATGGAGAAAAAACAGGAGCAGAAAGATGAACAGCAAGATGGTCGCTATCTGCGTCGTGAATTCTCGTACTCGAAATACCAGCAGACACTGCTGTTGCCTGACAACGTGGAACAGGACAAAATTACGGCCAGTGTTCAGCATGGTGTCTTGAACATCCTGATTCCGAAAGTGGCTCCTGAGGCTGAAAAACCGCAAGAGCGTTCTATTGAAATTCAATAGTATCGGGATTAGATTGGTTTGTCAAAAATTTGATCGTTCAGATCCCGGGTTCCAACCCGAACAAAAAAGAGGTTTCGCATCGAAAGGTGTGAAACCTCTTTTCGTTGTCGGGAAGTGGGAAGTCAACCCGGTTAATGGAGGGTAGTCTTGGGGGTGTTGGGAAGGAAATGGGAGAGGGATTGGAGCTGTTTTGATCCTCTTTCGGAGGAAAAACCATCTTTTTCTTTGTAGAAGGTTTGCACGAAAGGAAAAAATGATTACTTTTGCACTCGGTTTTAGGGATGGCGAGTTAGCTCAGCTGGTTAGAGCGCATGATTCATAATCATGAGGTCCTGAGTTCAAGTCTCAGACTCGCTACAAAAAGAGGTCACAGTTTGAACTGTGACCTCTTTTTGTGTCTATGGCCTTGCCCTGATGATTCGCAGGGGAGGAGAAAATTAAAAAGTGCAATTTTTTTGCTTGAGAAGCGAAATTTTGCACTTTTTGTCGTATGGGGAATTGGGGTTCCGAAAGCCGACCTTTTTGTGTGAACATCTTTTGTCTGACACTTTTGGTGAATCCCTTCGGTGAACACTTTTGTGTGGATATCCGGCAAAAGGGGAAACGTTTGCTGAGGCAGATTGCCGGCACGGTCCGACAATTTCATGCCGTATGTTACAAGGGTTTAGAAGTAGATCAAATGGTACTGTACCCCGATGCCGATATATGGTTGTATTCTATGTGACGTAATTGCTCCTCCGGCACTTACCCTGATTCCCCAACGTTTGGGCTTTCCAGATACCTCGATCCGTTCGACGACGGTTTGCGTGACGGTGCGGGGATAGACCTCGATACTGCGGGCTTAGACATGGTAACCTTCCATGTCGATTCGATATGTAGAATCATCGGTGAACAGGTAGCTGCTGACCGGTACTGGCAGATAGACCGGTTTGACATCCACCGTGTCCCGGATGGTGTCGAAACGCTACACCTGGACATATTTCGATATTAACAACGTATCCCGAACCGTATCGATACGGACGATCGAAGGTAGGATGTCGTGTTGCAGAATCTGGACGGGCGTTTTGGGCGAGGTCCAACGCCCGATCAAAAAAGCAATGAGACATCCGACTGTTGCAACGGCTCCAACGAGAACATTTTTCATAGATGCAGGATTTTGTGTCGATTCTTGCCAGCTGAGTATGAGATATGTACCCAACCGTAATTACTTTCGTCAATCAGCTGGTCAAAGTCGAAATCACCTTTAGCAATCAGGTCGAACAGTTGTTGATTCAGTTCAGGAGATCCGACTGTAAGATCGGCCGCTTCCCCCTTTTGATGTTGGCTGGTTGGAACCCCTCCAACCGCTTTATTTAATACCGGGCATCGGTATCCACTGTTCACCGTGATCGGATCTTCCCATGCCTCACGGATCGGATCGAGCAGGTTATTGATCAGCGATGTCAGTTTAACTTTAA
>OGMF01001115.1_pt1 | contig 27661 bp, 20 predicted proteins | sample 1572921 | NCBI WGS metagenome assembly OGMF01 (sample SAMEA2581919, study PRJEB24529) | metagenome | biome: Human gut stool | place: China | collected 2011 | reverse complement strand
GCCGGTTTGATTCTGGCCTTGATGCGGGTGATGCGCATGTTGTCGATCCCGATCACCTCATATTCGCAATAGACGTCTTCCACTTTGTCGCCCACTTTCGGCAGCCGTCCGAGCAGGCCGAAAACATAACCGCCCATGGTGCTTTCCTCGTGTTCGCATTCCGGCAGCCCCATGCTGTCGAAAGCGTCTTCGACCAGCACCACGCCGTCAAATTCGCAGACTTTGTCGTCAATTTTTTTGATCGGCTCGTCGGTAATGTCGTCGTGCTCGTCCATAATGTCGCCGACCAGTTCTTCCAGAATGTCTTCCATTGAAAGCAGTCCGGCAGTGCCGCCGTATTCGTCGACCACGATGGCCAGATGCACGTGGCGCAGCATCATCTGATGCAAAATTTCGGAAATCGACTTGTTTTCCGGCACGAACAATATCTTGCGCGCGAGTTTGGTCAGAATGTCCTTGTCGTTTTCGTCGCCTTCATATTCCAGCAGGTCGCGGATATGCAGCATGCCGATGATGTGGTCTTTGTCTTTGTTGCAAAGCGGAAAACGGGTGTGATTGTGCTTTTTGATAAAATCCATCGCTTCCGTAAAGGTGTAGTTCTGGTACAGGCATTTCATGTCCTGCCGGGGAATCATGATTTCATGCGCGTAAATTTCCGAAAAGTCGATCGCGTTTTGAATGATTTCGCCTTCGGTATCGTCAATGACGCCGCCTTTTTTGGAGGCGTCGATGATCAGTTTGATTTCCTCTTCCGAATGGGCGTCATCGTTTTCGTTTGACTGCTGAACACCCATCAGGTGCAAAATGCCGGCCGTTACCTTGTCAAAAACCCAGATGAACGGCGAAAAAACATGTTTGAAGACATAAAGCGGTTTGGCAATGACAAGCGCGTAGGTTTCGGTATTCTGAATGGCCAGCGACTTCGGCACCAGTTCGCCGAGCACCACGTGCAAAAGGGTAATGAAACCGAAAGCGACGCCGAAGCTGACCGAATGCAGCAGTACCTTGTTGTCGGCAAAATAATGTCCGAACAGGTCTTCCAGCAAGTGGGAAACCGCCGGTTCGCCGATCCAGCCGAGGCCGAGCGAGGCCAGCGTGATGCCAAGCTGGATGGCGCTTAAATAGGTATTGAGATTTTCGGTGATTTTAAGTGCGATTTTTGCCCGTTTGTTGCCGAAGTGGGCCAGTTCTTCCAGTTTTGTGCGGCGGATCTTGACGATGGCGAATTCTGAAACGACAAAAAAAGCATTGGCAAACACCAGCAGCAAAACCAGGGCCAGATTAAAAACGTATACGTATACGGGACTCATGATTGATTAATTTTGGAACCTCATTTTATTTTAACATTTGCCTATGCTACAGGCTGGTACCGTGCTTGTCAATAGCTTTTAGCTCAAAAAAATGATGAAATCAGGCAGTTAAGGCAGGATCTCAATTGTCGTGCCGTCGGCAACCATTGACCAGATCTCTTCGATTTCCTCGTTGGTAACGGCGATGCAGCCGGCCGTCCAGTCGCGCAAAAGATGGGCGCTGCCCAAAAACGGGGCTTTGTTCGGCAGTCCGTGAATCATAATGTCGCCGCCCGGGGAAAAGCCTTTTTCCGCCGCCTCCCGCCGGTCTTCCGCACTGGGGTAGGAAACCCGGAGCGACAGGTAAAAACGGCTGTTCGGATTGCGGCCGGAAATGCGGTATATGCCTTCCGGCGTTTTGCCGTCGCCCTCCCGCAGCTTGTCGCCGACCGGCGCAAAGCCGAGGGCAATGCGGTATTCTTTCAGGTTCTGTCCGTCTTTTTGCAAATACAGTTTTCTTTCGGCTTTTTTGACCAGTACCTTATCCGCCTGAACGGCCGCCGGCGCCGGCAGTTTTTTATGACGGGGCAGAATGACAAACGCCGCGGCGGCAACCGTCAGCACGGCCAAAATTCCTGCCGCGGCCGTTTTCGTTTTAAAGTTCATTGCAGTTTTCCAGTTGTTTCATCAGGTTGGCTTTTTTCAAAACGTCGGGACTGTAGAGCAGGGCAATTTCCTCTTCCCGGCTCAGGTCCATTTCCAGCCCGTGATTGATGTAGTTTTCCAGTTTGATCTTGGCCATTTCCAACGCCTTGGTGCCAAATTCCGGTGCCGGGCCGTTAACCGGCAGCATCAAAATGTGCAAAGCGTTGAGTACGCTGTCGTCGACTATGTTTTCTACCCCGAACTTTTGTTCGTTCCGGTGTGACAGCTGTTTTTTAAAATCGAGCGCTTCGGTTAAGATTTCCGGCACCCGGATTTCTTCCGGAATAATGAAATATTTGTGTTTTCTGGCCGCTATGCCGGTTTTTTCGCGGGAAGAAATCATCGAGATCGGGATTGAAAGCATCAGTCCGACGGTGATCGGCAGCATCCACCAGAACAGGCTGTGGGCATATTTCCAGACAATGACGGTGGTAGCGGCGCCGAGGATCGTGTGCCAGCGGTGGCGTGCCCAGGCTTCCCGGAAAGAAGTGCCGGTTTCGTCCCGGTTCTGGGTGTTCCAGCCGGCGTCGATGCCGGCGAAAATGTCAAATACGAATTTGCTTTGGAACATCATCATGATCGGTGCCGACAGCGCGCTGAAGACAATTTCCGCCAGCACGCTCTTGACCGCCCCGAAAAAGCCGCCGATGTCCTTGAATTTGTTTTGCGTCAGATAGACGATTAACCCCAGGAATTTGGGAAAAACAAGCATGAACATGGAAAGGACGAACAGACTGATGGTACCGAATTTGTCAAAAATCGGCCAGGTCGGGAACAGCGTGTAATAAGTCGGGAAATATTCCGGCTGAAAAATGTTGCGTCCGAGCGCTGTTGCCAGTCCCACCAGCAGGAAGGAAAGCCACAGCGGGGAAGACAGATAGGACATGATGCCGATGATGAAATGCACGCGGCTGACCGGGTGCAGGCCTTTGGAAACGAGCACTTTCATATGCTGCATGTTGCCCTGGCACCAGCGGCGGTCACGCACGGCGAAGTCGATCATCGACGGCGGACATTCTTCAAAGCTTCCTTTTAATTCCGGCAGCAGCCAGGCCGACCATCCGCCGCGGCGGATGAGCGCCGCTTCGACGAAGTCGTGGCTGAGAATATGCCCGCCGAACGGTGCGCGCCCTTTTAAAACCGGCAGTTTGCAGCATTCCATAAAGGCTTTCACGCGGATAACGGCATTATGTCCCCAGTAGTTGCTGTCGCCCCCCTGCCAATAGGCCAGCCCGGCGGAAACGATCGGGCCGTATACCTTGCCGGCAAACTGCTGAATGCGCGCGAAAAGCGAATGACGGTTGATACACATCGGCGGCGCCTGAATGATGCCGGCGCCGGGGTTGGCTTCCATCAGCTGCGACATTTTGACCATGGTCGTTCCCGCCAGCAGGCTGTCGGCATCAAGCACGATCATAAAATCGTAAAGCGCGCCCCATTTGTTGCAGAAATCTTCGATGTTGCCGCTTTTGCGGGCGGTGTTGACCGGCCGCCGGCGGTAATAAAGGCCGATTGAGGCAGGCATCAGTTTTTTGGCTTCGAGCCAGACGCTTTCTTCTTCCACCCACACTTTGGGGTTGGTGGTGTCGCTTAAGACAAAAATGTCATAGGCGGCGGCCTGTCCGGTTTTTTCCAGATCCCGTGCCATCGCCAGCAGATTGGCAAAAACGCTGACCGGCGATTCGTTGTAGACCGGCATCAGAATGGCAGTGCGGGTTGACAGCGGCGTTTTTTCCTCCGGCCAGGCAATGCCCGGAACCTTCTTTTTGCGAAGCAGTTCGAAAAAGCCGAAAATGCTGGACCAGAAGAAAAGTGCGATCCAGGCAAAGGTGAGGATAAACAGGCCGATCATCAGAAAACGGGTAAAGAGCGAACTGTCGCTTGGGATGACCGTAATCCACTTCAGAGTGGCGAACAGGGTGCTGACAAACATCAGGCCGAAAACTTTAAGACGCCGCCGGCGGATTTGCCGCGGGCTGATGGGAACAAGCTGAGAAGTCATTTTTTCTTCCTTTTGCGGGAGCGGAAGCTCTCTATTTTCTGCGGTTTCATTTCCGTGTAATGACAAGCCGGCGCATTGACGATGAAGCGTTCGCGCATGGCTTTGGTCAGACCGGCGGGCAAATTCAGCTGCCACCGAGATCTACACTCTTTCCCTACACGACGCTCTTCCGATCTTGGACGGTACATTGTTCGGCGCCGCCGCAGAGCAGAAAGCAAAGTTTGAACTGCGCCAGCAGCTGTTCGTCGGCAAGTCCGCTTTCGGGAAAGGTTTTGCGCGCCATTTCAAGCAGAATGCCGTCGATTTTGCCGACCAGCTCGTCGCCGTCGGCCGATTGAAAGTCAAGTTGTCCGGCCACGGTCTTGACGATTGACGGCAGTTCCCGCCCGGCAAAACCCAGGCTGCAAAGGTATGCGCCGATAATGTCTTCTTTGCTCTGTATTTTTATGGCAACCATTGGTAACTCCAGATTTCGGAAATGTTTTTGCCTTTTTTGACTACCGAAGCCCGCAGTTCCGAGGTCTTGCCGTTCGGTTTGAAGTCGATGTATGCGGTCAGGCCTTTGGTTACCGGGTTGTACATCAGGTGCTTGCCGGTAATTTCCCCTTCGCTGGCGGAAACTTCCAGCGTGGCAATGCCTTTTTCCACTTCTTTTTGCATGTTGAGAATGTCGAAATCAATCACGAATTTGCGTTTGTGGTCTTCCAGCATGCCGGATACGCCGCCGATTCCGGTATAGGTGGCGGTAATGTCGCCGGGAACTTTTTTGACCGGCAGTTTGGTAAACCAGTACAACCGGTACCGATAATGCAGCTCTTTCTGCGGCACGGCTTTTTCCTTGGGTACCCAGTAGGCGACGACGTTGTCGTGAATTTCCTGCTGGGAAGGAATTTCCACCAGTTCGATCCAGCCTTTGCCCCAGTCGCCGACCGGTTCCACCCAGACGCTCGGCCGTTGTTCGTAATTGGCTTCAAAATCCAGATAATGAGCCGGATCGCGGTCTCTTTGCAGCAGTCCGAAGCCTTTCGGATTTTCATCGACGAAAGCGCTGATGCGCAGATACTTGGAGTTGTCAAGCGGACGCCACAACCATTCGCCGTTGCCGTTTAAGACCAGCAGACCGTCGCTGTCGTGCACTTCCGGCCGATGGTCGTCAAATTTGTTTTTGGTGTTTTCGCCGAACAGGTACATGGAGGTCAGCGGCGCAATGCCCAGTTTGTTGATTTCCTTGCGGGGGAAATTTTTGGCGTCGACGTCCATCACCGTGTTTTCGCCCGGAGTGATGACAAAGGTATAGATGCCGGCCGCGCTCGGGCTGTCCAGCAGGGCGTAGACGGTAACCGACTTGTCGTTTCTTTTCGGTCGGACCAGCCAGAATTCGCGGAAGATCGGAAATTCCTCCCCGGTCTGGACGGCAGTGTCGATCGCCAGCCCGCGGGCGGAAAGGCCGTATTTCTGATGTTTGCCGAGCGCGCGGAAATAGCTGGCGCCGAGGAAAGAAACCAGTTCGTCGTAATAACTGCGCGTGTTCAGCGGGTTGTGCAGACGGAAGCCGGCATAGCCCAGTTCCGACAACTCGTCGGTGTTCAGGCGGTTTTTGCCGTAGTCGAAATAAGCGGGGGAATATTTGAGCGGATGAATGCGGCCGTTGACGATTTCGTTGATCGGAACCGAGGTGAGAAACAATGAGCCGAGGTGGAAAAACTGAATTTCAAACGGCAGTTTTTTGCCGTACCAGGGGCCGTTTTCGCGGCTGAAACGAATGTCCCGGTATTGGTCGTAGTTAAGTTTCTTAAGCTCGTCCGGAAGATTGTCTGCCGGCGGAACGTAAGGTTTGGCCGCCAGCGCGGCCGCCATTTCCGTCAATTGGCCGGGGTCGAACTTCTTGTCTTTGACGGTCATCACCCTGGCCAGTTCGGCCTGCCGGAATTCCTGATATTTGTCCCACCCGGCGTTGATGCCGAGAACAACGGCGGCGGTCAGCATAATCCAGAATGTTATTTTAACGGTATTTTTCATTTTCACCTTCCAAAATTGCCGAAATTACCCCTAATACAAAGCATTTTTAACAAAAAGTCAAGAGCATGCGTTTGTTTAAGGATACCCGGGACAAACTGTTTTCAGGAGCGTTCGGCAAAAGGAGAAGCGTCTTTCGGGGCGTTCGTTCCGGCTGCCGGCCGTTCCAGATAAACGGTGCGCTGGGGGTAGGGAATGTCGATTTTCAGTTCCCGAAAACGGTTGATGATTTTTTCCCTTAAGTCGTTGGCGATGCCGGAGCGCTTGAAAACGTTGGCGGTAAAGCAGTTGAGCTGAAATTCGAGGCTGCTGTCGCCGAGGTTGTTGAAAGCGACCGAAGGTTCGGGGCTGGTCAGAACGTCAGGGTTGGAAGCGGCAATTTCCAAAAGCGTCCGTTTGGTCAGTTCAATGTCGCTGTCATAGCCGACGCCGACTTTGATGACCACCCGTCCGGTCAGTCCGGAGTAGGTGTAATTGGTCAGGCTTTGCGACAAAATCGCGGAATTCGGCACGATGACGGTCGATTTGTCCCAGGTTTCGATTTCGGTCGAGCGCATGTTGATTTTGCGTACCAGCCCTTCCTGTCCGCCGATGACCACCCAGTCGCCGATTTTGATCGGCCGTTCCCACAGAATGGTCATGCCGGCGGCCAGGTTGCCGACCATGTTCTGCAGACCTAAGCCGACCCCGAACGAAAGCGCGCCGGCGATGATGGTGATGCTGCTCAGGCTGCCGCCCATTACCGCGACGGCAATCAGGGCGGAAACGATGAACCCGAGAAAATTAATTGAGGAAACGAGCGAATTGCGTACCCCGTTGTCCATGTCTATTTTGCTTAAATTGCCGCGGACAAAGCTGTTTTTTAACAGCCCGAACAGGGAAAGCAGCACAAAAAAGCAGACGATCCCGAGAATGATAGAAGTGATGGAAATGTGAATGCCGCCGATGTTAAACCCGGTGAGAAAGCCTTTTATCCGTGCCAGCAGCAGATCGACGGAAACGCCCCAGACGGCCAGCAGGACGAGAACGGCAAACGCCCACATCACCGGCGAAAGCAGCAGTCCGAACCAGAATTCCGCCTTGCGCAGGGTCTTGTGTCCGAGGCGGAAGGTGGCAAGCCAGAAACGGAATTGCAGTATCCGGTGAAAAAGGCCGCGGATCAGTTTGTCGATAATATAGAAAACGCCGATGGCGACGACGGAAATGATAAAACGGTTGATAACGTACTCCGACAGGCGGATATATCCGAACAGGGAAACGGCAAAGGCCGCCGTCATCAGAAATGTGATAAACAGGCTGATTTTGGAGGCGGTGCTGAGGCCGTCGAGCGGCGTGTCGTCGTCAATTTCCCCCGGCACCGGCGGATTGTTGTTGTAAAGCGCCTTGCGGGCAACCAGCACCACGCAGAAGGCCTTGACCGCGTTGGCGAAAATTTTCAGTGAATAGACGATTGAACTGTCATAGTCCATCCGGCCGGCGAGGCTTTGCAGAAAGGAAACGGTGCAAACGGCCGCCGCCGAAAAGACGAGAGCCGAACTGATGCATTTGGCGCAGCCGTCGGCCACTTCGATGATCCGCCATTTGCCGTTGTCCGGCGTGAATACGGTGCGCACCGCCGCTTTTGTCAGGTAGTAGTACAGCAGGTAAACGGCAGCGGTGTGCAGCAGCAGGCCGAAAGAACCGGTGTTGACTACTCCATTGCCCTTAAGCCAGAACAAAAAGGCGCCGATGACGGCGGCGGGAATGACGCCGCGGACGATGAACATGGCAATGCCGGCGCGCACTTTTTGCGAATAGTCGGGATGTTCGACCGCCGCGCGGTAGCCGAGGCGGCTTCTGATGTAACGGCTGAGGAAAAAGGCGGCGACAAGGGCGCCGGCCATGACGCCGATCACCGTCAGGATATTGTTGTTGACGGCTGCTTCCTTTTCCGGCGGCAGACCGCGGTACCAGCTGAAAGGCGATTTGACCAGTTCAAAGACGAAGCCGGCGAAGGTGGTCAGCGACTGCCAGAATTCTTCGGGATGAAAAATTGAGCTTTGTTTGACCAGAATATTGTCAAGCAGGCGCCGGTTGCGGATTTTTAAAATCAGGCCGTTGATTTCGTCGATCCGCGCGGCAAGCAGGTCCATCTGCGCGATCTGTGCCTTGTAACCGTCGGCTTTGCCGGCAAATTCTTTACGCTGTTTGGCAATGGCCGCCGGCTCGCTTTCGTCTTTTTCCGGTGCCGGACCGAGCGCATTCAGTTTTTTCTGCACCGAGGCCAGTTCTTCGGCATATTGTTGACGCGTTTGCTGCCGGTCGTCCTCAATGCCGGCAACTTCCTGCAAAATGGCGGCGATTTCTTCCTTGCCGGCTTTGCCGGAATTGAGTTTGGTTGCGGCGGCGTCAAGTTTTTTGTTGACTGCTGCCGGGTTGAGCGGGACAAAAGCGGGCGTTTCGGCGCCGGCGAAGGCCGGCCACAGCGCCAACAGCAGGGCGGTTAAGGATAATGTCAGTTTTTTCATCAATCGTTCCTCATATTAATTTTACAAAATATGGGAAGCGGCCGGCCGGATGAAAACAGGCCGAAAGTTCTAAAAAAACGCCGGCCGGAAAAAATATGTGGCATTTTGTTTTCCGCATATTAAAATAGGTTTTTACAAAAGCAAACGTAAAAGGAGAAGATATGATGAAAAAAATCCTGTTGCCGGCGTTGCTGCTGGCGGCGTTCCCGGCAGCGGCGGAAGAAATCGCGGAAGACTGCACCTTCGGCGGGGTGCCGCTTTACGGCAACGTGCGGATTGTCGAGCACTTCGGGGATTTCAAAGTGCGCAAGGTTGAACATTTCGGCGACCTGAAAGTGAAATATTCTCCTTTCGGCACCGATTGCGGGGAGTGGCGCCTGGTTGACGTCGGCGAAGATTTTACGGTCGAATTTGTCATTATCGGCGAAGACTTTACCATTGAAGAAGTGGATCATTTTCCCGGTCTTTGAGAGCGGACGTCCGCAGCCGGACCGCATTTTCTGCCGATAAATTTCTCTCCCGGCAATTGTAACCCGTTTGACGAGGCATTATGTAAATAGCCGTAAACAATTGCAATTATGTCAAACGGGGAGAACAGATGGTTAGTGAAAGCAATAAGATAGGACTGCTTCCGGCGATCCTGATGGTGGCCGGAAACATGATGGGTTCGGGCGTGTTCATGCTGCCCGCCAACCTCGCCGGCATCGGCAGCATCGCCATCATCGGCTGGCTGATTACGGTTGTCGGCGCCATAGCGCTCGGGCTGGTGTTTGCCAAGCTGACGGAAGTGACGACCGCGGCCGGCGGGCCGTATGCCTATGCGCGCAAGGCCTTCGGCGATTATATGGGCTATCAGACCAACCTGGTCTACTGGCTGGCCAACGTTATCGGCAATGTCGGTCTGGCGGTGGCCGGGCTCGGTTATCTGACGCCGTTTTTCCCGGCGCTTCGGGATCCGCTGGTAATGGCGCTGGCGCAGATTGCCGTCATCTGGTTTTTTACCTACGCCAACATTCTCGGACCGAGGGTGGTCGGCCGCATGCAGGGCATCACCACCACCGTGGCCCTGTTTCCGATCGTCGGCGTCGCACTGCTCGGCTGGTTCTGGATTAATCCCGAAACTTATATGGAAGGCTGGAACGTTTCCGGCGAAAGCAGCCTGACCGCCGTCGGCATGACCCTGAACTTTACCTTGTGGGCTTTTATCGGCGTCGAAAGCGCTTCGGTTTCCACCGCGGTGGTTAAAAATCCGGCCAAAAACGTGCCGATCGCAACCGTCGTCGGGGTGCTGCTGGCGGCCGTCTGCTACGTGCTGAGTTCTTCGGCGATCATGGGCATCATTCCCAACAAGGAACTGGTTTCCTCTTCGGCGCCGTTCTCGCAGGCGGTAAGCATTGCCCTCGGGTCGACCGCCGGCAAAATCGTTGCCCTCTGCGCGGCGGTGGGCTGTCTGGGTTCTCTGGCCGGTTGGACGCTTCTGGTCGGACAAACGGCTCAGGCGGCGGCCAAAGACGGTTTGTTTGCCGGCATTTTTGCTCGCGTCAACCGCCGCGGCGTTCCTTCCGCCGGTTTGGCGATCGTTGCCGGCATCATGACCCTGCAGGTTTTGGCCACGATGTCGCCGACCGCTTCCGAACAGTTCGGCAAAATCGCCTCGATCGCGGTTATCATGACCCTGCTGCCTTATATTTATTCTTCGGTGGCGATCAAAATCCTCGGCCGTGAAAAAATGAGCGACAGGGAAGGATTGTTTTATACCATTGTCGGTCTGATTGCCGCCGTTTACAGCCTGTCGGCGATGATCGGTTCCAACAGCGAGCAAACCCGCTGGGCGCTGATTTTCGTCATTTCTACCATTATATTCTACGAGCTTTCGGTCAACCGCAAAATCGAAATCAGGGAAACGCATGTCAAACCCGGCGGCTGCTGCGTGCCGCGCTGGGTTCGCTATATGACCCTGACGATTACGATCGCGGCGCTGATCGCAATGTTCTGGGTATCTGTCAGTGACTACAGTTCCAAACGGATCAGCGAGTATGTCAATACTTCCGTGACCGCAGATCCGGCAAATTAAAGTTGAAAGGAGTTTGATTTATGAAAGAAGGTGCAAAATGCCTGGAGAGCGACCCGCTGGGGATCAGGATGCTGCTGGTCTACGACGGTTTGAACGACAACACCGCGGCCGCCCGCAGCGTGCGCGAACTGAAGGATTATCTGACCGCGGAAGATGTCAGGGTAATCGTGTCGGAAAGCGATGACGACGCCAAAGCCGTTCTGATTACGGATCCGACCGTTCAGTGCGTGCTGCTCAAACTGAACAACAAAGACGACAAAGACTATGCCAAAATCATTGAATTGCTGAAAGCTTTGCGCGAACACAATAAGGAGCTGCCGGTCTTTCTGCTGGCAGGGCGGACGGCAGCGTCTAAAGTGCCGTCGGAAATTCTGGAAAGCGTCAACGACTTCATCTGGGTAATGGAAGATACGCCGGATTTCATTGCCGGCCGCGTACTGGCGGCGACCGAACGTTACCGTCAGTTTATTTTGCCGCCGATGTTCAAGGCGCTGGCCGCTTTTTCCAAAGTGCACGAATATTCCTGGCATACGCCGGGGCATACCGGCGGCACCGGTTTTATGCATTCGCCTGCCGGCCGTGCGTTTTTCAACTTTTTCCGAGAACCGGTTTTTCGTTCGGATCTGTCGATTTCGGTCGGCGAACTGGGATCGCTGCTTGACCATTCCGGTCCGATCGGCGAAAGCGAAAAATACACGGCGCGGGTTTTCGGTGCCGACCGCACCTATCATGTAACCAACGGTTCGTCGACTTCCAACCGGGTGATTCTGATGGCCAGCGTTACCCGCAATCAGGTTGCGCTCTGCGACCGCAACTGCCACAAATCGGTCGAACACGCGATTACCCTGTCGGGAGCGATTCCGACCTATCTGATCCCGACCCGTAACCGCTACGGCATCATCGGTCCGATCACTTCGGATCGTCTGACATCTGATGCCGTTCGTCAGACAATTGCCGAAAATCCGCTGGTCGGAGAAGGAATTGATCCGACGCCGGTGCATGCGATCATTACCAATTCGACTTATGACGGATTGTGTTATAACGTCAACCGGGTAAAGGAACTGTTGGGACAAAGCGTTGACCGGCTGCATTTTGACGAAGCCTGGTACGGCTATGCGCGTTTCAATCCGATGTACAAGGGGCGTTTTGCCATGTGCTGCGATCCCAAAGACGATGACCGCAAGGGGCCGACCATGTTTGCCACCCAGTCTACCCATAAGCTGCTGGCAGCTTTTTCTCAGGCTTCAATGATTCATGTCCGCGACGGCCGCAACCCGATTGATCACCAGCGTTTTAACGAAGCGTTCATGATGCATGCCTCAACTTCGCCGTTCTATCCGATCATTGCTTCCAACGACATCAGCGCGGCGATGATGGACGGTCCCGGCGGCAAGGCGCTGACCGACGTTTCCATCCGCGAAGCGGTTTCCTTCCGCAAGACAGTGGCTCGTCTTCATGCCGAATTTACCGGCAAAAAAGACTGGTTTTTCAATATCTGGCAGCCGGATTTTGTGGTTGATCGCGAAAGCGGACAGAAAGTGCCGTTTTTTGAAGCCGACGAAGAGCAGCTGGCAACCGATCCCGATTGCTGGACGCTGAAGCCGAACGAAGACTGGCATGGTTTCGGCGAGGTGGAAGAAGGCTACTGTATGCTTGATCCGATCAAGGTGTCGCTGGTAACGCCGGGCGTTCTTACGGACGGCAGCCTGGCCGAAAGCGGTATTCCGGCCGCGGTCGTCAGCGCTTATCTGGACAACAAGGGTATCGTGGTCGAGAAAACCACCGACTTTACCATTCTGGTGCTGTTTTCTCTCGGCGTTACCAACGGCAAATGGGGAACTTTGCTTAACGCCCTGTTCGAATTCAAGCAGGATTATGACAACAATGAGCCTCTGCGCCGCGTCTTGCCCAAATTGGTAAAGGACAATCCGCACGAATACGGAGAAACGGGCTTGAAAGAACTGTGCGACAAAATGTTTGCCGCCATGAAGGAACTGGGCACGACCAAAGCCCTGTCCGCCGCTTTCTCGGTTCTGCCCAAACCGGATATGACACCGGTGGAAGCATATGAAAATCTTGTTCACAATAACGTCGAATCAATGGCTGTCGATCAGATCGCCGACCGTACGGTGGCAACCGGCGTGGTTCCTTATCCGCCCGGAATTCCGCTGTTGATGCCGGGCGAAAATGCCGGTCCGGCGGACGGTCCCGTTCTCGGCTATCTGAAATCGTTGCAGGCCTTTGACCGCAAATTTCCGGGCTTCGGGCACGATACCCACGGGGTCGAGGTTAAAGACGGCACATATTACGTTCTTTGTCTCAAAAACAAATAAAGGTTTGCGGAAAACACAGCGAAAAGCCCCTCTTGCCGTGAGGGGCTTTTTGTCTTGTTTTTCTCCGCTGCGCATGATATATGGGAAATTCGGATTATCAATTATTTTAAAATCATATTTTTATGGGAAAATTTTTGCAAAAAATGTTCGGTTTCGCGAACAGAAAGAGAACCAAACGCAATACGGGCGAAGAAACGCTTGACTGGAACAGGGATTGTCTGTCTTATGACTCTTCCGCCGCCAAACTTCCGTACAGTTATTATCCGCAGGGAAAACGGGCCGTTGAGCCGTTCGTCAGAATTTTGACCGAACCGCTCGGGTTGTCGCAGAAGATTTATCATCATCCGACCGGCCGGCAGTTTTTTAACGAAGTGGAAGGTTTTGTTATAAACGACAAACTGACGGTTCTGCGTTATTACGGCTACGGTGTCTACCCCGGCATCTGCAAACAGCTGGCGGTGATTTTCGGCGGCAGGCTTCCGACCGGCGATGAAATGCGGGAAATTGCCCGGAACGTTGACCGTATCTGCGTTTCTCTTGCCGCTGTCGGCGAAGGGCCGCTTTACCGGGGGCCGTATTTGATAACGGACGATCCCGGACCGTATGGAGCGCTGACCATGGATATTGAGGCGCCGGATAAAATCGAACCGGTGGATTTTGACGAAGGCTGCAGTTTCATCGTCGTCAAATGAGGTTTTGTGCAAAAAAAGCTTTGATCCCCGGGTCAAAGCTTTTTTGTCGTCCGTGTGCCGGTGTCCTTTACCTTTTTTCCCAAATCTGCGGATAAATGCTCTCCCAGCCGCTGTTATGCGTTGCGTTCGGAACTTCGATTACCCTTTTGCCGCTGCCGACAAATTCTTTTACCAGAAACGGCGGAATAACCTTGTCGTTGCCGCCGACATAATGAGTTTGCGGAATTTCCGCGAATTGTTTCCGATAACTTTCCAAATTAAGCGATTCATTCAACGGCGGAACTTTCTGGTACTGTGTCCAGGCCAGATGGTCGAGGTTGCCGGCAACGGTTATGATTTCCTCAACGTTGAGTCCCGGTTTGGCGGCGGCAATAAGCCCCGCCGCTTGGGCGCCGCCGGAAAAACCGATCAGAATGATCGGCGAATTGCCGGCAATCTGCCGTACGGCGTCATATTCCGCATTGATGATTTCCGGCGCAAAGCGGGCGGTTGTCCAATGACGTTTGCTGCAGATTTCACTTTTTACATATTGACAGGGGCGTGACAGATAAACGACGTTGGGCGAAGGATCACCGAAAGCCAGTTCGCGCACCAGCGTTCCGCGCGGGGTCGGATCGTTTGTTGCCCGGCCGCGGGCGTTGAAAGCATGGCCGTCGCCTTCAATGTAGATTTTGTAAACGCCGTCGGGGTCGGTAATTTTTTGCCAGGTTGCTAACGTAAAATCGCGGGTCTGTATTTCCCGGTAAACGAATTCCGGCGGAACTTTGACAGCGGCACAGCCAGTCAAAAGCAATATCAGGACAATCGCTTTTCTCATGATTTTGTTTTCCTCAATAACGTATTAATTCGGGATTTTCGTTCTCCCGTTTTGTTTTTCAAAAACAATATAACCTTTTGCCGGGCAAAAATCCACTTTTTGTATGATCCGTCCACACGAAAACAGGGCGGAGCAGGGCAGAGGATTGGTAAAATCACGGCGGCTGTGTTCAAACGGGCCGGGTTTGATGTTTGCCGTTTTGGAGTGCCGGTGTTTGAACCGCCTGATGATCTGCGTCTGAAAAAGGATTGAGGCGTTTGGCCGTTGTCTGTTTTCCCAATTGTAAAAAGAATAAATTACCCATATCGGATGGTTAGTTTTTTCTTTTTTTTGTCGTGGCGATAATTTTTCTTTTTGTCAAAGAACAACAGTAACAGGTGAAATACTGTATTCCGTTCGCCGCGGCTTTGAGGATCTGTCCGGGTGTTTCGTCCCGGGTTCGTATTTGCTGAAACAACATCGTCTGCCGGATGTTTTTTATGAATTTTATTGCATTCCTTTCCGAAAAACTTTGATTCTTTAGTGGCGTGAGTGCCAAGTCGTCGGAGTAACGATGCTCGCCTTTGATCATGATCAAACTGTCAGATTGCGGCTGTTTTAACTCCCTGATAAGAGGAGGCCTGTCTTTTTTCGGCGATATGCCGACACGAGATGTCGGCATTTTTAACGTGATAAAAAAACTCTTGCCAAAATGAAAAATATGGCATAAATATACTTCAGCCGTTTCAAATGCACATCTGTACATGAAACAGGATTTCCTTGGGGTGTCGCCAAGTGGTAAGGCAACGGTTTTTGGTATCGTCATTCGTTGGTTCGAATCCAGCCACCCCAGCCAGACTGGAGAAGAGTTGCGTTTTTTAACGCAACTCTTTGATTTTTAAGAGCAATTTTCGGCCCAAACGATTTTGCGTTTTCATCCGTTTTATTATCCTCAAAGCCTTGGTTTTCCTCGTCTTGCGAGCCTTGGAAAAATTGGCTTCTTTTTTCGTAAAAATACGCTTTTTCAAACTCGCTGAACGGAAAATTCAGCTCATACGTCAATTCTCCTTCCGTTAATATCATTTCCTTAAAAACAAATTTTAACAACAGATGCTTCAGCTCAAGATTATCGGATTTGGCAAATACTCTTCCGGCCTGCGACGCAAGATTTATGAGATCTAATATCGTTGAAGTGAAGGCATTTCCCGTCTTTTCATAGGTTTTAATCTTCCTTCCCATACGGTCAATTTTGAGTTGGATTTCATTACGCTTGGTTTCAAACGTTTCTCGGTCAAGCTCTCCGTCCAAACGCAAATCAATTTTGCCTTCATTTTTTCCTGTTCCTGTCTCAGTTTTCCGATTTCCTGCTGACAGTATTGTTTTTCTGAAATTTCAGCATTTTTAATCTCTTCATACAACGGATTTATTAGAGAATCCGGTATTTTGATACGGTTTAGGACGGTTTCTATCGCACTTAAAGCATCTTGTTCCGGGATGTATCGCCTCTGCCCGGTTTTTGTGTAACAAACCACCCACGAATAGTATTTTCTTCTCAGTTGATCTTCGCAGGGACAAACCCTTCCCGTTCTTCCACAGGTAATTAAACCTCTCAACACAAAAGGCTTTTGGCTGTATTTCAGCTCCGCGCCGTTATGATTGTTAAGGGCTTTTTGCTTTTGGCATTGCTCCCAAAGCTCTTGCGAAATCAGCGTCGGATAAACATGTTTGATAATTTCTCTTTTGGTTTTCATCTCGCCATAATAAAAGGGATTATCCAATATATAGTAGATGCTGGAATTGACCAGTTTTTTGCCGGCTCTGGTTCTAAGTCCCATTAAATCGGCAAAATGCACGGCTTCCAATATGCTCATCTTACCGAGAGAATAAAGTTCAAATATTTGCTTGATGATACCGGCTTCCGGTTCTTTGGGGCGAATATTATGCTTTCCCCGCTCGTCAACATAATTTTCATACCCGAGCGGCGCAACGCCGCATCTTTCCCCGTTTTGGGTTTTCAACTCCGTAGAACGGCGGACATTCTCCGAAAGCTGCAAGACATAGGCTTTGGCGCCCATGACCGAGAAGTCCCAACGCATGATATCGGCCGAGGTGGATTTGCTGTTTTATATCATCTCTTCCCGATAAAAATGCAGCTCAATCTTGTCTTGGCGCATCAGTTCATCAAGAAGCACGCTTTCTTTGAAACTTCTTTGCACCCTGTCAACCGTATCGGCCACAATCGCTATGGTTTCCTTTTGTTTCTTGCAAAAATTTATCATCTCCATAAAACGCTTACGTTCGCCGCGGGTGGAACTTTCAATAATTTCAAAGCGCTTGATAACATCAAGCTCCCTTCTTTCGGCATATTCTTCCAAGCGTTTACTTTGAGCGCGCAGGCTTAATCTCTCCTCCTGCATTTTGGTTGACACACGTGTCAGTATGACGGCTTTCATTTTCTTTAATCTCCTGTTTGATTGATAACATACACCTTGCAAAACCTGTCAGGTTGCGAACACCTTGTTTCAGTTCCTCCTCGGTTTTGGGGATGGATGCAATGTTTCTCAATGCTTCGGTTAAACTTATTGTCATTTTATCTTTCCCTTAATCGAACTCAATCTAATATATTGTTTTGTCCTGGTTTTATTGCAAAGGGGGCTTATTTTTGATAAGCCCCGGACACTTTTAATTAAACCCGTTCAGAAACATATTGATTCTGTTCGTTTTGGCGGGCAGCTTCAGATTGTATATACATTTCATGAAGCATCGGCTCAGCGGCGGCAAGCGTTCTCTGCCTTGCTTCCTCTACTTTTCGGGCATATTCTTCCTGTCTTTCCTTGGCTTTTTGCTCGCGTTCGGCTTTTTTCTTATTTTTCCGGCGCTCATTGGCTTCTTTTTTGCGTACCGCGGCATTATCAATCTCTTTGGCCCAAAAGTCGGTAATGTCCTCATTAAACTCACCGGCCTCAACACTGTTGTAGAAATCAAACAGAAAGCTTATTTTCTGCTGAGTATCCAGCAAATCCAACGAATAGCGGACAATGCGTTTGCCGCCCAGACGAAGCGTAAAGATTGAGTTCTTTTCCGTATCAATAATCAGCTTGTTCATGCGATTTTGCAAATTCCAGCTGTCTTCTTTGAAGTTTCTGATATTATCGGTCAAGAGTTTCAAAATCCGTTCTTTGGCCGTTTCCAAAGTCAGCTTGCCTTCGTCTTTTGAGGTCTCAATCTTAAAAGCATTATATTTTTCTAAAAAGTTTTTCATTTTAATTTTCCTTTCAAAAGTAGGGGTTTCGTTAAAAAAGAGCATAATAATGTCTTAATGGCGCTTTGGGACTTCCTCCGAGCCATTGGGGGTAAATGTTTAATTTTGTTAGAAAATCAGTTAATTATGGCAATCTGTCACATAAACCACATCATCGGCGGCAAACGGACAGCGCTTTTCAGTTACGTAATAAAAATCTCCGGCCGCAGAGATAAAGGCATAAACGCCGCGCGGATCGGCAATCACATCTTTATAGCGTCTGATGCCTTTGATGACAAAGCTGTCAAAATGAGTTGATACTTTTTCATAGATTTTGCGATCATCTCCAAAAGCAAACCCGTGCTGACGCAAAATGCCGTCCTGCTCATCAACGGTTCGGGCTTCATCGGTATCAATGCCCTCTTCCGCGGCAAAGGCTGCAAAATCGGCATAACGTGCAAGTTTCCAACATCCGTATTGATGAACCGCCTCGTCCGCCACCGGCATAAATCCCTGTAATTTATCAAGCAATTCTTCCGGTGTAAAATCGGCGGTTTTGGCAACCAGTCGGTAATGCATGACTTTTCTCCTAGCAGGCAAACCGGGCGGCGTTGAGAAGATTTTTCAGGTTTTCGGCCTCTTTTTTGAAACGATATTTTTTCAGCAAAGAAGCAATAATGTAAGTTAATATGGTCATTTTATTTTCCTTTCGGTTTAATGGTTAAATTGTGGCATTGCTGCCTGACACGGTTAGTATGAGAGAAAAACAAAACGCAAGTCAACAGATTGTTTTTCAAGGCTTTTCTCGAAACTCGGTTTTAAATGTATTTAAATGGATATGTGTGGATATAGCGGGGTAAAAAGTTTTGCAAGATTTTGCTTAAAACAGGATAATTTTGTTTCAATCAGCAAAAGAATCGCAGAATCGGCATGATTTTATTAAATGAAATTAAACTTGTTTGCGATTATCCTAGTAAAAAAAAGAAAGTAGGAATTGTTGAGGACGCATGGTGCATTTTAATTTCAAACAAGGACTTTTCCAGGCAAAAGGCGAGATTTTGCAATATATCGGCGAGGACGGGAAAGAGTATGTTCCGTATGATTATAATTTTGAAGAAGACATCGTGCCGGCCATCAACAACCTGATACCCGGCAATGAAAAATTACCAATCCGGCGGGAACTTAAAAACATTAAGGTATTTTTGCAAGGAAGTCTGGTCGGGCTTTGTTTTAAGGGATTTGATTTCGGCGATGTGGTTGCGGCCGGTGCTTTATTCAGCGCGACCGACTCGCCGTATATCAGCGTTTTGTATTTTATCGGCTGCCGTTTCGGCGTTAATGACGGAATTGACATTCCGCCGGCGGGTGTCGGATTTTATGACTGCGTGTTTGAAGAAGCTTACAATGTGCGCTTGCGAAATGAAACACCGGACGCACCGATAGAATTTAACAATTGTGTTTTTAACGGCAGTCTGAACTTTGACGAGATAGACGCCCGCATTCCGATAGAAATTGACCGCTGCGTGTTTAATGAGAACAGTCGGCTCAATATGCGGCGATTTAACGGCAGTGGTAACGTAGGCTTGTATCATCTGGAAATCAGGAACTGCCTGTTTAAGGGGATAGTGAATTTTGACGAGAGTATTGTTCCGGAAAAAAGTGTGTTGGAATATCTAACCTTTTTCCGCGAAGTCAGCTTTAAGGATACGCAATTCAAGCCGGAAGTCAAAATACAAAATTTAAGTTTTGCGCCGTTTATCACTCAGACAGCCAAGGATGGATTTAAGAGCTTTCTCACCGCCTTAAACAAAAGCGGATACGCTAAGGAAGCCAAGTTTTATGAACAAAATGTCGGCGCGGACGGCATTGATACCAAAATCAACAAAGACGAGTTTGACATTGCCGCGCGTTCAAACTGGCTCAACATCAAGCAAACGGCAGCATTTTTAGGGATTTCATACGCAACCTTGCTCGCCATGCGCAAAGAAGACAAAGCCGACGGTATCCGCCGCATTCCCTACATCGGCGAAGGCAAAAGCTCCCGCTACTACCTCCCCCTCCTCGAAGCCTACAAAAGCCGGGATATGGATTTGGTTAATAAACTGGCAAAAGAAATCGAGGGGAAGTAAGAGATTTTATTGTATTAATGTTAAAATATCTTGATTTCCAAACAATTGCTTGTAATTTTAATTGTATATATTCAATAGGTCAGGAGAAATGCACATGTTAAAAAATGGTTTATTTAACGAAGCAACTAGAGTTCAAATGCCAGCTTTAGTTCACTTGACACGTATTGGTTATAACTACTACGGAAAAATAACAGAAGATATGGCCGGTGTAGACTACGATTCAGATACAAATATATTAATAAAAGTTTTCAAAGAACAATTCACGAAGCTTAATCCAACACATTCAGGTAATGTAGAAGAGGTATTAAGAAGTATAAGGCAAGAACTCGATAATGATGATTTAGGAAAAAGTTTTTATAAAAGATTAGTTAATGTGTCACCTGTTCGTTTAATCGACTTTGAAAGACCAGAAAATAATGTTTTTCATTGTACTGCTGAATTTACGTGCAAAAAAGATGAAGATGAGTTCAGACCTGATATTACATTATTTGTAAATGGGTTACCTTTAGTTTTTATTGAGGTTAAAAAGCCAAACAATCCTGGAGGAATGCTTGCAGAAAGCAAGAGGATGAATGATATACGATTTCCTAACAAAAAATTTCGTCGCTTCTTAAATATTACACAATTTATGATTTTTTCAAATAATATGGAGTATGATGCTGAAGGGGGAATAGTACCAATACAAGGAGCTTTTTATTGTACCACAGCACGAAAATCAGCTCCATTCAATTGTTTTAGAGAAGAAAATCCATCAAATTTTCCAATTGCTCCTTATAATAGGGATTACACATATAAAGATATTAATCCTGCAGTAGAACACAAAATTTTATCTGACTTTAATGTACAGGTTATACATACATCTCCAGAGTACCAGACAAATCTCAATACATATACTCCAACAAATCGTATTATTACATCAATGTGTAGTCCCGAGAGATTATTATATATTATCAAATATGGAATAGCCTATGTGCATATGGAGCGAGAAGTAGATGGTAAAATAGAACTCACGGACCAAAAACATATAATGCGGTATCAGCAACTTTTTGCATCGTTAGCAATAAAAGATAAATTGGCCGCCGGTGTTAAATCTGGAGTAATTTGGCACACTCAAGGCAGTGGAAAAACCGCTTTATCATACTATCTCTCTGGAATTTTGACAGATTTTCTTGCGCAAGATCATAAGGTAGCAAAATTTTATTTTATTGTGGATAGACTTGATTTACTTGAGCAAGCATCTCAAGAATTTGAAGCACGAGGTCTTAAGGTTAAAACCGCAAGTACTCGGGAAGAATTGATGTCCCAATTTCGTCAAAATCAGGCGATGGAAGGAGTAACAGGACAACGCGAAATTACAGTCGTTAATATTCAACGTTTTGCTGAAGACAAAACTAAAATTGATTTACCAAATTATGCAACAAATTTGCAACGAGTTTTTATTATTGATGAGGCGCACAGAGGCTATAATCCTAAGGGATGCTTTTTAGCTCATTTATTTGATGCTGATACAAATTCTATCAAAATAGCATTAACCGGCACCCCTTTATTAAAAGATGAACGCTCTTCGTGGAAAGTATTTGGTGAATATTTACATACCTATTATTACGATAAATCAATCCAAGATGGATATACCTTAAAAATTATTAGAGAAGATATTGAGACTTCGTATAAAGAAAAACTTTCGGAGATATATGAAAACCTAAATACTCTTGTTCAAAAAAAAGAAATTAAAAAAAGTGATATTATAGAACATGATTCATACATTAAAGAATTACTGCATTACATTATAAATGATTTGAAAAAATTTAGGATGTTGCATGGTGATAATACACTAGGTGGTATGGTAATATGTGAAACAAGTGAACAGGCCAGAAAGTTATTTGCGTATTTTGATGAGATTCAATATGAAATAAATAAATTGTCATCTCATCCTTCTAAACTTAAAGCAGGATTAATTTTACACGATAGTGATGATAAAGAAACAAGACGGAAAATAGTATCAGCATTTAAGAAAGAAATGACAATAGACATTCTTATTGTCTTTAATATGCTATTGACAGGATTTGATGCTCCACGGCTTAAAAGATTATACTTTGGTAGAAAATTAAAAGATCATAATCTTCTTCAAGCTATTACCAGAGTAAATAGGCCATATAAAGATAATCATTATGGTTATGTTATTGATTTTGCAGATATAAAACAAAATTTTGATGAAACAAATCAAGCTTATTTACAAGAATTGAACAGATTTAATAATCCAGATGAAACAGGTATTGGAAACAACACGGACACATATAAACAAATAATTGAAGATAAAGAAGCTATAATTGAACAGATGCAAGAAATACGTCAAACGTTATTTGAATATACAACAGATAATGTTGAAGAATTTAGCCAAGAAATATCATCAATTGACGATAAAAAGGCACTCTTGGAACTTAAAAAAGTCCTGATTTCTGCTCGAGATTATTGCAATTTAGTTAAAACCTTTGGTGATAATGAATTAAAAGAAAAATTTAAGGGGTTAGAAATTACAAAATTGCCACAAATGATTTCCGAAGTACAACGTCACATTGACAATATAAATCAGAAAGAGGCTTTTTATACTGATGATTCAACAAAGCAGCTTATTAATCAGGCTATGGAAGATATAACCTTTGATTTTCGTAAAATTGGTGAAGAAGAAATGAAAATTATCTCTGGTGGAGCTGAGCTTAATGAAAAGTTTAGTAGAACCGTGAGAGAGTTTACGCTAAATTTTGATCAAGAAGATCCTGAATATATAACATTGCGGGAAGCCTTTATGCAAAGATTTAGAGAACATGGCTTTGTAATTAATACCGTCGAAGAATATAATGAAAATTCTCGTGCTCTTGATGAAATCTTATCAAAATTAGCAGAGCTTCAGAAAAGAAATGCAACATTATTAAGAAAATATAATGGCGATATAAAATTTGCAAGAGTACATAAACGAATACGGGAAGAAAATAATGAAAGAAAATCTTTAGAACAAAAACCAATTATATCATTTTATGAAGATAATATTTTGCAGGCATTAATGGGGATAAAAACAATTATTGATCAAAAAGTATATGATCGTAATGATATATTGAAAAAGGATGCGTATTTTGAACGAACAGTTATGACAGAAATAACAAACGGAATGGATGCGATGGGAATAGATAGTATACGAGACGACAGGTTATTTATTCAATCAAGAATCTCAAAGCAATATTTAGAGCAGTATCATCAAACCTATGCAATGTAAAGGAGAAACTATGTCTGAAGATATCAAAGAAAAAACAATGGCTCTTATTGATTCCTTGAAATCCACATGTCAGTCATACGGTATGGGGAACGACGGCAATGAATATAAAGTCATTACTCAAGTTTTTCTTTATAAATTTTTAAATGATAAATTTGGTTATGAGGTCAAAAAAATCAGTTCTAAACTTGCTAATGCTGATAAATGGGAAATTGTATATAGGGATATGTCTCAAATAGAAAGAGAAAAACTTTTTGATACACTTTCACCGGATGTTCCTAGATTGAATCCAGAGCATTTGATTGCGAATCTTTGGAATCAACAAACAAAAGGTGATTTCGACTTAATTTTTGACAACACAATGATTGATATTGCCGATAAAAATGCAGATATTTTTTCTACTCAAACAACACAAAGAACCAAAATTCCATTATTCGAAAAACTTACAAATTATATAACCGACGATGCTGCACGTGCACCTTTTGCTCGCGCACTAGTTGATAAATTAGTAAATTTTTCATTTGAAAGCGCATTTTCAAAAAGTTATGATTTTTTTGCTAATATTTTTGAGTATCTAGTAAAAGATTATAATACAAACAGTGGCGGAAAATATGCTGAGTACTACACTCCTCATGCTATTGCTACAATTATGGCAAAATTATTGGTTGATGATAATACAAATTTACATAATATAGAATGTTATGATCCATCTGCTGGAACGGGAACACTGTTGATGGCTCTTGCTCATCAGGTAGGAATTGATCGTTGTACAATTTTCTCTCAAGATATCTCCCAAAAAAGTAATAAAATGATTAAATTAAATCTTATACTCAATGGGATGGTTTCTTCTTTGGATCACGCTATCCAAGGAAATACTTTAACAAGTCCATATCACAAGAGTGATGATGAGCAAAATTTAAGAATGTTCGATTATATTGTGTCTAATCCCCCATTTAAATTAGATTTTCCAGAAGATCATAAACAATTAAAAAACATGACCTCAAGATTTTGGGCTGGAGTTCCGAATGTTCCCAAAGAGATAAATCCTCAAAAGCCCAAAATGGCTATTTATACCCTTTTCTTACAACATGTGATTAATTCTCTAAAAAATGATGGAAAAGCTGCGATAGTTGTTCCAACAGGATTTTTAACGGCACATAGTGGAATAGAAAACAAAATTTTAAAACATATTGTTGAGGAAAGAATTGTTTTTGGTGCAATAAGTATGCCTTCTAATGTTTTTGCATCAACCGGAACAAATGTTTCAGTATTATTTTTAGATAATTCAAGACAGTCCGAAAATGTTATTTTGGTAGATGCTTCTAAGTTAGGCGAAGATTATAAAGATGGAAACATTACAAAACATCGTTTGAACGAGACTGAAATTAATAAAATTATTGAAACATTTCAAAAAAGAGAAACAATTGAGGACTTTTCAGTAATTGTTCCATACGATAAAATTAAAGAAAAAAATTGTTCATTAGCTGCAGGTCAATATTTTGACATTAAAATTGAGTATGTTAATATTACCGCAGAAGAATTTAAGGCTAAAATGGATGGTTTTAAAGCTAATTTGAATGAATACTTTAAGCAATCCAGAGAGTTAGAAGATGAAATCAATAAACAGTTGGGAAACTTAAAGTATGAGTAATTTGTCTACAGCCGATAAGCAATATTTAGAAAATGCACTAAGATTGGATAGTAGTCCGCTAGTTCATTTTGATTTCCAAGCATTCTTTAAAGATTTAGGGGTTGATATTAATAACCCTAAATATGCACAGGAAGGAACATCTAAGGCTGCACTTATGAGAAAATTTTGGGAACTAGAGAATAATTCTTTGGTAGGACGTTCAATTCTTGAATTAGCTTCATTGTTTAGAAATTTAGAGTTAAGAGCTCCAATGTTTGTTAAATTCAGTACAGAAATTGAAAAAATAGGCAACAAATTAATGATGTATGATGATGTAGAAATAAAACCTGCTCGTAGTAGAAAGAATAACAATGATGAGTTAAAAATCGAATTAAGGCCTGAAATCTATAATCATGTGAAATCTTACTTAGATAATAAAGATTATTTTCATGCTGTTGAAGAAGGATATAAGATTGTTCGTCACAAACTAAGAGAATTAACAGGTGAAGAACAAGCTCATAGAGCATTTACCGCGGAGAACTATGTAATATTGTTCGGACATCAACCTCAAAATACTATAGAACGTGATTTTTTTGAGGGGATAAAATTTCTGAATATGGCAATACAAAATTTTCGCAATGAAAAAGCACACGATATTGCTAAACCATTAAGTAGAAATCTTGCTATTCATTACCTAGCATTAACAAGTTTAGCCTATGATTTGATTACAAGAAATGAAAGGTAGAATGACCTAATGACTGAATACATAAATATAAAGGACAATATGTTGAATTGTTTTAAGGGAAATACACCTAAATATGTCGTAAAAAGTAACACGTTGGTATTAAATCAAAAGTGCATCCGTAATAATGTGATAGATTTTTCATTAGCCCAATATACGGAAGATAAATGTACCAATGAAAATAAAATTTTAAGATTAGGTGATTTGATAATTAATTCCACAGGACAAGGAACAGCTGGAAGATGTGCTTATGTATCGGAACTTCCCAATACAAAAGTTACTGTAGATTCTCATATGCTTATAGTTAGATTTAATAACAAAGATTTATCAAAGTTCTTTTCTTATTTTCTATATAAAAATGAAGAGTTAATGTTAACACTGCTTACAGGAAGTTCTGGACAAGGAGAGTTTGATAAAGAGAGAGCTTTTAATATTAAATTTCCTTATTGCAATGAAAATAAAGAGATATTTTGTAAGATTTTTGATGCAATAGCAGATAAGATTCAACTGAATAATAAAATAAATGCAGAACTAGAAAATATGGCGAAGACTTTATATGATTACTGGTTTGTGCAATTTGATTTCCCTGACGAAAATAAACGACCGTATAAATCCGCCAAGATCTACACTCTTTCCCTACACGACGCTCTTCCGATCTGTATAAATCTTGGTTCAAGAGATTATTAAAAGGCACCAAGGATTTTGCTTTTTCAAACTTTCAGTATGGAGGTTTGAAATATGCGTAAAATAAAACTTTCTCAATGTGGTAGTTACGTTACAAAAGAACGAATTAACAGTAATAAATTAAATGTAAATAACTACATTACAACAGACAATATGTTACCTAATAAAGAAGGTATTTGCGATGCAGAAAAGATACCTACGAATATAACTGTTAATCATTTTCAAGAAAATGATATTTTATTATCTAATATCCGCCCGTATTTTAAGAAAATATGGAAAGCAGAATATGAAGGGGGATGTTCTGCAGATGTTTTAATTTTCAGAACCAATAGTGGGTATAATGCAGATTTTATAAGATACTGCTTATCTCAGGATGCTTTTTTTGATTATGATATGAAAGGAGCAAAAGGTTCTAAAATGCCTAGAGGAGATAAAAATCATATATTAAATTTTGAATTATATGATTTTTCATTGCCCTCTCAGACAAGCATTGCATCTGTCCTAAAAGTATTAGATAACAAGATTATTTTAAATAACAAAATCAATAATGAACTGGAGCAAATGGCTAAAACACTTTATGACTATTGGTTTGTTCAATTTGACTTTCCTGACGAGAAAGGACGACCGTATAAATCCGCCAATGGAAAGATGGTATATAATGAGGTCTTAAAGCGAGAAATTCCTGAAGGTTGGGAAGTAATCAAATTTGATGATTTAGTAGAACAAGCGCCAAAATTAAAAGCAATAAAAGCGCCTGACTATAAAAATCAAGGGAACATACCTATTGTAGACCAAGCAAGCACATTGATTACAGGTCGCACAGATGATATGTCTTATTACTACAAAAATGAAAGAAATTGCGTTGTTTTCGGTGATGTTACTACTTGTTTTAAGTATATCAATTTCCCATTTGCTAAAGGAACTGACGGAACAAAGATAATAAATGCAAAAGACGATAGAATTCCTGCAATTCTTTTGTATCAGCTATTAAAAGATACAAAATTACCCAACATCGGTTTTGCTAGACATTATATGTTTTTAAGAGAAATAAAATTATTGCTTCCGCCTCAAGATATATGTGAGAAGTATTATCAAGCGACAAAAGGGATTATGGATTTAAGAGCAAAAAATCTCAAAGAAAACTATAAACTTTCTATAACTCGTGACTTTTTGTTACCTTTACTTATGAATGGTCAAGTTAGTGTTCAGGACTAACTGTAACCTGTCCGTTCATCAATAACGGAAGCAAAAAGTCTCTAATAGTTTCAAGATAGTGATTTTCTTTAGCGTTGCATTGAATCTTTTCGAAAATATTTCTTACTGTATCATAAAAGGCATTTATTATATTTTGTGGAGGTATAGCTATCTTATAGGATTCAACAAAAGTATCAAACAATAGATTTTTAATACCTGTTGTTTTTCCTTCATAATTAAAAAATAAACCTGATTTATACAATCTTTCCCATTCCAAATAAAAGTTATATAAAGTGTTTTTATTGTTTAATGAAAGAGCCTTGCAGAAATTAGATGTAATGACATCATCATCAAATCTTTCC